>Ga0070663_100000975_pt1 | contig 15554 bp, 14 predicted proteins | sample KBSC63metaG_FD_65646 | JGI IMG/M metagenome (GOLD analysis project Ga0070663, IMG submission 65646) | Corn rhizosphere microbial communities from Kellogg Biological Station, Michigan, USA - KBS C6-3 metaG | ecosystem: Host-associated > Plants > Roots > Rhizosphere > Soil ...
GCGCCTAGTGTCGCGTCAAGCCACAAGTGTCGGTTGATCGCGCCGCTATCGGAGCGCAGTGCAAGGCGCGCCGACGAGTCATAGCCGTGCTATGGCGAGGAGGTGCAACGCCGCAATGCGTTTCGAGAGCAAGCGAGCAGCCGACACTTGTGGCTTGACGCGACACTAGATCAGGCGCCTTTTGACGTGCTGCTCGGACACGCTCGAAATACTCTCAGCCTCTCACCTGAAATTCCGGCTCTTGCTCACCAACCCCTGCAGCAATTCCGAATGATCGATAAGCCTTGAGGCGACGAGGTGCATCACGTCACCTTCGCGCTGCCATTGCCCATAGACGGTGAGCAGCGTGGAGCCGAGCAAGGCCCGACGCTGCGACTCGACGACTGCAGGCCAGACGATCACGTTCACGGCGCCAGTCTCATCTTCGAGCGTCACGAAGACCGTGCCCTTCGCAGTTTCGGGGCGCTGCCGGTGTGTGACGAGGCCGCTCGCGCGCGCAAGGCGACCGTTCGGATAAGTGCGCAGCACCGCCGCCGGCTGCACCTTGAACGCCGACAACTCCTCTCGCAGCAGCGACAAGGGATGCCGATTGAGCGTCAGGCCGAGCGCCCGGTAGTCAGCCAGCGTGTTCTCGACTTCACTCGGCGCCTCAAGCACCGCGGGCGCCTCATGCACCCGCGTGAACGACAGCATCTCGCAAGGACGTGTATCGATCCCGGCCACCGCCCAAGCCGCCTGATGGCGGTTGCCGGTGAGCCCTTGCAGCGCATCGGCCTGCGCAATCACGCGCAACTCATGAGCCTTCAAGCGGGCCCGTCGAGCCATGTCTTCGATGGTGGTGAAAGCCTCTTCGTTGCGCGCATCGACGATGCGCTTGCCTGCGTCTTCCGACAAGCCGCTGATGCGATTGAGGCCGAGCCGCACGGGTGCCAAAAGCGCATGATGGCTGTGCGGATCATTGGTCGCCGCCACACCTTCGAGCACGCAATCCCACACGCTCACCCGCACATCCACCGGCAGCACCGTGACGCCATGCTCGCGTGCATCACGCACCAGTTGCGCCGGCGCATAAAAGCCCATGGGCTGGCTGTTGAGCAGCCCCACCAGAAATGCGTCGGGGTGATGGCACTTGATCCAGCTGCTGTCGTAGGCCAACAGTGCAAAGCCTGCCGCGTGACTCTCTGGGAAGCCGTATTCGCCGAAGCCTTCGATCTGCTTGAAGATTCTTTCGGCATAGACGCGGTCGTAACCCTTCTCCTCCATGCGCCCCACCAGCCGCTCGTGAAATGGCCCGAGCCCGCCCTTGCGCTTCCACGCCGCCATCGCTCGGCGCAAGCGGTCGGCTTCGCCAGCGGTGAAGTCGGCCGCCAGCATCGCGATCTGCATCACCTGCTCCTGGAAGATAGGCACACCTTTCGTGCGCATGAGCGCAGGGCGTATCTCCGGTGGGCAGTCGATCTCTTCGTCGCGCAGTTTGCGGTTGCGCAGATAGGGGTGGACCATGCCACCTTGAATCGGCCCGGGCCGCACGATGGCAACTTCGACCACCAGGTCGTAGTAGGTGCGCGGCTGCAGCCGCGGCAGCATGCTCATCTGCGCTCGGCTTTCGATCTGGAAGACGCCCACCGTGTCTGCCTTGCAGATCATGTCGTATGTCGGCGTGTCGTCGTCCGGAATGTCTTGCATCCGGTACACACGGCCCAGCTTCTGCCCCACGAATTCGAGCGAACGGCGCAGTGCGCTCAGCATGCCGAGGGCCAGGATGTCGACCTTGATGAGCCCCAGGGCATCAAGGTCATCCTTGTCCCATTGCACAACGCTGCGCTCGGCCATGGCTGCGTTCTCGACCGGCACAAGCTGCTCGATCTGATCGCGGGCAATGACGAAGCCGCCGGGGTGCTGCGACAGGTGCCGCGGAAAGCCGATCAACTGATGCGTGAGCTCGACCCACAGCCGCGTGATGGGCGCATCGGGATCGAAGCCGTTTTCTCGCAGCCGCTCGGGGCTGATGCTGCGCCCGTCGAACCAGTGCTGCCCCTTCGCCACTGCATCGATGCGCTGCAGGTCGATGCCCAGCGCGCGGCCCACGTCGCGCACCGCCGAACGCGGCCGGTATGAGATGACGACCGCAGTCAGCGCAGCGCGGTGCCTTCCGTATTTCTTGTAGATGTACTGGATGACTTCTTCGCGCCGCTGGTGCTCGAAATCAATGTCAATGTCAGGTGGCTCATTGCGCTCGGCGCTGATGAAACGCTCGAAGAGCAGCGACGCGCGGCGAGGGTCAACCTCGGTCACTTCAAGGCAGTAGCAGACCAGCGAGTTGGCTGCACTGCCACGACCCTGGCACAGGATCTTCTGCTCCCGCGCCCAGCGAACGATGTCGGCCACGGTGAGGAAGTAAGGCTCGTAGTTGAGCTGGCGGATCAACGCAAGCTCATGTTCGATCTGTCGCTGCAGGTCTTGCGGAAGGCCATTCGGAAAGCGCTTGGGTACGCCCGCGTAGGTCAGATTGCGCAGATGACTCGTCGGCGTCTCTCCCGGCGGAACGATTTCTTCAGGGTATTCGTACTTGAGTTCGGACAAGGAAAAACTGCAGCGCCCGGCCAGCACCAGCGTGTTCGCCAGCCATTCGGGTTCGTACAGTGCAGCCAAGCGCCCGCGCGAACGCAGATGCTGCTCGGCGTTCGGTTCGAGCTGCAAGCCGCATTGCGCCACGGACACGGAAAGCCGCGTGGCTGTGAGCGTGTCCTGCAGCGGCTTGCGCGAACGCACATGCATCAACACGTCACCGGCGGCCACGATGGGCAAGCCGGTGAAGTCGCAGACGCGCCGCACCACATCCAGCAAGTCGTCGTCACCGGCACGATGCAGAAGTTCGATCGCAATGAAGGCGCGATCCTGGAACCAGGTCTTGAGCCACATCGCGTGTGCGAAGACTTCTTCGAAGGGCTGCGATGCATCCGGCACGAGCAGCGCGAGGCAATCGGGCAGGCCGGTCAGCGTCGGCGCGTTCGGCACCCTGCCTTCGACATCCGTCGGGTGTGCGCGGTAGCCGCCCTTCTCGGCGCGACGACGCGCCACCGTGATCCAGTGCGCGAGGTTGCCATAGCCTCGCCGCGTTTGCGCAAGCAGCACGATCCGCGCATGCCGCGTGCCGCTTTCTGCCAGCGTGAGCCGCATCTCGGTGCCGATGATCAGGTGCAGCTTCAGTCGCTGAGCTTCGGTATGCGCACGTACCACGCCCGCGACCGAGCATTCATCGGTGATGGCCAGTGCGCTGTAGCTGAGTTCTTGCGCGCGCTCAACCAGCTCTTCAGGGTGCGAGGCACCAGTCAGAAAACTGAAATTGCTCCGGCAATGGAGTTCGGCGTAAGGTGGAAGCGACATCGCTGCGGCCGCTGGATTTCGAGCCTGAATGGTACTGTATGTCCATCCAGTTTCCCCGTAGGCGATGGGGACACCTTTCTCGCCTTCATCTGCCCAGACTCAACTGATTCGCTGACGAACATGGAAGGAGTTCATCCGCAAAAGGAAAAATGGTGGGCGAGCTTTTTGGCTTCGGTAGCACTGGTGGCCGCTTATGAAACGACGGCCGCGCAAGACAAAGCCAACTTTTTCAACGACCCGTTCATCCAGGCCACCAACGGCATCGCATCTTGCCCTGTCCCTGAAGGCCCCGTGATCACCGAAGCACAGATGCGCGCCCAATCGCACTCGCGCGTCGAGCGCGGCACGAGTTGCTATCAGGCGGGTCGATGTCGTCTGCCTAATTCCTATCTCTACGACAAAGAAATCATTCCACGCGTCAAGAAGGCGATCGACGCTGATGGCGGCTTCGTCGACACCAGCGTCTGGGCCGAAGGGCAACGGAGGTGGGTCTGGCTCAAGGGTTGTGTGCGCACGCAGGCACAGGCTGACAACCTGGAGCGACTCATTCGAAGCATCGATGACGTAGAAGGTGTGATTAACCAACTCTCCGTTCAACCGCCATAAGTCCTGGTCCAAGTTCGTTCGGCTGTGGCATGCGGCACTCAACTCATTGGACCGGTGTCGCACTACTTTCTTGAAAGCTATTGAAAATTAGATCAGGCGATAGGGTGTTATGCCTCGATGGCGAGCGCCGGCCGGCCCAAACATCGGTGGCTGTGGCCCGGTCAAATTTCATGATGTTTTCTTCTCGCCACCCCTTTGCACCCCGCTCGCGAAGCGCGATGTGGGCAATGTCATTGTTGAATTCTGTGATGTACATCGATCTCAGCATGGCAAATGGAGCGGCGTCGATCCCGTGGTCGAATTGCACATCCAGCATGATCCTGTTCTCGTCAACCGAAGCCAACTTTAATGTGCCCTTTCCGCCGCGTTTGAATTGCAGCGTGAACGTGCGTAATGCGGGATCGAAGCGGATCTCCTCGATGTCCACGACTGGCCGCCCCTGCATTTCAACAGGACCAACCAGGAAAGAGCTGCCGAAAGGTGTATCAGTAGCCCACAGGGACCGCGGAGAAAGAGGGCGTGCTCGCCAGTAGCCATCCTGTGGATAAAGCACAAGAACCTCCTCCTTGTGTCCGGCGCGGCGCACATGTACCTGCAGCAGATGCAGGTTCTTTTCGACCCGGTTGCCGATGCGCACGATCGCAGTCGCCGGGCGCCAAAATGTTTTAAAGGTGTGACCAATGATCTGCAAACCAGCATCGCGGTAGAGCATCATTTGCCGCTGCTGGCCAAGTGGTGCTGTATATGCGGGGTCATCTGACATCTCGCACGCAGTCCAGTCCGGCTCCCAATTGTTGCGATGACCCGACGACAGATAGATTGGATGTGCCGCTTCGATGCGGAAACTTCTCACTTCTGAGCTTGCAAAAGAGATGGCCACGTTGTCCTTCTCAGCGCAGAGAACTGGCTCACTTTCGTTGACGACATTGACGGCAATGCCATTGATAGGGACGGCTGAGACCCTCTGCGGGAGCAGTGCAAGATAAATTGCAATGCAGATCAGCACAGCTTGGAATGGAACAAGGAAAACGGTTCTCATGAGATTTGCCATTTGAGGATTTTCCGCAATCGTAGCGATGGATTGATAGAACATCCTCAATGCGGTGGCCCCTTAGGTCATGCGTAGCGGCAAAGCAAGTGCCATTTAGTACTGGTGGCACATCGACGGCCTTCTTCCAAAGGCTCGCTGAGGCGACAGAGCTCATATGATAGAAATCATCGGCATCGATCACATCTACAGCCAACATGGCTCGATCCGAGGCGTTCTATGACCTTGCCATGATGCAAGTGCTCGGTTTTCGCAAGAACAAGTTCATCGTCAGCAACGACCCGCACATCCAGTACTACAACCGGCAATTTGGTTTCGTATTGCGCCCTTCCCGCACGTCGACGGCGCACGATTCCTACTCGCCCGGGCTACATCACTTCTGCCTGAGGGCGGAGTCCGTCGACGACGTTCGCAAGGCTGCCGAAGCGTTGCGAAGCCTGGGTATCGCCGCGACCGAGGCAAAGATGTATCCAGACTACGCACCGGATTACTGGGCCACTTTCTTCAATGACCCCGACGGCATTCGCCTGGAAATCACCAACTATCGTCAGGAGCGGCGGGACCGGCACGACCGGTGGGACAGTCCGGCCTGAGGCCCCGCCCCCCATGCCGGAGTTGCCGTATCCGTCCTCGTGTGCGCTGAACATCTTCCCCGTGTTCGTAGGCAAGGCCATGCGAAGCGTGCGTTCAAGGCGCTCGATTCCTTCGTGAAAAGCCTCGGACTATCAACCATCGGGCTGCATATGTTCTCATTCAATACCAAGCGCGTGCGCTGTACGAGTCGCTGGGTTACGAAGTCACGAGCCTCAACATGCACAAGTACCTGGACGATGCGAGCGATTGATCTTGCCGGCAAGATCCTGAAGCGAGTCTTGCCACATCACCATGAAACTGATTCCGAAGAACCCCGTCATCCTTCTTCGCCACTCGAAACTCGGCTATGTCACCGTGAGCCAGGGATTCTCGTTGTCGGCCTTCTTTTTGGGGTCGATCTGGGCCATCGTCAAGCGCACGTGGCTCGCTTTCATCGGCCTCTTTGTCGTCGAGGTGGTACTCTGGTATTTGAACGGAGTCGCGACAGTGAAGCGCGACTTTGTCGCCTTGCTCGGGCTGATGCTCGTCAACGTCGCCCTCGCCATCTTCCGCGGCAAGTACGCGAACCGATGGTTGCTGACTTCCTTTCAGCGGCGAGGCTTCAGGCCCTGCCCGGCGGCCGACGACGATCAAGCCTGAGATGCCCGTCGTCAGCTCCTTCGAAACCTGAATTTCGGACGGCCGGGACAGCCCAGGAGAGCAGGCAGGTGCCACCACTGAAGTGCGTTCGTTTCTCACCCACGACACGGTTGTGAGGCTAGTGTCGCGTCAAGCCTCAAGTGTCGGCTTCTCGCTTGCTCTCGTCGGCACTCTGGATTGAAGCCCACCCATTTGCGCAGGCAAGGCAATTGCTATTGGTGATGTGCTGTCGGCATGCACAATGGTCTCGACAGCCCTCACCGGGGTCAACGCTGACGTCATCACTGAGAACACGAGTGCAATTTCGCTTCACCGACGCTGCCGCCCACCACATCCTTGCGCATCCCGGCGCATTCGCCCTGCAAACGCTGAAGGCATTTCGTGCAAACCAGGGCTTGCTGCTGGCCGGTGCAGTGGCCTACTACGCACTGCTTTCGATCGTCCCACTGCTGATCCTCTTCGTGATCGGACTTTCGCACTGGCTCGACCAAGACGTGCTGTTGCAGACCCTGGGCCGCTATCTCGAATGGTTGGTGCCCGGCCAGTCCCGCGCGATCGTGGCTGAGCTCAAGAATTTTCTCGATCACCGGGACGTCGTCGGCTGGGTTCTGGGCGTGACGATGTTTTTTTTCAGCTCGCTCGCGTTCACAGTGCTGGAGAACGCGATGTCGGTGATCTTCGTTCACCGCGTGGCAATCCGGCGACGGCGCTTCGCGGTCTCCGCGCTGCTGCCATATCTCTATATTTTGTCGCTCGGCTTCGGCCTCTTGGTCGTGACGCTGGTATCAGCAAGTCTCCAGGCTCTCGGACGGGAGAGCATCGAGTTTCTCGGGCACGAGTGGTCGTTGAGCGGTATCTCGGGTGTGCTGCTTTACTTGCTGGGTGTTGGCGGCGAAGTGTTCGTGTTGACTTCGGTCTACCTCGTGATGCCGGTGGGCCGCCTGTCGCTTCGACATGCGCTGGGAGGTGGCATCACCGCCACGGTGCTGTGGGAGATCACCCGCCATATTCTCGTTTGGTACTTTGCAACGCTGTCGCAGGTGAACGTGGTGTACGGATCGCTCACGACTGCCATCGTCGTGCTGCTGAGTCTGGAGATCGGGGCCACCTTGCTGCTGTTCGGCGCACAGGTGATCTCGGAGTACGAGCGTCTCGGCCGCGGCAAAGCGGAGTCCGAATCCGAGGGATTGCAAACACGGTTGACACCGCCTGAGATATCGAAATCGGATACGCAGTGAGACGGCCGCGCTTTGGAGTAGCACTTCGACAAGCCTGTCCTGAGCTTGTCGAAGGGCCAGTGCGAACGGGGTTCGCCTCTCAACCGAAGCGCCCCTGCAAAAACCACCCCTGCCCTTCTTGCGACACCGACAACGGTAGCCGCGCGCGGTAGATCCATACCAGTGCGCCATCGCTTGCCTGGGCGATGAAGTAGTCGCGCTCGGCCAGGGCTGCATCCCACCAGCCGGCTTCGATGCGCTCGGGGCCGCACAGGAGTTGCAAGGGGCGGCCGTCGAGCAGCGGACGCAATTGCTGTTCAGGCAAAGGCTCGGGTTGCGCAAGCAGCCACACCGGGCGTTGCGGGCCGCGAAAGACGCGGGGTACCGGTTTCGTCGCACCTCGCGGCGCCGCATCGGCAACACACGCCTCGGTGGCAAGTTCGGGCCGATGGTCTTCCACTTGATGAAGCCGCTGCACCTGCTCGCAGCCGAGCCGAGCCTGCAGCCGTTCGATGAGCCGGCCGAGCCCCTCGCGTTCGCTTCGGGCACTCGGAAAAAGCTCGCTGTTGGGCGGGGTGCGATAAACAACATCGGCGCAGGTCATGCGCAGTTCTAGCGTGGGAGCCACGAGTTTCAGGTTCGCGAGCCTTTCGCGCATCAGCACGAGCAGATGGGAAATATCGCAGGAGGGTTCGGCCAGTGCGATGTCGAGCGTGCTGTCGACAGGCGTCTGCGCGTCGTGCCGATGCCGCGATTCATGTTGCATGTGCAGCGTGAACCGGCTCACCTGCGCATGCTGGGCCGATGCCCACGCCACGAGTCGCGCCAGCAGCATCGACGCGCCGTGCAGCACCTGCTCGGTGGTGTCGGCACGCGCGAAGAGTTCGAGCCGGCTATCGAAGGTTTCGCACAGACTGATCCAGGTGCGCGGATCGGGCTTCACGCCGCGGGCGCGATCGATGTCGTCGAGCAGGCCTTCACTGAAACGCCGTGCAAGCCCGCTGCGCGGCAGCCCGCGCAGGTCAGACAGCATGCGCAGGCCCATGCCCTGCAAGGCCTCCCAATGCTCGCGCCCTGGGCCGAGGAGCCACACTGGCACGGCGTCGAGCATGCGATTGAGCGCGGGCAGGTCGGCGGCGTGGCGGCCTTCGGGCGGATCAGGCATGCATGCGAGCAGGGCCGCACCCTTGGGCGTAGGCGCACTCGCGCAATGCACCGTGTGGCCAAGAGGCACGAGCGCGGCATGAAGCCGTCGAAGCAGCCGATTGCGTCCGCCAAAGTACCGCAGGCTCGCACGCACTTCGAGCAAGACGGTGTGCGGGGCCGCCTGCGGATCTTCGTGGTTTTCAAGCGTGACCGAAGGCGTGAAGGCGAGCGCCGCATGCGCCACGCTCACGATGGCTCGCATATCGCGCGCGGCATCGGCTTCGCCCAGCACGATGTGGGGTGCCAAGGCGAGTGCGGTGGCGCGCTTGAGTCCGGGGTGCACGCCCAAGGCTTGCGCGGCGGCGTTGGCGCTGACGATGCAATGCTTGTCCACCAGGGCGATGGGCTGCGACGCCGGATCAGCACCTTCGGCCTGCCGCGGCAAGGTGGCCGCGAAAGACTCCAGCGACAACATCGGCAGGTGCAAAGCAATCCACAACATGAGCAGTGAATCCGGAGCTTGTGCAAGACATGGCGCCGCAATCAGCCCTCAGAGCTGAGAGTTTTTCGGGCGTGCCCGAGCAGCGCGTTAAAAAGCGCCTGATTTAGGCGCAAAGCGCAGCCATAGCTCGTGCTATGGCGAGCATTTGCAACGACGAGCAGGCGTCTTTTGGCGTGATGAGCGGGCATGATCGAAATACTCTCAGCCTCTCAGGATGCGAGATCGATGAAGGTGGCGCCTTGCAAAGGCTGCTCCGACGACGTCGGCGTCGGCGTCGGTCGCGCACCCGATACATCGATGGGCTGACTCGCGCGCAATCGTGCCGCGGCAGACAGCACAGGCGGCAGTTGCAGCCGCAGTAAGGTTTCAAGCGGCGGGCCGCGGCGTTTGAGCACGCGCACGTCGAGCATGTCGCCCCCCCCGGGATGCAAGGCCAGGCGCAAGGGCGCCGCCGTGGGCCGCTGCTGCGCGGCGGTTTCGCGGATCACGAAGGCCGGACCGTCATGGGCATGTGCTGCGAGCTGAAGCCGCCGCAGGCACTCTGCCCGCAGGCGCGGCGGCAACCAGGCGAGCACTGCTCCCACATGGCCGCTCTTCAAGGCCTGTTCCAGTGCCCAGAGGCTGTCGCTGCCGGCTACCACCTTGCAACGGGTGTGGATGACGAGCAGCTGGGCGATGTCGAGCCCCATCTGCGAAAGTGCCCAGGCGCAGAGTTCCTGTGGCGGATCGAAGAGCATCACGAGCCGCCCAGCCTGCTGCACCGAAGCAAGGACGGGGCTCAGCAGACGCATTTCGCCAACACCGGGATGCGGCAGCAGCAACTCGCTCAACACACGCCGCGGCCACCCGCCGCCGGGCAGTTCGGCATTGAGTGCAGGGAAGCCACTGGAAACAGCTTGATCTGTCTGGCGCCCAAGTTGGTGGCCGAGCCAGAGAGCCGGGTGAAGGGTTTCGGGGGCGGGCGGATGCCGATGGGTAGCCGAGGCCACACCCACTGTGTCGCCGCGCGCCTTCGGGGAAGAAGGCGGCACGAAGAGCTGCGAAATGACGGTGGGCAGTGCATCCATGAGATGGCTGTATTTTTATACAGTCTTTGGCGCAATGGGAGATTTTTGGAGGGGAAGACCAGACTGACGTGGTGGATTGCCGCTAACGATCTCGCCCGCTTGCTCGACGGCAAGCGAAGCCCACCATAGCTCCGACCATGAAGCTCATCGGCGAGACTCGGGAGCTGAAACTTTGCTTGACCTGCTTGCCAATGTCATCCGCCCCCTGCCCTTGCGGCTCCAAATTGACCTATGTCGACTGCTGCGGCCGCTATCACAACGGGCCGCAACACTTGCAGGCACCAAGCGCCGAAGCCTTGATGCGATCGCGCTACAGCGCCTTCGTGCTCGGCTTTCGCGACTACCTGCTCGCGACCTGGCACACGAGCACGCGGCCAGCGGATCTGGAACCCGATCCGCCGGAGATGAAATGGCTGGGGCTGGATGTGAAGCGAGCTATCCAGCAGGATTCCGACCACGCAACCGTCGAATTCGTCGCCCGCAGCAAGCTTGCTGGACGAGCGCACCGACTGCATGAAGTCAGCCGATTCGTGCGCGAAGAAGGTCGCTGGTATTACGTGGATGGCGACGTCGGTTGAAAGGCGACAACACCTGAGGTATCGAAGAGTCAGCCTGAACGGAAATCATGCCGCGATGAAACGCCTTCGGGCGAATTCTTGCAAGATTGCGACGGCAACCGAAGACCTGTGATCATCTCACCATAGGAGCAGATCAAGGAATATTGGCGCGTCGCCGAACGAATCACCCTGCCCTGAGACAATAGGAATTCGCCCTCGCGGCATCCCTCGCATCCTTCCCTCGTATCTCATGAATTCCGGCATTCTCAGCGCCAGCCTCGCCTATGCGTGCTGGGGCCTGTTTCCTCTCTACTTCAAGCAGTTGGCGGGCATCGCTGCGATCGACGTACTTGCGCATCGCATTGTGTGGTCGCTCATCTTCCTGATGCTCGTGCTGAGCGCGCGCAAGCATTGGGCGTGGCTCGCGCAAGCTATGCGCAAGCCCAAGGTCATCGGCGCATTCGCCGTGAGCGCGCTGCTGCTGTCGGCCAACTGGCTCACCTACATCTGGTCGGTCACGCACGGGCACGTGATCGACTCGAGCCTCGGATACTTCATCACGCCGCTCGTGAACGTTCTGCTGGGGTACACCGTGCTCAAGGAGCGGCTGCGTCCGGCGCAGTGGACGGCCGTGGGATTGGCTTTCGCAGGGGTGATCTGGCTTGCCATCCTGGGCGGGCAGTTTCCGTGGATCGCACTGGTCCTGGCCTGCACATTCGGTGGCTACGGATTGATGCGCAAGACCGCGACGCTCGGAGCGCTGGAAGGACTGGCGCTGGAGACAATGCTGCTCGCGCCCCCGGCACTTGCAATGCTCGCGTTTTCTGCGGCGCGCGGCGAGAGCAGCTTCCCGGCGGACAGTGCGCTCGTGAATGCCATGCTGATCGGCATCGGGCCAGTCACCGCCATTCCGCTGCTGCTGTTCGCAGCGGGGGCCCGGCGGATTCGGATGAGCACGCTCGGCATCCTGCAATACATCGGTCCGACAATCCAATTCGGGCTCGGGGTGTGGCTGTTCAATGAGCCGTTCGCTGGCCCGCGAATCGTGGGATTCCTCCTGATCTGGGCGGCGCTGGTGATCTACAGCATGGAAGGATTGCTGCAGGGGAATCCGGCGCAGCGAACGGTGCTGGAACCGGAGTAACCCGCAGTCGGATGAAGATGAAATTACCCAAATCGCACGGTGTAAATCGGCGGCAAGTGATTCGACAGCGTCGTCCATGAATCACCAGCGTCCCCCGACGCCCACAACCCACCGGTCGTGCTGCCCATCAGCAACTGCCTCCCATCGGGCGCCACCGACAGCCCGTGGCGATAGATGAGGTCGTAGCATGCAAACTGCGGCAAGCCATTGCGTAGCGTCTCGAAGCTCTTTCCGCCATCCCGCGTGCGATTGACTGCCAGCGCACCGTTAACCGGCACGCGTTGCTGATCGGCCACGCCCGGCACGAACCACGCAGTGTCCGCGTCCGACGGATCAACCGCAACCGCGAAGCCAAAGCTCGACAGCGGCGAGGTCGTCACTTCCTGCCACGACACAGCATCGTCCACGCTTTTCCAGATACCGTTGTGATGCTGCGTCCACAACACGTCCGGCTTCGCGGGGCAACGCACGATGCGGTGAGGATCCTGCGTGTTGGGGTTTTCGGCCTGGTCAGGTGGCATGTACGCGGCGCGCATGCCACTGGCTTGCAGCGTCCACGTCGCACCGTCGTCCTTGGTGACCCAGGCGCCGCCACAACTGATCCCGACGAGCATCTCTTCCGGACGCGTCGGATGCGCAGCGATTGAATGGATCCCCGGCACGTCGTAGCCGCCGCCGAACCATTCGGCGCGCTCGGGCTTGTGCCATAGCGCCTCGTTCAACTTCCAGCTCGACCCACCGTCGTCTGAGCGAAACAAGCCGCCCGGCAAGGTCCCCGCCCAGATCGTGCCGTTGCGCGATTCCATCGACCAGATCTGCACGAGCTTCCACGCTACACCTGTCGCCTCTGGCGGTTGCTGCGGATAGGCCGGCGTCGTCACCTCATGCCAGTTCACACCACCGTCATCCGACGCGTGCACCTTCACGCCAAAATGCCCGAGGTTCAAGGCAGCGAGCATGCGGCCCGATGAGGTGGGCGGCAGCACCATTGACACCGGCTCGCCGAGAAAACTCACGTTGGCAATGCTCCAGTCGGAGCCCTTGCGACGCAATTCGAAAAGTCCTTTGCGGGTTGCAACCCAAGCGCGATCGGTCATAAAAATCTCCCTTTAGGAATCGGGCGATCAGCCACCCGACAAGGCCTGCAAGACGTACACCTTGCCGTCAGCACGCAGCGGGTCGTTCAAGGAGACGCGATCAGTGCTTCGGCGGCCGTCGATGAACACGACGACGTTGGCCCGCAGGTGGCCCTGGTCGTCGAGTACATAGCCGCGAAGGCGCGGGTTCTTGGCGAAAGTGGCTTCGAGGCCGGCCCGCAAGGTCGTCGCATCGGTGTCAACGACTGGAGTTTCGGTGAAGCGCCGCAGTTGCGGCGTGAATTCGAAGCGCGCCATGTTCACCATGATGCGCCAACACACGCGATAAATGGACTCACCGTGGTTTTTCACGGCTACTTCAGATCGCCGGCGAGACTCGCGAGCGTCTCCGGCGCGATCGCCACGTGCGCCGGGTAATTGGTGTGATCGCAGCCGAGCTTCACGCTCGCCCCTGCCCGCACCGCCTCGCGCTGCGCGGACGGAAATTCGAATCGGAGAAAGTGGACCGACGAGGTCTTCTCCTGGTTCTCGCGATCCAGGTCTTCATCGGCAATCGCGTAGATGCGCGCATGGCCTTCGACTTCCACGAACATCCGATCTTCGACACCGATCAACCGTGCAAGCTCGCGCTTGCGCTCATGCACATCGGGATATTCGATGAGCATCGTGGCCTTCCAGTTGGACCCGTCGGGAATCAGCGGCGAGTACGCATCGATCTCGCCCTGGATACCTTCTTCATCGAAGATCTTTTCGATGTGCAGCATTTCCTGAATCTGCCGGCGAATAGTCTGCTCGTCTTCGAACTGCACATTGATGTGCTCGCCGAGCAAGACACTGCGTAGCTTGCGATGCCCGATGGCCTGCAATCGCGCAGTCTTGCGGATTCTGGAGTAAGCCTCTAGCGTCATGAGGCTGTCGCGGGTGATGGTTGCCATGTCTTATATCCCCGATTCAAAGTCCGTAGGCGATGCGCACGAGGCTCAAGGGATGCTGCAGCTGCGCCTGCGGCAAAGCATTGATTTCCATCCCCTGCTTGATGTGATGTCCTGCGAGCTGGCAATCGGAGCTGATGAAATCCGGCTCATCTTTCGCCATCGCCTTGAACACTGGCTTGCCGATCTTGAGGGCGATCGGGTGCGTGAGCGTTTTCACACCATAGGTGCCCGCATGGCCTGAGCAGCGCTCGACGGTGTTGAGATTGACGGTCACTTTCTGGCCGATGAGCTTGAACATCTCCTCTGTCTTGCGCCCGATTTTCTGCACGCGGCCATGACAGGGGATGTGATAGTTGACCTTGCCCAGGTCCTTCTTGAAATCGGTCTTGAGCAGTCCATCGCGATGGCGCGCGACAAGGTATTCGAAGGGGTCGAACATCGCCGCTTTCACCGCTTGGGTATCAGCGCAATCGGGAAACATCAGTGGCAGCTCCTGCTTGAACATCAACGTGCAACTCGGAATGGCTGAAATGATCGCGTAGCCGTCCCTGGCGTACTTCGCGAGCATTGGCATGTTTGCCTCCTTGTGCTTGGCCACTTCATCCAGATCGCCGAGTTCGAGCTTGGGCATGCCGCAGCAGGTTTCCTTCTCGACGATGGTGTATGGAATCTCGTTGTGCTCGAGCAGCTTGATCAGGTCGTGCCCAATGCCCGGCTCGTTGTAGTTCACGTAGCAGGTCGAGAAGATGGCAACCTTGCCCGGCGTACGCTCGCCATTGGTGACCTTCACGTATGAGCCGATCTTGTCTGCACTCCAGCGGAAACGGCTCGTTGCCAGATCGGGCAGCCACGCTGTGGGATGAACGTGCAGCGACTTTTCGAGCAGTTTGCGCATCAGCTTGGTCTTGTTGAGCGCGTTTGCCACCTGCACCACGACGGGAATTCCAGCGAATTGCCCGTGCTTGTCGGTCGACGCTAGGAATTGTTCGCCGACACTCACGCCGCCATTCTTGAACTTGATCGCCTTGGCCCGAAGCATGGTGTGCGGAAAGTCCAGGTTCCAAGGATGCGGGGGCACGTACGGGCACTTGGTCATGTAGCAAAGGTCGCACAGATAGCACTGGTCGACGACTTTCCAGAAGTCCTTCTTGTCCACCCCGTGAACTTCGCCTTGCTCAGTTGCGTCGACCAAGTCGAACAGCGTCGGAAACGAACGACACAGGCTCACGCATCGGCGGCATCCGTGGCAAATGTCGAAGATGCGTTCGAGCTCCTTCTCGCAGGCCATTTGGTCGTAGAACGCAGGGCTTTTCCAGTCGATCGCGTGCCGGGTCGGGGCGTCAAGGCTTCCTTCACGAGTCATGGGATGCCTCCTTCTTGTGTTGCCCTGGAAATGATGGCCGCGCTGCGCGAGCAAAGCGATCGTCATTCGTCAAAGAACAAGGGGCCGCGAAGCCCCCGTCCGATGAGCGTTCATGCGGATCTCAGAGGCTGGGAGTTTTTCGAGCGTGCCCGAGCGGCGCGCCAGAAGGTGGCCGATCTAGGCGCAAAGCACAGCCATAGCTCGGGCTATGGCGAGCATTTGCAACGACGAGCGGGCGCCTTCTGGCGTGAC
>Ga0070663_100000979_pt1 | contig 15493 bp, 12 predicted proteins | sample KBSC63metaG_FD_65646 | JGI IMG/M metagenome (GOLD analysis project Ga0070663, IMG submission 65646) | Corn rhizosphere microbial communities from Kellogg Biological Station, Michigan, USA - KBS C6-3 metaG | ecosystem: Host-associated > Plants > Roots > Rhizosphere > Soil ...
AGAGACGCGTTATTATCTGAACGGCATCTTCCTGCACGTTTCCGACGATACGACCCCGGTGCTGAAGGCGGCGGCGACCGACGGCCACCGCCTGGCGCGCGTCACCGTGCCGCGCCCAGACGGCGCCGAGGGCATGCCCGACGTGATCATCCCGCGCAAATGCGTGGGCGAGCTGCGAAAGCTGCTCGACGAGGTCGACGGCTCGGTCGAGGTTTCGCTGTCGCCGACCAAGATCCGCTTCGGCCTGGGCACGGCGATCCTGACCTCCAAGCTGATCGACGGCACCTTCCCCGATTATTCGCGCGTCATCCCGACCGCGAACGACAAACTGCTCAAGATCGATCCGCGCAGCTTCGAGGAGGGCGTCGACCGCGTCGCCACCATCGCCAGTGAGAAGACGCGCGCGGTCAAGATGAGCCTCGACCGCGACAAGATCACGCTCTCGGTCACCAGCCCGGAAAACGGCACCGCAGCCGAGGAAGTGCCGGGAGACTATGCGTCGGCGGGCTTCGATATCGGCTTCAATGCGCGTTACCTGCTCGATATCCTCAACCAGATCGATGGCGATATGGTCGAGGTTCATCTGGCGGATGCCGCCGCGCCGACCCTGATCCGCGAGAATGACAAGGCCCCCGCGCTCTACGTGCTGATGCCGATGCGGGTGTGACGGTAGACGATTTCGGCATCTACAATTTCCGGCGGCTTTCGTCGGCGCTGACCACATCGGGTCAGCCTGACGAAGCGCAATTCGCGGCGCTCCGCGATGCGGGCGTCGAGACGGTCATCAATCTCGCGCTTTCCAACAGCCTGCGCGCCTTGCCCGACGAGGCGGCGACGTTGGCGGCGCTGGGCCTGCGCTACATCCATATCCCGGTTGAATTCACGGCTCCCACCGAAGCGGATTTCGAGACTTTCGCCGCTGTGATGCAGGGGTTGGGCGACACAGCTGTCCACGTCCATTGCGCGGCAAACTACCGCGTGTCGGCCTTCCTTTACCGCTATCGGGTTGAGCGGCTCGGATGGAGCGCGGAGCGGGCCAGGTTCGATCTGGACGCAGTCTGGGAAGCCGACGCCGTGTGGCAGCGCTTTCTGAACTGGGGCTAGGCCGCCTGCCCCCCAGCGGCTAGCGAAGGGCATGGCCGCATTGACCCGCCTCGCCCTCAAGGATTTCCGCAATCATGCGGAGGCCTTGATCATGCCGGGGCCAGGCCTCGTCATCCTCACCGGCGAGAATGGAGCGGGCAAGACCAACATCCTCGAGGCGGTATCTTTGCTCACCCCGGGGCGGGGCCTGCGCGGCGCGACCCTGTCGGACATGGCGCGCAGTGACGGGCCCGGCGGCTTCGCGATCGGGGTGCGGCTCGGCGATGATGTCGATCTTGGCACCGGCACGCTCGCCGCCGCGCCCGAACGACGTCAGGTGCGGATCAATGGCGCGGACGCCTCCGCCAACAAATTGAGCGAATGGCTGTCGGTGTTGTGGCTGACCCCGGCAATGGACCGACTGTTCCAGGAAAGCGCGGGGGGGCGGCGGCGCTTCCTCGATAGGCTGGTGCTGGCGCGCGAGCCGGGCCATGCGCAGCATTCGACCCGCTATGAAGCCGCCACGCGTGCGCGCAACAAATTGCTGGCCGAGCCGGACAGCGCCGACCCTGCCTGGCTCGCCGCGCTCGAAGCGGGGATGGCCGAACATGGCGCGGCGATCGCCGGAGCCCGCGCGCGCACCGTTGCCGCATTGAGCGAGCGGCTCGCGACCCAGCCGCAGGGCCCGTTCGCCCGCGCCGGCATCGCGCTTACCGGCTGGACGCCCGCGACAAGCGACGCGCAGGCCGGGCTCGCGGCCGAATTGCGCGCCAGGCGCGGGCGAGATGCGGCGGCGGGACGCGCGCTCGCCGGGCCGCATCGCTCGGACCTGGCCGTCACCCATCTCGACAAGGGGATGCCCGCCGAATTGTGTTCGACGGGCGAGCAAAAGGCGTTGCTGCTGGGCATCGTGCTCGCCCACGCCGATCTGATCGCGGAAGCGCGCGGCGCGCGCCCGATCCTGTTGCTTGACGAGGTTGCCGCGCATCTCGATCCGTCGCGGCGCGCTGCCCTGTTCAGCCGGCTGCAAGAGGCGGGCGGGCAAAACTGGATGACGGGCACCGAGCCCGCTTTGTTTGCCGATGCGCGCGGAACCGCGACACACCTGACCGTCTCCGTGCAAGGAATATCATGAACGCGCCACTGCTCAATCCGCGCCGCCACATTCCCGAAGGGATGACGTTCGCCGAATGGCGCGCAGCGGACGGCTGGCCATTGCGCAGCTTCGCGTGGCCGCAGGCGGGCAACGCCCGCGGCAGCCTGTTATTCCTGACCGGGCGCGGCGATTTCATCGAGAAATATCTCGAGGTGCTGATCCATTGGCATGAAGCAGGCTGGAACATGGCCGGCTTCGACTGGCGCGGCCAGGGCGGATCGGGCCGGATGCTGGCCGATCCGCTGATCTGCCATCAGACCGATTTCGACATGCTGGTCGGCGATCTTGCCGCCTTCGTCGATCAGTGGGCCGCAGAAACGCCTGGCCCGCACGTGATCGTCGCGCATTCGATGGGCGCGCATCTGACGCTGCGGATGCTGGCCGACCGTCCTCAGGGAATCGATGCCGCGGTGCTGAGCTCGGCGATGATCGGGATTCGGGTCAAGGGTGTGCCGCCGTGGCTGGTCGGTGGACTTGTTCGCGGCGCCATGGCGATCGGTCTTTCCAATCGTCGCATCTCGCGTCGCGATATCGGCGATGTCGGCGGGCGCATGACCTCCTGTCCCGATCGGCGCGCCGACAAGCTCTGGTGGAAGGCGACCCGGCCGGAACTCGCTTCGGGCGTGCCGAGCTGGAATTGGGTCCGCGCCGCTTTCGCCTCGATCGCGCGCCTGTCGGACGCGGCGCTGGCGGCGATCCCGACCCCGGTTCTGCTTACGGCAGCGCGGGAGGATCCCGTCGTCGATGTCGGCGCGATCGAGCACGCCGCGAAAATCCTGCCCAATGCCGAGCTGATCCTCATCGACGGCGGCGGCCACGAGATATTGCGCGAGGCGGATGCAAGGCGCCTGCCTTTGCTCGCGCGGATCGACCAATTCCTCGATCGGATTGCCTGAAAAAAACGTCACCCCGGACTTGTTCCGGGGTCCACCGCGCCACAACCGACGCCGGAGGGATGTGGGTGGATGCCGGAACAAGTCTGTCCTGAGCTTGTCGAAGGGTCCGGCATGACGATGACGAGCAAATCCCCTGTGGATGAAAGCCCATTTTGCTTGGGTTTCGGCGCACAAATTCCTATATGCTCGCTATGGCAACGACCCCCGAAGAAAACGCATATGGCGCCTCATCGATCAAGGTGCTGAAAGGCCTCGACGCCGTCCGCAAACGGCCGGGCATGTATATCGGCGATACCGACGATGGTTCGGGCCTCCACCACATGGTGTTCGAGGTTTCGGACAACGCGATCGACGAGGCTCTGGCGGGGCATTGCGACAAGATCGTGATCACGCTCAATCCGGATGGATCGGTCTCGTGCGAGGATAATGGCCGCGGCATTCCGACCGGCATTCACCCCGAGGAGGGCGTATCGGCGGCCGAGGTCATCATGACCCAGCTCCACGCCGGCGGTAAATTCGAAAACACTTCCGACGACAATGCCTACAAGGTGTCGGGCGGCCTGCACGGCGTCGGCGTCTCGGTGGTCAATGCGCTCAGCGAATTCCTCGATCTGACGATCTGGCGCGACGGCGAAGAACATTACATGCGCTTCGCCCATGGCGATGCGGTCGCCCCGCTCAAGGTCGTGGGTTCTGCGCCCGAAGGAAAGAAGGGCACCAAGGTCACCTTCCTGCCGAGCCCGGCCACCTTCAAGATCACCGAATTCGATTTCGAGAAATTGGAGCATCGCTATCGCGAGCTCGCTTTCCTCAATTCGGGCGTGCGTATCTTTCTGGTCGATGCGCGCCATTCAGAGCGGGTCGAGCATGAATTATTCTACGAGGGCGGCATCGCGGCCTTCGTCAAATATCTCGATCGCGCGAAAACCCCGCTCTTCCCCGACCCGATCTCGGTGCACGGCCAGCGCGAGGATATCGGCATCGACGTCGCGCTCGAGTGGAATGACAGCTATTACGAGCAGACGCTCTGCTTCACGAACAACATTCCGCAGCGCGACGGCGGCACGCACCTTGCCGCGTTCCGCGCGGCGCTGACGCGTACGCTCAACAATTATGCCGAGAAATCGGGCATGATGAAGCGCGAGAAGGTCAGCCTGACGGGCGACGACATGCGCGAAGGGCTGACCGCGATCGTCTCGGTCAAGCTTCCCGATCCCAAATTCGGATCGCAGACCAAGGACAAGCTGGTCTCGTCCGAGGTGCGTCAGCCGCTCGAAAGCCTGATGGCCGACAAGCTCGCCGAATGGCTGGAGGAAAATCCCCAGCATGCGCGCTCGATCGTGCAGAAGATCATTGATGCCGCCGCCGCGCGCGAAGCCGCCCGCAAGGCGCGTGAGGCCAGCCGCAAGAGCGTGATGGGTATCGCCTCGCTGCCGGGCAAGCTTGCCGACTGCCAGGAGCGCGATCCCGCCAAGTCCGAACTCTACCTCGTCGAGGGTGACTCGGCCGGCGGCTCCGCCAAACAGGGCCGCGACCGCAACACGCAGGCGATCCTCCCGCTCAAGGGCAAGATCCTCAACGTCGAGCGCGCGCGGTTCGACCGCATGCTCTCGTCCAAGGAAGTTGGCACGCTCATTCAGGCGATGGGCACCGGCATCGGCCGCGACGATTTCAACATCGAGAAACTGCGCTACCACAAGATCGTCATCATGACGGACGCCGACGTCGACGGCGCGCATATCCGGACGTTGCTGCTGACTTTCTTCTATCGGCACATGCCGGAGATCATCGAGCGCGGGCATCTCTACATCGCCCAGCCGCCCTTGTTCAAAGTCACCAAGAGCCGGTCCGAGACCTATCTCAAGGACCAGAATGCGCTCGATGCCTATCTGCTCGACAACGGCCTTTCAGCGATCATGCTGGACAGCGGCGGGGTGCAGCGTTCGGGCAACGATCTGCGCCAGATGGTCGAGCATGCGCAGCGCATGGCGCGGCTGATGGCCTATGTGCCGCGCCGCTATGCGCCCGATCTGGTCGAGGCGCTCGCGCTCGGCGGCGCGCTCGATCCCGAATTGCGCGACGGCAATGCGGTCGCGGGCCGCGTCGCCGGCTGGCTCGGCCGCGCCGACCCGGAGGCCAAATGGGAGGTCGAGGCGACCCCCGAGGGCGGCTATCACGCGCGGCGTCTGTGGCGCGGCGTGACCGATCATCATGTGGTCGACGCGGCGTTCGTCCACTCGGCCGAAGCGCGCAAAATGCACGCCTTGGCCACGGAGCAGGCCGAAGGTTATGCCACCGTCGGCCGCCTAGTGCCGCTCGGCCAGGCCGCCGTGGAAGAAACCGCCTCGGAGGAGGGTGACGAGGCGCCCGTCGCCGACAGCAAGACGGTCAAGCGCATCACGCGTCCGTCCGAGCTGCTCGAAGCCGTCCTGGCGGCAGGCCGCAAGGGCACCGCGATCGCGCGCTACAAGGGCTTGGGCGAGATGAATGCCGAGCAGCTCTGGGAAACCACGCTCGATCCGGCCAACCGCTCGATGCTCAAGGTGGAGGTCAGCCAGGCCGACGTTGCCGACGAGATCTTCACCCGCCTGATGGGTGACGTGGTCGAACCGCGCCGCGAATTCATCCAGGAAAATGCGCTGAACGTCGCCAATCTGGACGTTTGATCCGGGCCGTCACACAGGCTGCGTGACGGTGGGTCCTACGCCGGCAAGCGCGTGTAGCTGTTGACCCAATTCACTTCCCAACTCTTGCCGCCGTCGGCGGAAAAGGCCTGTTCGGACTGCGCATGGTCGCGGTCGATCGGCCAGATCTGAAAGCGCACCCAGATCTGGCGGCCGGCGAAATCCTCCTGATCGTAAAAGGTCATGCGGCCATCCTGCACTTCGCCCACGCCCGGAGTACCGAAAGTGCCGACACCTGGGGTCGCAAAGTTGATCGCCCATTGCCGCGTCTTGGGATTGTAGATCCGGATCGCGATCAGCTCGAGCGGACCGCTGGGCCCCTGCGCCTTATATTCGGCGAGATTGCCCTTGCCGCCCCAGATCGGCGTCACATTGGTTTCGCCGTCCAGCTCGACCCAATCCTTGGCCCCGGCGAGCGGGTGCATCAGCCGGGTCGAATGCGTGTGCCAGCGGCCGAGATCGAAGTCGAAATCATGCGCGCCGTCGCGCGGCGCCGCCTGAGCGGGCTGGGCGACAAAGGCTGCGCAGAGCAACAGGCCCGGGGCGAGCCTGCGGAGGCCGGGTATGATCACGCTTTCGTCTTGGTCGCGGTGAAGGCGACCTCCCAGCTCTTGCCGCCGTCGGCCGAATAGGATTCCTGGTAAATGTGCGAGGTGGGCGTGATGTCCGACCAGACCGCGCGGACCAGTATCGCGCGCCCGTAGAGAATATCCGATCCGTACAACTCCGCGCGCGCCTTCTCGAAGCTTCCGATCATCGGCGTCGCGAATTTGCCCGCCGCACTGTTGGCAAAGTTCATGCTCCAATGGTGCGCCTGCGGGTCGTAGAGGAAGATGGTCATCCCCTCCCAATGACCTTTCGGAGCGTCCGCCTCGATCTCTTCCACCTGGGCGCGACCGTCCCAGAGCTTGCGGGTGGTCACCGTGCCGGTCAGCTGGACCGTCTCGTCCGATCCGCTCAACGGATGCAGCCGGCGGACGATATGCGTGTTCCAGGCGCCCAGATCGAAGTCGAAATCGTGCGCGCCGTCGCGCTGGGCTTGAGCCGCCGCCGGAGGCCCGAGCAAGAAGGCGACACCCGCCGCCAGGAGAATGCGCCTGCTCATGCCTTGATCCTCGTCAGCTGTGCCTTGAACACGGTCACCCAGCTCCTGCCGCCGTCCTGCGAATAGGATTCCTCGTAGCGGTGCGCGTCCGGCGTGATGTCGAACCAGCTGCCCCGCACCAGGATTGCGCGGCCGGCATAGGTATCCTGCGCATAAAGATCGCCGCGACCGTCCCGGAATTCGCCGACCAGCGGCGCGGACGGGGTCGGATCGGCGGAATTATAGTAGCTCTGAATCCACTGGCGCGCCTTGGGATTGTAGAGGAACAACGTCATCCCCTCCCAATGGCCATTGGGCCCGTCCGCTTCGATTTCCTCGAGTTCGGCGCGTCCGCCCCACACCGGCCGCACCGTGACCGTGCCGGCCAGCGCGATCGTCTCGTCGGATCCGCTGAAAGGGTGAACCAATCGCGTGACCTGCGTGTGCCAGGTGCCGCGGTTGAAATCGAAATCATGCGCGCCGTCCGCCTGCGCCACGGCCGGCGCGGCGAGCGCCAAAGCGCAGCCGCAACCCAGAGAAAACGACAGGCCTTTCATCTCGCATCACTCACATTGGGAATGGCGCGAGGATGACCGGCGGCACCGGTCCGCTCAAACGACAAGTTTTCACTGCTTGAGCGAATAAAAGTTGGTCAATAGTCTCGCGATCCGATGGCGAGCTCCAACCGACCCTTGCCGCTCAACGCATTGCGCAGCTTCGATGCGGCGGCGCGCCATCTCAGCTTCGCCGCCGCTGCGGAGGAATTGCACGTCACGCCCGCCGCGATCAGCGTCCAGGTGCGGCGGCTGGAGGAATGGGTCGGGGCGCCGCTTTTCCTGCGTGGGCATCGCTCGATCGCGCTGTCCACCACCGGCGAGGCGCTGGCGCCACGCCTTACCGCCTTGTTCATCGAGATGGAGCGATTGCTCGGCCAGGTTGCCAAGGTCCATGCCGGCTCGCTCCAGGTGAGCGCGATGCCGAGCTTCGCGTCCAGATGGCTGGCGCCGCGGCTGGCGCGCTTCCGCGCGCTTCATCCGCATATCCAGGTGCGCGTGATGGGCGCCGACCGCCGCGCCGATTTCGAGCGCGACGGGATCGATATCGGGCTGCGTTACGGCGACGGCGATTATCCCGATCTGCATTGCGAATTGATCGCCCGCGCGACCGCGTCCCCCGTTTGCAGCCCCGTATTGGCAGCACAGATCGGCAATGATCCGGCGCGGATCGACACCAATTTGCTGCTTCACGACGAATCCGCGCTGGTCGCACCCGGCCTGCCGACCTGGAGCGCTTGGTTCGCCGAAGCGGGCGCGCCACGCGACATCGGCAATGAGCGCATCCTGTTCAGCAACAGCCACATGGCGCTGTCGGCGGCGGTCGCGGGCCAGGGCTTCGCGCTCGGCCTGACTCCTCTGATCGACGACGACATCGACGCCGGGCGGCTGGTGCGGCCATTCGCGACCGAGATCGAAAGCAGCTTTGGCTTCTGGTTCGTGTGCGCACGCGAGCGCCTGACCGAGCCCAAGATCGCGGCCTTCCGCGACTGGATATTCGCCGAAATCGGCTAGACTTTCTGGAAGAGCCTGATTTCCGCTTTCCGCGGAAGCGCGCGGCGCTTCCACTAAAACGACCAGGCTCTAGAGTCGCGCGATGATCGGAAAGGCTTCGGCGGTCGCGCCGCCCTCCGCCAGCTTGACCCAGCAATCGGCCGACAAAGTCGAGCTCAGCACATGCGAGCGCTGGTCAAGCGTGCAATCGACCTGCGCCGGATCGGCGGTGCGCCGGCCGCGCAGGATGAGCGTCGTGCCCTCGCGCGGCGCGGCATTGCAGGTCACGCGCACGCCTTGCTCGGGTGCGAGACCGAGCAAGCGCCGCAGCGCATGCGCGACGAAGAAACGGAAACTCACCAACGCTGCCACCGGATTACCGGGCAAGCCGAAATAGGGCCTCCCGTCGGCCAGCAGCGCGAACAATATCGGTTTGCCCGGCCGCATTCGCACACCGTGAAACAGGATCTGTGCACCCCGCGCCTCAAGCCGGCCGCGCACCAGATCCAGATCGCCCGCCGAAACACCCCCCGTCGAGAGCACCAGATCGCATGCGCCCGATCGGTCGAGCAGAAGGTCGATCGCGGCCGCCTGATCCGCGGCACGGCCCAGGAAGTTCGAGGGCAGGCCCAATGCCTGCGCGCAGGCCGCGATCATCGGCCCATTGCTGTCGATCAGCCCCGCGTCCCCGATCTTTTCACCGATCCCGCCCAATTCCGAGCCCGTCGAGATCAGCCCGATCCGGGGCGGGCATCGCACCTCGAGCCGGTCGATCCCGAATGCGGCAAGCGCACCCACCGCCTGGGGCGAGACGATCGTTCCCGCCCCGACAATCTCGCGGCCCGCGATCATGTCCTCGCCAGTCTGTCGGACGTTACGGAGCGGCTCCAGCGGGCGACGGAGAAGCAGGCGGTCGCCCGCAATCTCGGCCTGCTCGCGCACCAGCACCGCATCGGCACCTGCGGGTATGGGCGCGCCGGTGGCGATCGGTGCCGCCGTCCCGGGCTCGAGCGGTGCGGGCCAGTTGCCGGCGTAGATCGGCGCGACCAGCCGAAAATCGGCGGGCGCCACGTCCGACGCAGCCTGCGTGGCCGCGCTTGCCAGCGCGAAGCCGTCCATCGCCGACATGGGAAATCCCGGGACATCCCGGCGTGCATATAATGGGGTCGCGGTGACGCGCCTGAATGCATCGCTCGTCGCGATCGTCTCCGTGCGGAGCGGCGCGAGATTGTCCCAGATGATCGCAAGCGCCTCATCGACGCTGGGGCGCGGCCTGCGGTCAGCCATATGCCAGCACCGCGTCGCTTCGCAGCAGAACGCGCAGCGGCAGGCCCGCCGCCGCGGCCCGCTCCACCGCCAGGCTTGTGGGTGCCGAGATGGTGGCGAGCATCGGGCAGCCGGCAAGCACCGCTTTCTCGACCAGTTCGTAGGAACAACGCGAGGACAGGAGCGCGAATCCGTCTTCCCAGCTCAGGCCTGCGCGCAGCATCGCGCCGACCAATTTGTCGAAGGCATTGTGGCGCCCGACATCCTCGCGCGCACTGCGAATGGCGCCCTCGGCGGCGCAGGCGGCGGCGACATGGACAGCGCCGGTGGCGCGGTTGAGCGACTGATGGGTCGGCAGCTCGGCGAGCGCACGGAACAGCGCCTCATCATCCGCGCGCGACGGGCAAGCTGCCTTGGGCAAGGGTCTCAGCGCTTGTTCCAGATTCTCAATACCGCACAGGCCGCAGGCCGATTCGGTGGTACGATGACGCACCCGATCGGCGATGCGCGGCGCGCAGCCCGGGCTCAGCTGGACGCGCAGGATGATGCCCTGCGGCGTTTCGTGCTGCTCGGCATCGACGACGTCCGCCGCGCGATCGATCAGCCGCTCCGCCAGCGCAAAACCATATGCGAGATCGACCAGGTCGGCAGGCGTCGCCATCAGCACGGCATAACCGATCCCGTTAAACTCGATCGCCACCGGCACCTCGCGCGCGACCACGCGCTGGATGGCCTGCGCGCCGCCGGCCGCGTCGATCCGCCGAAAATCGAAAAGGCTGCTACCGTCCACCCCCCGGAGATTAGCTGGTCGCGATGCGGACCGGAACGCCCTTCGCAGCGGGGGTCTTCGATTGCTGGTCGTGATACCAGAGCGGGATCAACGGATTCATTTCGGGATAATAGCCGCCGAGGCAGCCATCGGGCAGGTCGAACGGCGTCACGCGCAGCCCATCCACCTCGCGCGCGACATTATCGTCCGCATCGCCGATCAGCTTGACGATCTGGCCCGGCTTCAGCCCCGCCGCCTCCATTTCCTTCGGATTGATCAGCAATACGTGGCGCGTACCGTGGATGCCGCGGAAGCGATCATTATAGCCGTAGATTGTGGTGTTGAACTGATCGTTCGAGCGCATCGTGATCAACCGATAGCGGCCTTTGGCCTCCTTGACGCCCATGGCCGATAGCCGCGTGGGCGTTGTGAATTCCGCCTTGCCGCTTTCCGTTTTCCACACCCGCTCACGCGCGCTGTTGCCCTTGTAGAAGCCGCCCGGCGTCCACATCCGCGCCTCGAAATCGTGAAAGATTTCGGGGTAGGTCTGCTCGATCAGCAACCGCACCTTGGCATAGTCGCCGGTCCATTCGTCCCAATGGACATTCGGATTAGGCGGCAGCGTCGCGTTGGCGATGCCGCACACGATCGCAAGTTCGGAGCGAAGGTGTGGGCTCGCGGGCGCATGTTTCCCGCGGGAGCCGTGGATGCAGGACAGCGAATCCTCCATCGACACCACCTGCTCGCCGCCCGCCTGCACATCCAGTTCGATACGGCCCAGACAGGGCAGAAGGTAGGCCGTCTTGCCCGTGACAAGATGGCTGCGGTTCAATTTGGTCGCGATCTGCACCGTCAGCCGCATATTGGGCCATGCCGCCTCGACCCGTTCCTGATCGGGAACCGCGCGCAGGAAATTGCCGCCGAGGCTGAGGAAAGCCTGGATGGTGCCGTCGATCACGCCCTGGCAGGCTTTGACCGTGGTCGTACCCTCTTCCATCGGCGGATCGAAGCCGAACAGCTCTTTCAACCGGTCGTTCGGCACAAGCTCGGGCTTTTCGGAGATGCCGACGGTACGCTGGCCCTGCACGTTCGAATGGCCGCGCACTGGCGAGATACCCGTGCCGAGCCGGCCGATATTCCCCTTCATCAGCATCAGGTTCACGAACATCGCGAGATTGTCGAAGCCGTGGAAATGCTGGGTCAGGCCCATGCCATAGACGCCGATCGAATTCTTGGCCTCGACATAGACCTGCGCCGCCTCGCCGAGCGCCGCGCGCGTCAATCCCGATTCAGCCTCGATTTCCTCCCAGGCGATCGCACGCACCTTTTCGGCGAAGGCGTCGAAGCCAGTCGTATGCTGCTTGATGAAATCCACGTCGAGCACATGGACCTTCTCGGCTGCCCATTTGGCCTCGTCGGCGGCGAGCACATGCTTGGCGAGGCCGACCAGCGCGGCGATGTCGCCGCCCGCCTTGACCTGATGATATTGGCACGAGATCGGCGTCGCTTTCTGCGTCGCCATCTGGATCGGATTTTGCGGGTTGATGAACTTGATCAGGCCCGGTTCCTTGACCGGGTTGAAGGTGACGATCTTGCAGCCGCGCTGCACCGCGCGCTGAAGGTCGTGCAGGAAGCGCGGGCTGTTCGAGCCCGTATTCTGCCCGAAGAAGAACATCGCGTCGCAATGCTCGAAATCCTCGAACGTGCAGGTGCCGACCGGCGCGCCGATCAGTTTCTTGAGCGCGACCGAGGTCGTCTCGTGGCACATGTTCGAACTGTCGGGCAGGTTGTTATGGCCGTAGAGCCGCGCGAACAAAGCGTAGAGATAGGAGGTCTCGAGGCTCGCCCGTCCCGACGCGTAGAAGACCGCAGATTTGGGTTCGATCGCCCTCAACTCGGCGCCGATCGCCGCGAAGGCTTCCTCCCATTCGCACGGCACATAGTGGTCGGTGGAGGGGTCGTAGCGCATCGGCTGGGTCAGCCGGCCCTGTAACTCCAGGTCATAATCCTTCCAGCCGCGCAATTCGGTGAGCGTGTGCGCGGCGAAGAAATCGGGCGTGCAGCGCTTGGGCGTCAACTCCCACAGGGTCGCCTTCGCGCCATTTTCGCAGAACTCGAACGGATGCGGCTTGGCGGGTTTGCCCCAGGCGCAGGAGACGCAGGCAAAGCCGTCGGGCTTGTTCTGTCGCAGGAGGGTCGCGGCGACGTCCGGCCGGTTCCATTCCGTGCCGAATATCTTGGCGATGCCCTTGAGCGATCCGAAGCCCCCGGCGGGCCCGTGATAATGGGCCGTCTTCGCCTTGTCCGCCATCCCTGCCGTCTCCCTCTTGCCCGGCTGCACCGCCCGGGCAGCAATTCCTCTAGCCCCGTATGCCAAGGCCGCGAAGCCATATCCATCCGGCACCGGAAGCTGCTAAGCGATTGGGGAGGCTGGCCGTTCCTCGCCGCCTGGTGCAAGCTGGGCCCGGGCGGATCGGGGCCGAGGGATTAAGCGAACGATCTGGCGAATTGGCGGATTATAGCCACGGGGCTAGGCGACGGGCCGCGGTCGCGCCTAAGGGGCACGCATGACCGACACGATACGTATCGCCACCGACGCGCTGAGCGCGGAGTTCAGCACGCTGGGTGCGGAGATGCGCACTCTGCGCGATGAGGCGGGGCGCGACCTTCTGTCCGATGGACCTCCTGAATTCTGGTCAGGGCGCGCGCCGTTCCTGTTCCCGATCGTCGGTGCGGTGAACGACGACCGCATTCATGTCGATGGCAAGGCCTACCCCATGGGCAAGCATGGTTTCGCGCGAAAGAGCATATTCGCCCTGATCGATCATCAGGCCGATCGCGCGAGCTTCCGGCTCGAAGCCGACGAGGCGACGCGGGCCCGTTACCCGTTCGATTTCCGGCTCGATGTGCACCATTGGATCGAGGGCGCCACGCTCCATACCGAGGCGGTGGTCACCAATTCCGGCGGCGTGGCGCTTCCCGCCAGCTTCGGCTTCCATCCCGCCTTTCGCTGGCCTTTGCCGTGGGGAGGAGACCGTGCCGACCATCGGCTGATTTTTGCCGACGCCGAGCCCGCGCCGATCCGCCGGATCGATCCCGCCACCGGCCTCGTCCTGCCCGATCCGCGCCCGACCCCGGTCGAGGGCGATGAGCTTGTGGTGCGGGACGACCTGTTCATCCCGGACGCGCTCATCTTTGACCAGTTGCGCTCGCGCAGCGTGCGCTTCGGCGTGCCGGGCGGGCGCATGCTTCGGGTCGACTTCGCGGCGATGCCGCTTCTCGGCGTCTGGACCAAGCCGGGTGCGCCGTTCCTGTGCATCGAGCCTTGGCAGGGCCTGGCCGACCCGGTCGGCTATGACGGCGACTTCCGCGACAAGCGCTGGGTAATCGAGGTCGCACCGGGCGCGGAACGCCGCTTCGCCATCGCGATCAGCGTCGCCTGAAGCTAAAACCGGTGCGGCGAACCGATCGTGGCCGCGGGTGTAGTGGGGTTGTAGCACAGCGTGTTAAGCGATAATCGAACGCTTCCCGCATGGCCGCTCCGCAAAGCCCTTCCGCGCCCGGGCGCGCCCGCCGGACCGGCCGGATGATTTTCCGTGTCGGCCTTTTCGGCTTCCTTGGGGCCCTGATTGCGCTGATCATCGCCGTGCTGGTGACGATGGCAAGCCTGCCCGCATTCAATTCGCTGATGCAAAAGCCCAACGGCCAGACGATCCGCGTCCACGCCGCCGATGGAACTTTGCTGGTCTCGCTCGGGCCGAGCTATGGCGATTGGCTGGCGTACGATCGGATTCCCCCAGTGATGCGCGACGCGATCGTCTCGGTCGAGGATCGGCGCTTCTACAGCCATTTCGGCATCGACCCGATCGGCATGGCGCGGATGATCTATGTCGCCAAGCGGCTGCATGATAATGGCCGGCGCCTGCAGGGCGCATCCACCATCACCCAGCAGCTCGCACGCAACCTGTTCCTGACGCAGGCCTATAATGTCGGCCGCAAGTTCCGCGAGATCATCCTCGCGCTGGCGATGGAACGGAAATATTCGAAGCAGCAGATCCTCGAGCTCTACCTCAACCGCATGTATTTCGGCGGTGGCGCCTATGGCATCGACGCCGCCAGCCGCAAATTCTTCGGCCATCCCGCCGACCATATGAGCCTGGCCGAGTCCGCGATCGTCGCGGGCCTGCTCAAGGCGCCTTCGCATTATTCGCCCTCGGCCGACCCGCAGGCCGCGCGCGACCGTGCCAATGTCGTGCTCGACGTGATGGTCGATGCCGGCGCGATCACGCCGGCGCAGCAGCAGAATGCCCATCTCGATCAGGTGCAGTTCGCGCCCGAGCCCAAGCAGAATAGCGTGCGTTATTTCACCGACTGGGCACTGGCGCAGCTCGACACTCTGGTCGACGAACAGAACGCCCCGCTCGACGTATGGACCACGCTCGACCGGCGCATGCAGCAGGCGGCCGACAATGCGATCCGCCAGAATACGCCGGACGGCGCGCAGGGCGCGATGATTTCCATGGAGAATGACGGTGCGATCCGCGCGATGGTCGGCGGCACCGATTATGTGAGCTCGATCTACAATCGCGCGACGCAGGCGGTCCGCCAGCCGGGCTCCGCCTTCAAATTGTTCGTCTATCTGGCCGCGCTCGAATCTGGCGTGAAGCCCGGCGATCCGGTCACCGACGAGCCGGTCACGATCGACGGCTGGAGCCCGCGCAACAGCTCGCGCAAATTCCTCGGCCAGATCGACGTGCGCAATGCCTTCGCTTTCTCGATCAATACAGTCGCGGCGCAACTGGGCCAAAAGGTCGGCTTCGACGCGATCGCCGACATGGCGCATCGCTTCGGCATCTCGACCCCTATCAACACGCATCCGTCGATGGTGCTCGGCACCTCCGACGTCCGGCTGATCGACATGACCCGCGCGTTCGCCGCGGTGGCGCGCAAGGGCGTCGCGGTCGTGCCTTATGGCATCGTCAAGGTGACCACCGCCACGGGCGACCTG
>Ga0070663_100000981_pt1 | contig 15491 bp, 8 predicted proteins | sample KBSC63metaG_FD_65646 | JGI IMG/M metagenome (GOLD analysis project Ga0070663, IMG submission 65646) | Corn rhizosphere microbial communities from Kellogg Biological Station, Michigan, USA - KBS C6-3 metaG | ecosystem: Host-associated > Plants > Roots > Rhizosphere > Soil ...
CCCACCCCGACAACAGCGGCCAGCGCAAAAGACAACACGCGAACTCGACGCACAGCCGCCCCCTCGAAGTCCTGCTTCTCCTGCAAGCCTGACCGGCGGCCTCCCCCTGCGCATCGGGAAGCACCCCGAGAATCACCCCGACCCCACCCCTTGCGGCCCGTCGGATGCCCTGCGCCGGCACCGGGGCCGCGCTGCCGTTGCGGCGGGGGCGGCCGAGTTCACGTCACGAACACCGGTGGCCAGTGCAGGAGCGCGGCGTCGGCCACCGGCTGGAGTTGCTCGCCCGTGGCGAGCGCGCCTTGGACGCCTGGGCACCCGGTGGACTCCCGGCGCGGGTGGTGGCTTCGACTGCGCCGCCGGGGCCTTCCGCGTAGCGCTGCAACGCGCTGCCGGACCGTGACGGAATCGCGGTCCGGGTGGGCAACACCGGTACCCCGCCAAGGAGTGGCTCGGTGTCCCGCCGTCCGGCGCCTCGGCGAGGTCACCGCTTTCGACCGTCCTGCGCTACCGCGGGAGAGCATCGCGTGACGATCAAAGCGCCGGGGGACCGCCGCGTTCATCGACGCCGTCACCGGCCGGCTCGCCGAAAGCGAGCTGCGGCCGGCGTGAACTACTGCCCGGCGCGGCTCGGTCGATTTGCGGGCGACCACGGTCGTCGGCCCTCGCGACCGCGGGCTGTCGAGTTCCGGCTGTCCCGGGTGACTGCGGCAGACCCCCTTGTTCGTCGCGGGTCCGCCTCACCAGGTGAGCGGAAGGGTGGCGACGTAGTCGGTGAGCAGCCCGGAGATGATCCGGTGGTCGTTGCCGGAGAAGTGCCAGTCGCAGCCGAGGTGGTCCAGGCGCGGGTCGTCGAAGTTCCAGTACCGGACCAGGCTGTCGCCGCGGGCGTTGCGGTCGGTGACGACCTGCTGGGCCTGGGCGGCGAACAGGTTCGTCGCGCCGACGACGATGATCGTGCCGGTGCCGTACTGCGCGCGGAGCTTGTCGAGGAAACCTTGGTAGGCGCTCTTGTACGCGGCGACCAGGCTGTCGGCGGTCCACGGCTCGCCGGAGTGGAGGGCCGTGCTGAAGTCGTTGGTGCCCAAAGCGACCACGACCAGCTGCGGCCGCCACGTGGCGGGGTTGTGCCACACGTCGCCGGAAACGTTCTGCAGCGTGCGGTCGTAGTAGGTGCGGAAGTCGGTCCCGGGGTCGCCGCCGTTGTAGTTGCGCACCATGCCGCGGCCGGAGTAGGCGTTGACCTGGTAGTCGGCGTTCAGGCCGTGGGCGGTGAGGGCGCCGTAGCTGATGTCGGTGTTCGTGTTGCGGTCGATCCCGCCGTTGGCCGAGCAGTCGCGGGTGGTGGAGAGGTCGCCGTAGCCCGCGGTCAGGGAGTCGCCGATGAACTCGATCTGCCGGGTGCGGGCGGCGGGCTTGGCGAGGATCTCGCCGCCGGGTGCTGCGACGAAACCGTCGAACTCGCCGGCGACCCACGGGCTTTCGGTCCGTTTGACCAGCCGCACGCGGTGTTCGGCGTTGGTCAGCCCCCGGATCTGGCGCGTGGTGCGGCCCGGGGTGACCAGGGTGGCGACCGTGGTGCCGTCGACCTGGATGTCGTAGTCGTTCTGGGCGTCGTTGAGCACGACGTCCACGCCGGTGCCGCGGAAGCGGCCTTCGAAGGAGATGCCGGGCCAGGTGTACTGCGCCGCACCCGCTGCGGGCTTCACCCGGCCCACGGTGTGCGCCCGGGCCAGTGCGTCCACCGGCGGCGGGGACGACGTGGTCGTCGTCGGGGGCACGGGACCGTTGCACGGGGTGCCGTTGACGGCGAAGCCGGTGGGTACCGGGTTGGCGGAGCCGGTCAACGAGCCGGTGAACCCGAGCCGGGTGCTTGCGCCCGTGGCGAGGGAGCCGTTCCAGGCGGCGTTGCCGACGGCCACCCGGTCACCGGACTGGGCGACGGTGCCGTTCCAGAGCTGGGTGACGCGCTGACCGGCGGTGAACGTCCAGGTCAGCTGCCAGCTCGCGACCGGATCGCCGAGGTTGGTGACGTCGACGTTCGCGCTGAAGCCGCCCTGCCACTGGCTGGCGACCGCGTAGTCGACCCGGCAGCCCGCCGCGGCTCGGGCGGCGGGAACGGCGCCAACGGTGACGGCGGCGGCCGCGACGGTCAAAACACCGGCGGCAACGGTCAGCCGGGATCGGCGGATGGTGGGCATCTGCGTTCCTCCGAGAACAGGCGACGGGACGGGCACAGCGGTCGGCGGTGTGAATCGGGCCGGTTCTGGAAGCGCTCTCAGAGCGATCTTATCCGCTGGGCCGCCGAACCTGAATGCCTCATCCAGGCGAAACACCTCGCGAGGCCCGGCGACGGCAGATCGGGTACAAAGCTTCGCGCGGGAGCGAGCCGGAAGGCCCAGGCCGCCGGGTGCCGGCGCCGGGCGTCCATCGGCTGGTTCACGAACGCTCTCGTCCGGGGTCCGGAGAAGTGGCGTCCTCCACCGCCTTCACCGCGTCGAGAAGGCCGTGCAGGCCGATTTCGTAGCGCTCTTCGTCCACCGGGTCCGACAGCCACTCGGTGGGCGGCGTTTCGGCGACCTCCCTGCGACCCGACTCCGCGATGGCCAGTTCGACCTCGATCTCGACTTCGAGCCCGTGCAGGGACTCGCCAGGGTTGCTCATTGTTCCTCCTGGTCAGGCCGGCCGAGGGACGCGGCGGTCGCCGCCCGGCTCCCAAAACGCTTCGCCCGCTAGGACCGGGTAGCCGCCGGCGGTGTGACAGCCACGGCGAAATTCCCGCGGGCGCGCAGCCGTCCCCGGTTTCCGCTGAGACCTGCGCAGATCTACTCAGGTGCCCGACGTGGTGACCTCGCTAGCATGTGATCCATGCGAACGGTGAGCCGGGTTCTGACGCTTTTCGGTGCCGGCTTGCTCCTGGCCTCCTGCGGCATCTTCGAATCGGGCGATGCCGAAACCGACCGGCAGTCCACCACGCTGGCGGACGCGATCAGCTACCCGCGGCAGCCCGACGCGACCGGGCTCGCCCGGGCCGCGCTGGCCACCACCCTGGGCCGCAGTGACAGCTTCAGCGTGCTCGAGGCCAGGGACCTGGACCACAACGCCGCCGAGGACCCGTTCGCGCACCTGGTGTGGCGGATCCACCGTGCCGAGCGCACCGGCTGGGGCACCATCCCGGCCTTCGACGCCTGCTACGCCGTCGAGTTCAACTACTACGGGACGACCTCGCTGGGCCGGACCACGTGCCCGGCGAACGCCGTGCCGATCACGCCGCCGCCCTTGCCGCGGCAGGACATCCCGCCGGACTTCGAGCCGGCGCTGGAGGCTCTTCTCGGCAAGTTGCCCGCAACGCCCGGTGACGCGGACGTCCGTACCGCGCTGGCCACCGGCCTGCCCGCCCCGCGAGTGGACCCGGAGACCCACCTCGCCGCCATCCCGCCGGAAACCGCTTTCCAGGTCAAGGGCCCGGACGTGGGCGTGGCTCTCTTCACGCGTACCGGGGACTGCATGATGGGCCGCCGTCTGCACGGCACGGTCAAAGTGTGGGCACTGAACTGGCGCGATCAGATGCAGGAGAAGCCGTGCGGCGCGGAGGCCGCGCTGGCCACCCCCTGATCACAGCTCCGTGGGACGGACCGTGACGACGACCTTGCCTTTCGCGCGTCCTTTGTCGATGTACGCCATGGCGTCGTTGGTGGCGTCGAAGGGGAAAACGCGGTCCACGACCGGCTCGATGGTGCCGGCGTCGATGAGGGAGGTGATCTCGCGGAGCTGGCGCCCGTCGGCTCGCATGAAGAGGAACGAATAGCCGACCCGGCGACGCTTGGCCTCTGTGCGGGCTCCGTGGCTCAGCACGCGCGTCGCCGGGCGGAGGATCCACGGCTTGCCCATTTCCCGGGCGAAGTCCGGGTCGGGCGGCCCGGACAGGGAGATGAGCTTGCCGCCGGGCTTCAGCACCCGCAGGGACTTCTTGAGCGCCTCGTTGCCGAGGCTGTGCAGGACCACGTCGTAGTCGTGCAGGACGTCTTCGAAGTCGTCGGTGCGGTAGTCGACCACGATGTCGGCGCCGAGGCGCTCGACCAGCTCGACGTTCGCGGTGCTCGTGGTCGTGGCGACGGTCGCGCCGAGGTGCTTGGCCAGCTGGATCGCGAACGTCCCCACGCCGCCGGAACCCGCCTGGATGAAAACCTTCTGTCCCTTTCGCAGCCGAGCGCGTTCGATCAGCGCCTGCCAGGCGGTCAGGCCGACGAGCGGGACGGAAGCGGCTTCCTCCATCGTGAGCCGCTTCGGCTTCGGAGCCAGGTCGTCTTCGTGGACGGCGATGAACTCCGCGAAGGTGCCGATCCGGTCCTTGTCCGGGCGCGCGTAGACCTCGTCGCCGGGTTTGAAGTCGCGCACGCGGGCACCGACGCGGATCACGACGCCGGCCACGTCGTTGCCCAGCACGAACGGCGGGCGATAGGGGAGGAAGAGCTTGAACTCCCCGTCCCTGATCTTCGAGTCCAGGGCGTTGACGCCTGCGGCGTGGACCTCGACCAGCACGTCGTGTTCGCCGACGGCGGGCTCCGGTACGTCGCCGGCCCGGAGTGTGTTGCCGTTCTTTCCGTAGCGATCGACGACGAACGCCTTCATGTCAGCCACCTGTCTTTAGAGTATGACCATACTACAATATGGCTGGACGGACCGGAGTGCAAGAGGGCCGGCCAAACTTGGATTATGATCGTACTAACATGAGGTATCGGTCCGGTGAGTGGAGGCGCGCGTGGTGCGGTACGCGAAGGAGCACAAGCAGGCGACGCGGCAGCGGATCATCGAGACGGCCGGGCGGCGGCTCAAGCGGGACGGGATCGACGGCTCCGGGGTCGCGACGCTCATGAAGGACGCGGGCCTGACCAACGGCGCCTTCTACGCCCACTTCGAGTCCAAGGAGGACTTGGTGGCCACCGTCGTCTCCGAGCAGCTGCGCGGCCAGCGCGAGTGGCTCGCCTCGTTCCCGGACGGCCGTGACGGCGTCGAGCAGATCGTGCGTGCCTATCTCTCGCCCGAGCACCGCGACAGTCCGGAGGAAGGCTGCCCGTCCGCCGCGCTGCTGGACGAGATCGGCCGCTGTACGGACCCGACCAAGGAGGCCTACACCGGCAGTGTGCTGGCCGTCGTCGACGACATCGCCGTCCGTCTGGCGCCGCACGACCCGCCGTCGGCTCGCGTCAAGACGCTCGGCATCTACGCGCTGATGGTCGGCACCCTGCAGCTCGCTCGCGGCCTGGCCGACCGGCGGCTCTCCGGCGACATTCTCGAGCAGGGGATCCGCAACGCGCTGATGGTGCTGGACGCCGCGCCCGAGGCCTGAGGAGCCGCCGCAGCCGCTCCGGTTCGGCGCCACCCGTTGTCAACCGTCGATCAAGGCTGCTTGCGCACCTCATGAAAGTATGGTCATAATATAAAGCGTCACGGCCAAGCCGGACGCCTCCTGGCCGACGGGATCCACGAGACAAGGACAAAACCATGAACGCCAACCAAGAAGTCGTGTCGTCCTACCGGGACGCGCCGACCCGCACGGTCTCCGCCGGCGGCGTCGCCTTCGCCTACCGTGAGCTCGGCCCGAAGACCGGTGTCCCGGTGGTCTTCCTGACGCACCTGGCCGCGGTCCTGGACAACTGGGACCCTCGCGTCGTCGACGGCATCGCCGCGCAGCACCGGGTCATCACCTTCGACAACCGCGGTGTGGGCGCGACCACCGGCACCACCCCGAAGTCGATTCAGGCGATGGCGGCCGACGCCGTCACCTTCATCCGGGCGCTCGGCCTGACGAAGGTCGACCTCCTCGGCTTCTCGATGGGCGGCATGGTCGCCCAGGTGATCGCCCAGGCCGAGCCGGGCCTGGTCCGCAAGCTGATCATCGCCGGCACGGGCCCCGCCGGGGGCGAGGGCATCAAGAACGTCACCAGGATTTCGAACCTCGACACCGTCCGCGCGCTGTTGACCCTCCAGGACCCGAAGCAGTTCCTCTTCTTCACCCGGACGCCGAACGGGAAGCGGGCGGGTAAGGAGTTCCTGGCCCGGTTGAAGGAACGCAAGAACGACCGGGACAAGCCGATCGCGCTGAAGGCCTACGTCGCCCAGCTCAAGGCCATCCACCGCTGGGGCCTGGAAAAGCCGTCCGACCTCTCCGTCATCAAACAGCCCGTGCTGGTCGCCAACGGTGACCACGACCGGATGGTCCCGACGAAGAACACCCACGACCTGGCCCGCCGCCTGCCCGGCAGCGAACTCGTGATCTACCCCGACGCCGGCCACGGCGGCATCTTCCAGTTCCACGCCCAGTTCGTCGTCAAGGCTCTCGAATTCCTGGCCCGATAGCGCCCGGCGGCCTTCCGGCCTGACGGAACGCCTCGTGGACGAGCTTCGGCCGTTCCGTGGTGAAGTCGACCACTTCCATGACGGAGTGCTTGCGGAACTTCTCCGCCTGCCGTTCCTCGGTGCCCTCGACGTCGGCGCCGCCGTGGTGGCCCGGAACCGGCCACGTGCCGTTCTCGGTGATCGGGATCGGTTTGCCGGGGTGGGCGGCGGCGACCGCGTCGATCGCCGGGCCGAGGTCCTCGTCCTTGCCGTAGAAGTAGCCGAAGTACTCGTTCAGCCACGCGCGGTGGGTGACATTGTCCACTTCGGACTCGTTCGGCAGGCCCCAGAGCACCACCGACGGGTGGTTGACCTGGTGTGCCGGTCGGCCCGGTCGTGGACGTACGGGTGTCGCGTGTAGACGCTGTTGCGGATCAGGGTGACGTCTCGTCGGGCAGGTTCTGCGCGGCAGGTGCTATTCATCTTCCCGGCTATTCCCCTTGTTTATGGATAGTATTGTTCTCCGTGATGGTTGCGTCTGGTCCTGCGTTGTCCGTTTCGGTGATACGATCGCCGGTATCTCGGCCACGCGTGCTGGAGTTCGCCGAAGTCTCTGGGGGAGTACTGCGAAAATGCGCGAGTTCGACCATGCTGCTGCTGTTGATTCGGAGGCTGTGCAAGGATTTTGGCGTCGAACGCTGGCCGCTCTTCCGGAATCCTCACGCAGGCGTCGGCTGCTGGACGTGATTCGTAAGCATGGTGCGGGGAGCGCCTTCCGGCCGGAGGAGTCCTTCCGGCGGATGGGTGTGGTACGCGAGCGCGCGGCGCAATTCCGGGCGGCAGTCGGCGCCGAACTGGGGCTGGATCTGCCGGCGACGGTGCTGTTCGATCATCCCAATCCCGCCGATCTGGCGGTGCACCTGCAAAATATGCTGTTGGGTACCACGACATCGGCGGTACCCGATTCCGTGTCGGTCGTGCACGACCCGATTGCCGTCGTGGGGATGGCCTGCCGCTTTCCGGGTGGGGTCGAGACCCCCGAGGACCTCTGGCGGTTGCTGACCGGCGAGACCGACGCGGTGGGCGATTTCCCGCTGGATCGCGGCTGGGACACCGACATCCACGACGCCGACCCGAGCGCTTCCGGCCGGTCGACGGCCCGTGAGGGCGGGTTCCTGGATCGCGTGGGGGACTTCGACGCGGACTTCTTCGGGATTTCACCGCGGGAAGCCCTGGCCATGGACCCGCAGCAGCGGATCCTGCTGGAAACCGCGTGGGAGGCGGTCGAGCGGGCGGGCATCGATCCGCGCTCCCTGCGGGGCAGCAGGACCGGCGTCTTCGCGGGTATCGCCTACCAGGACTACGGGCCGGACTGGCATCGGGCACCGGGCTCGGTGGAGGGTTACGCGCTGACCGGGGCCTTGACCAGCGTCGCGTCCGGGCGGGTGTCCTACGCACTGGGCCTGGCGGGTCCCGCGATGACGGTGGACACGGCCTGTTCTTCCGCGTTGGTGACGCTGCACCTGGCGGCCCAGGCACTCCGGGCGGGGGAGTGTTCCCTGGCACTGGCCGGCGGCGCGACGGTGATGGCGACCCCTGGCGTTTTCGTGGAGTTCAGCCGCAAGCGCGGGCTCTCGCCGGACGGCCGGTGCCGGTCGTTCGGTGCGGGCGCGAACGGGACGGGGTGGGCCGAAGGAGCCGGCATGCTGCTGCTGGAGCGGCTGTCCGACGCGCACCGCAACGGGCATCGGGTGCTGGCCGTCGTGCGCGGGTCGGCGATCAACCAGGACGGCGCGTCCAACGGGCTGACGGCGCCGAACGGCCCCTCGCAGGAGCGGGTGATCAGCCAGGCGCTGGCCAACGCGGGACTCACCCCGGCCGAGGTGGATGCCGTGGAAGCCCACGGCACGGGTACCGCACTGGGCGACCCGATCGAGGCGCGCGCACTGCAGGCCGTCTACGGAGCGAGCAGGACGGCGGAGCGTCCGCTGTGGCTGGGGTCGTTGAAGTCGAACATCGGTCACGCGCAGGCGGCGGCCGGCGTGGGCGGCGTGATCAAAACCGTATTGGCGCTGCGCAACGAACTGCTGCCCAGGACCCTGCACGCTGAGGAACCGTCTTCGCACGTCGATTGGTCGGCGGGCACGGTCCGGTTGCTGACCCGGGCGCGCGAATGGCCGGCGTCGGACACGCCACGGCGGGCCGGGGTGTCGGCGTTCGGCGTCAGCGGTACGAACGCCCACGTGATCCTGGAGGAGGCGCCCGCGGCGGCCCGGAGCACGCCGCAGGAGCCCGGCGAGCAGCCCGGCCCCACGGTGTGGGTGCTCTCCGGCCGGTCGGATCCGGCTCTGCGCGCGCAGGCGGCCAAGCTGCTGACCCACCTCGCCGATCACCCTTTGCGGGCAACCGATGTGGGCCTGTCGCTCGCACTCACCCGATCGGCCTTCGACCACCGGGCCGCGGTCGTCGCCGACGACACCGAAGCCCTGCTGGCCGGGGTCCGGGCGCTGGCGGAAGGGCGGCCCGCCCCGGCCCTGCTCCGCGGTACCGCGCTCGGTGACCGCCGGAGCGCGTTCCTGTTCGGCGGGCAAGGAACCCAGCGGCCGGGCATGGGCCGGGTGCTCGCGGGCCGGTTCCCGGTGTTCGCGGACGTGCTCGAGCAGGTCTGCACGCTGTTCGACAAGGCAGAGGCAGCACCGGGCCGGTCGTTGCGGCAGCTCATGTTCGACGCCGGCCGGGAAACCCTGGAGCGGACCGAGTACGCCCAGCCCGCCCTGTTCGCTTTCGAAGTGGCGTTGTACCGGCTGGTCGAGTCCTGGGGCATCGTGCCGGAGTTCCTCGCGGGACACTCGGTGGGCGAGCTGGCCGCCGCACACGTGGCGGGCGTCTTCTCGTTGCCCGACGCCGTGGAGCTGGTAGCGGCCAGGGGGCGGCTGATGCAGCAGCTTCCCGACGGCGGCTCGATGATCGCCGTCCAAGCCGGTGAGGACGAGGTCGCCCCGCTGCTCGACGGACATCGCGACCGCGTGGGCATCGCGGCGGTCAACGGCCCGGACTCCGTGGTGCTGTCGGGTGCTCACGAAACGGTCGAGCGGATCGTCGCGGAACTGACCGCCCGCGGCCGGGAAAGCAAACGCCTGACCGTCAGCCATGCCTTCCACTCCCCGCTGATGGATCCGATGATCGCGGAGTTCCGGACCGTGGCGGAGCGCATCGATTTCCACGCGCCGGAGATCCCGCTGGTGTCCACGGTGACCGGACGGGAGGCCGGCGAGGCGGAGCTGTGCTCACCGGACTACTGGGTGCGTCACGCGCGGGAGGCGGTGCGGTTCCAGGACGCGGTCCACCGCCTTCGCGACCTGGGTGTCACCGACCTGGTCGAGATCGGCGTGGGTGGCACGTTGTCGGCGATGGCGCAGCGCTGCCTGCCCGACGGCGCGGTGCACGCGGTTCCGATGCTGGTGAAGGGCCGCGCCGAGGACCGTGCGTTCCTCACCGCGGTCGCCGAGCTGCACACCCGCGGTCTGGACGTGCGCTGGCAAGCCGCCTTCGACGGCGCCCACCGGGTGCCGCTGCCGACCTACGCCTTCCAACGCCGGCGCTTCTGGCTGATACCCGCCGAACGGGCGCTTGCCGACGGCGGGACACTCGACGGGCCGTTCTGGGAAATGATCGACCGTCAGGACGCCGGGGAAGTGGCCAAGGTTCTGGCGGTGGACGAGGACGCCCGGCTCGGGACGGCGGTCTCCGCACTGGCGGCGTGGCGACGGCGTCGCACCGCGGAGTCCACGCTCGACCGCTGGCGGTACCGGATCACCTGGACACCGATCGAGGACACCGCCGGTGCCGCGCCGATGGGCACCTGGCTGCTCGTGGTCCCCTCAGGAACGCCGGACGACCTGGTCACCGCGGTCGCCCGGGGGTTGGCCGCGCGAGCCACCCGGATCGTCTTCCTCGAAGTCCCCGCCGCGCCAGAGCGTGCGTCTCTGGCGCAGCAGTTGACCACGGCCGGCCCCGTGGAGGGCGTGTTCTCCCTGCTCGCCGTGCACCCGGCGGCCGCACTCGCCACCTTCACCCTGGCGCAGGCCCTCGCCGACGCGGAAGTCCCGGCACCCCTGTGGTGTGCCACCCGGTCGGCGGTGACGGTCGGTGCCGGCGATCCGGTGCAGGCTCCGCGGCAGGCCCGGATCTGGGGACTGGGGCGGGCGCTGGCCCTGGAGCAGCCGACGCGGTGGGGCGGTCTGATCGACCTGCCGGAGGTCCTGGACGACCGTGCGTTCGACCGCGTGGCAGGCGTGCTCACCGGTGCCGGCGGCGAGGACCAGGTGGCGGTGCGGGCGGCGGGAGTGTTCGGGCGGCGGATCGTGCGCGCCGCACACCGCGCTGTCCGCGACTGGCGGCCTCGGGGAACCGTCCTGGTCACCGGGGGCACGGGCGCGCTCGGTGGTCAGGTCGCGCGTTGGCTGGCGGCCTCCGGCGCCGAGCACCTCGTGCTGCTCAGCCGGCACGGCGGTGCCGACGGGTTGCGCGAGCAGCTCACCGCACTGGGCGCTCGGGTCACCGTCGTCGCCTGCGACGTCTCGGACAAGGCGGCGCTGGCGGAGGTGCTGCACCGGCTGCCCGAACCCCTGACCGCGGTCGTGCACGCCGCCGGGGTCAGCGGGCGGTTCATCCCGGCGACCGAGACCACGGCCGAGGAGTTCGCGCAGGTCGTGTCGGCGAAGACCGACGGCGCGCGGCACCTGGACGAGCTTCTGGCCGACCGGCAGCTGGACGCGTTCGTGCTGTTCTCCTCGGTCGCCGGTGTCTGGGGCAGCGGCGGCCAAGCCGCCTACGCGGCGGCCAACGCCTTCCTCGACGCGCTGGCCCAGCAGCGCCGGGCGCGCGGCTTGACGGCGACTTCGGTGGCGTGGGGACCCTGGGCGCGGGAAGGCATGGCCGCGGACTCCCGCATCGCCGGGCACCTGCGTGAACGCGGACTGGTGCCGATGGACCCGGAGCTGGGCGTCGCCGCCTTGCACGAGGCCCTGAACGCCGACGAGACCTGCCTGACCGTGGCGGACGTGGAGTGGGCGAAGTTCTCGCCGGTCTTCCTCAGCAGCCGGGCCGCCCCGCTGCTGGCGAATCTCGTCGACGTGCGGGCCGAACCCGGGCCGGCCCCGCCCGGCCCGAGCGGCGTGCCGGCCGGCCTGAGCGCGGCGGAGCGCGAGCAGGCCGCGAGGGCGATCGTCCTGGCCGAGGTCGCTGCCGTGCTCGGGCACGACAACCCGGACCGGATCGACCCGAACCGCGCGTTCAAGGACCTCGGCTTCGATTCGGTGGCCGCGGTGCAGCTGCGCACCCGGCTCGTCGCCGCCACGCGGGTGCCACTGCCGGTCACCGCGGTGTTCGACCACCCTTCACCCGCCGAACTCGCCGGGCGCTTGGTCAGCGAAGTCGCCGAGGGGACCAGTGCGCCCCGGGCCGGGATCTCCGCGCACGAGCCGATCGCGATCGTGGGCATGAGCTGCCGGCTGCCCGGTGGGGTGCACACCCCCGAGGACCTCTGGTCGCTGGTGTCCACCGGGGGTGACGCGATCACCGCGTTCCCCGCCGACCGCGGCTGGGACGTCGAGGAGCTCTACGACCCCGACGCCGACCACGCCGGAACCACCTACGTCCGCTCGGGCGGGTTCCTGTCCGATGTGGTGGGGTTCGACGCGGAGTTCTTCGGGATCTCCCCGCGCGAGGCGCTCGCGATGGACCCCCAGCACCGGGTGCTGCTGGAGACCGCCTGGGAAGCGTTCGAGCGGGCCGGGACGAACACGGCCTCGCTCCGCGGAAGCACGTGCGGGGTCTTCGTGGGCACCAACGGCAACGACTACGCCGCATTGCTGCGGCGGAATCCCGGCCCGGTCGAAGGTCAGCTGAGCACCGGGCTGGCGAACAGCGCCCTGTCCGGGCGCATCGCCTACACCTTCGGCCTGCACGGACCGGCCATGACCGTGGACACGGCCTGCTCGTCGTCGCTGGTGGCGCTGCACCTGGCCGTTCGGGCGCTGCGAGGGGGCGAATGCGAGCTGGCCTTGGCGGCCGGGGTCACGATCATGGCGACGCCCGAGGGATTCATCGAGTTCAGCCGGCAGCGCGGACTGGCCGTCGACGGCCGGATCAAGGCGTTCGCCGAGGCGGCGGACGGCACCAACTGGTCCGAAGGTGCGGGTGTGCTGGTGCTGGAGCGGTTGTCCGATGCGGAGCGCAACGGGCATCGGGTGCTGGCGGTGGTGCGGGGGTCGGCGGTCAACCAGGACGGTGCGTCGAACGGGTTGACCGCACCCAGTGGTCGTGCGCAGGAGCGGGTGATCGAGCAGGCGCTGGCCGATGCCGGGCTCGGACCGTCCGATGTGGACGTTGTCGAGGCGCACGGCACCGGGACCCGGCTGGGCGACCCGATCGAGGCGGGGGCGCTGCTGGCGACCTACGGCCAGGACCGCGAGACCCCGCTGCTGCTCGGCTCGGTGAAGTCCAACATCGGCCACACCCAGGCGGCATCGGGCATCGTCGGGGTCATCAAGATGGTGGGGGCGATGCGCCACGGCGTGGTGCCGGCGACCCTGCACGTGGACCGGCCGACCACCCACGCCGACTGGTCCGCCGGCGACGTCGAACTGGTCACCCGGGCCCGGTCCTGGCCTCCGGGACGCGGTCCGCGGCGAGCCGCCGTGTCGTCGTTCGGCTTCTCCGGCACCAACGCGCACGTCGTCCTGGAACAGGGACGCGCCACGCCGGCCCGCGAGGCGCCCGAGCCCGAGCTGGTCGTCTGGGTGCTTTCGGCGCGCTCCCCGCAAGCGCTCGCGGCCCGGGCCGGGCAGCTCCTGCCGGTGGTGGACACCGAGCGTCCGGTGGACGTCGGCTTCACGCTCGCGACCGAGCGCGCGGCCTTCGGGCACCGCGCCGTGCTGGTGGCCCGGTCGCGGGACGGCCTGCGGAGCGGGCTGACCGAAATCGCGGCCGGCAAGTCCGGTGCCGTAGGAGATCCGGCACCGGCGGACCTGGCCGAACCGGTGCAGCGGTACCTGCGCGGCGAGGACGTCGACTGGCGGACCGTGCTGCCGCACGGGAACCATGCCGACCTGCCGACCTACCCGTTCCGGCACGACCGCTTCTGGCCGGAGGTGACCGTGACCCGGCTCGCCGCCGCGCCGGCCGCGCCGCGCCGGACCTGGCGTGACGTGCTCGCCGGCCACACCGGGCACGAACGGGACATCGCGCTGGTCGACCTGGTGCGTGCGGAAGTCGCCGAGGTGCTCGGCCATCGAAGTGCCGTCTCCGCCGAGCGCACCTTCAAGGACATCGGGTTCGACTCGCTGACCGTGACCGCCTTGACCACCCGGCTGGGCGCGGCGACCGGGCTCGAACTGCCCGTGACGACGGTCTACGACCACCCGTCGCCCTCGGCGCTGGCGGCCCACTTGGCCGAGCGGATGTTCGGCGACCCCGCCGGGGGCATCGTCGCGGACGACCTCGCGAGGCTGGCGTCCTTCCTGCGCTCCGCCGAGTCCTCACCCGAGGACCGCGCCGCGGTGGCCGACCGGCTCCGGGAGCTGGTGCGGGCGGTGGACGAGCCCGGCGGAGACCGGCGGGAAGAGGACTTCGCCTCGGTGAGCAACGACGAGATGTTCGCGCTGCTCGACCACGAACTCGGCGCCGACTGACAGGGGAGGAAACGACATCCGATGTCGGACGAGGAAAAGCTCCGCAGGTACCTCAACCGTGCGCTGACCGATCTGCGCCAGGCGAAGGCACGGGTCCGCGAGCTCGAAGGTGCCGGGCACGAGCCGATCGCGATCGTGGGAATGGGCTGCCGCTTCCCCGGCGGGATCCGGTCGCCGGAGGCGTTGTGGCGGGCGGTGACCGAGGGGGCGGACCTGATCGGCGAGCTGCCTGCCGACCGGGACTGGGACGTCCACGGCCTGTACGACGAGGACCCCGACCGGGCCGGCCGGACCTATGCACGCGAGGGCGGTTTCCTCCGGGACAGCCTGGATTTCGACGCCGAGTTCTTCGGGATATCCCCGCGCGAGGCGCTCGCGATGGACCCACAGCACCGCTTGGTGCTGGAAACCTCGTGGGAGGCGCTGGAGCACGCCGGGATCGTCCCGGCGAGCGTGCGCGGGAGCCACACGGGGGTGTTCGTCGGCGCCACCTACCAGGACTACGCGAGCCGGCTCGACGAGGTGCCCGCCGAAGTCGAGGGCTATGTCGGCACGGCCAACACGTTCGCGGTGATGTCCGGTCGCCTGGCCTACACCCTGGGACTGGAAGGCCCGGCCGTCACCGTGGACACCGCCTGCTCCTCTTCACTGGTGGCGCTCCACCTCGCCGTGCGCTCGCTGCGCTCGGGCGAGACCTCGCTCGCGCTGGCCGGCGGCGCGTGCGTGATGTTCACACCGACCGCGTTGCTGGAGTTCAGCCGTCAGCGCGGCCTCGCTCCGGACGGCCGGTGCAAGGCGTTCGCCGCGGCGGCCGACGGTGTCGGGCTCGGCGAGGGTGTCGGAATGCTGGTGCTGGAGCGGTTGTCCGATGCGGAGCGCAACGGGCATCGGGTGCTGGCGGTGGTGCGGGGGTCGGCGGTCAACCAGGACGGGGCGTCGAACGGGTTGACCGCGCCCAGCGGCCGTGCGCAGGAGCGGGTGATCAGGCAGGCATTGGCCGATGCCGGGCTCGGACCGTCCGATGTGGACGTCGTGGAGGCGCACGGCACCGGGACCCGGCTGGGTGACCCGATCGAGGCGGGGGCGCTGCTCGCCACCTACGGCCGGCGGCCCGCGGACCGGCCGTTGCTCCTGGGCTCGCTGAAGTCGAACATCGGGCACGCCCAGGCCGCGGCCGGCGTGGGCGGCGTGATCAAGATGGTGCAGGCCCTGCAGCACGAACTGCTGCCCAAGACCCTGCACGTGGACGAGCCCACACCACGCGTCGACTGGAGCAACGGCTCGATCCGGCTGCTGACCGAGCCGGTTCCCTGGCCCGCCACGGAGGGTCCGCACCGAGCCGCCGTTTCCTCGTTCGGCATCTCCGGCACCAACGCCCACGTGATCCTGGAACAGGTCACCGAGCCCGAGCCCCCGCGTGCCGTGACGGACAGCGTTCCGCCGTGGTTGCTGTCCGCTCGT
>Ga0070663_100000982_pt1 | contig 15483 bp, 16 predicted proteins | sample KBSC63metaG_FD_65646 | JGI IMG/M metagenome (GOLD analysis project Ga0070663, IMG submission 65646) | Corn rhizosphere microbial communities from Kellogg Biological Station, Michigan, USA - KBS C6-3 metaG | ecosystem: Host-associated > Plants > Roots > Rhizosphere > Soil ...
GAATCGTTGCGCCCGAACGGGTCCGCCTCAGTGGGCTGCCGCGTCCTTGGCCGGCTCGACCAGTTCCACCAGGACGCCACCCGCGTCCTTGGGGTGGACGAAGTTCACCCGGCTGTTCGAGGTGCCGCGCTTCGCCTGCTCGTACAGCATGCGCAGGCCCTTCTCGCGCAGCGCCGCGGCCGCGGCGTCCACATCGGACACGCGGTACGCCAGCTGCTGCAGGCCCGGGCCGCTCTTGGCCAGGAACTTGCCGATCGCCGAGTCTTCGCGCAGAGGGGCCAGCAGCTGGATCTGCGTCTCCGTGCCCACCGTGCCCGGGGCGCGCAGCATGGCCTCGCGGACTCCCTGCTCCTCGTTCACCTCCTCGTGCGCGACCTCCAGCCCGAAGTGCGCGCGGTGGAACTCGATGGCCGCGTCCAGGTCCGGGACCGCGATGCCGACGTGGTCGATGGCCGTCACGAACGGCTGCAGGGCGTCATTCATGGAGGCAGGATAGGGGGCCGGGGCCACGCGTCGAGCCGGAATCGGCGCGTGCCTCGCCTCACACTGGCTCCATCAAGAAGCCCTGCTCCCGGGTATGGTCGGGAAAACTGCCCATGCGCCGATGCTTGGAGGACGCCGTGTCCGGTTCCGTGATCCTGGGTGCCGCCCGTACGCCGATCGGGCGCCTGCTCGGCTCCCTCAAGGACTTCACGGGAGCTCAGCTCGGCGGGGTCGCGATCAAGGCAGCCCTCGAACGCGCCGGGGTCTCCCCGGACGCGGTGCAGTACACGATCATGGGCCAGGTGCTCACCGCGGGCGCCGGCCAGATCCCGGCCCGCCAGGCCGCGGTCGCCGCGGGCATCCCGATGAACGTGCCCGCCCTGACGATCAACAAGGTCTGCCTTTCCGGCCTCGACGCCATCGCGCTCGCCGACCAGCTCATCCGCGCCGGCGAGTTCGACCTCGTCGTCGCCGGCGGCCAGGAGTCGATGACCCAGGCGCCGCACCTGCTGCCCAAGTCCCGCACCGGCTACAAGTACGGCGACACCTCGCTCGTCGACCACATGGCCCACGACGGGCTCTTCTGCGCCTTCGACCAGGTCGCCATGGGCGCCTCGACGGAGAAGCACAACTCCCGCTACGGCGTCACCCGCGAGCAGCAGGACGCGTTCTCCGCCCGCTCCCACCAGCGCGCCGCCGAGGCGATCGCGAACGGCTACTTCGCCGACGAGATCGCACCGGTCTCCATCCCGCAGCGCAAGGGCGACCCGGTCGTCTTCGACACCGACGAGGGCGTCCGCGCCGACACCACCGCCGAAGGCCTCGCCAAGCTGCGCCCCGCCTTCGCCTCCGACGGCACGATCACCGCGGGCTCGGCCTCGCAGATCTCCGACGGCGCGGCCGCGGTCGTCGTGGCCAGCAAGGCCAAGGCCGAGGAACTCGGCATCACGCCGCTCGCCGAGATCGGCGCGCACGGTGTCGTCGCCGGTCCCGACGCGAGCCTGCACGAGCAGCCGTCGAACGCCATCCTCGCCGCGCTCGCCAAGGCGAACCTGACCGCCGACGCGCTCGACCTCGTCGAGATCAACGAAGCCTTCGCCGCGGTCGGGCTCGTCTCCACCGAGAAGCTCGGCCTCGACCCGGAGAAGGTCAACGTCAACGGCGGTGCCATCGCCCTCGGTCACCCGATCGGCGCTTCCGGTGCCCGGCTCGCCGTGCACCTGATCCACGAGCTGCGCCGCCGCGGTGGCGGGCTCGGCGCGGCCGCGCTGTGCGGTGGCGGCGGCCAGGGCGACGCCCTCCTGCTGCGGGTGCCGTCGGCGTAAGTGGCCGGACCACTCGACCTCGACGACCTCGTCGGCCGCGCACGGGACGGACAACCCCGTGCCGTCGCGCGGCTGCTGTCGCTCGTCGAGGACGCCCACCCCCGCGTCGCGGAGATCGCGCGGGCGCTGACCCCGCACACCGGGCGCGCCCGGGTCGTCGGGCTCACCGGCCCGCCCGGCGTCGGCAAGTCGACTTCGACATCGGCGCTGCTCACCGCGTTGCGCGCAGAGGGCAGGCGGGTCGGGGTCCTCGCCATCGACCCGTCTTCGCCGTTTTCGGGCGGGGCATTGCTCGGCGACCGGATCCGGATGACCGAGCACGCCACCGACCCCGGTGTGTTCATCCGCTCGATGGCCACGCGCGGGCACCTCGGCGGGCTCTCGTGGGCGACCCCGCAGGCGGTGCGCGTGCTCGACGCCGCCGGCTTCGACGTCGTGCTGATCGAGACCGTCGGCGTCGGTCAGTCCGAAGTGGACGTCGTGAAACTCGCCGACACCACGGTGGTGCTGCTCGCCCCGGGCATGGGCGACGGCATCCAGGCCGCGAAGGCCGGCGTGCTGGAGATCGCCGATGTCTTCGTCGTCAACAAGGCGGATCGGGAAGGTGCCGACGCCACGGTGCACGACCTCAGGCAGATGATCTCCTTGGCACGCAGGGAGATCCGCGGGCCGAGCTGGCGCCAGCCGATCGTGCGGACCGTCGCGGCGAAGGGCGAGGGGGTGGACGAGGTCGTGCGGGCGCTGGCCGCGCACCACGACTGGCTCGTCGAGCACGACGAGCTGGCCCGGCGCCGGGTGGCCCGGGCACGCGACGAGGTCGAAGCCATCGCGCTCCGGCGGCTGCGGGCCGAGCTCGTGGACCTGCGCGGCGGGGGACGGCTTGCCGGGGTGGCCGAGCGGGTCGTAGCGCGGGAACTCGACCCGTTCGCTGCTGCCGAGGAACTGATCGCGGACCTGCGGGGGTAGTGCGCTCCGGACCGCCGACGCGAGCCGCGCGAGCAGAAACCGCGCCACCGCAACGGGTCTTCGCCGGAATTCCATGCTGCCCTCCCTCTGTGTGCGGCAGGTTTGCCGCGTGCTGATCATCTTGCGCCGGGGGTCCGACAATTTCCGGGGTGCGGGCGCCGAGGTTCACCCGATGGGCTGACGAGGGCGACTTTCGCCGGTTCTGGCTGTCGGTGCCGAGCCCTAGACTGCGGGGCGCTCCGGAACCGGGCGATCACTGGGAGGGCGTGCAGGATGAAGAAGACACTCGTCACCGCGCTGGCAGCGGGCGCGTTGTTCGTGGCCGGGAACGGCGTCGCCACGGCGGCCGACGCCCCGCCGCCGAAGACGACCCACGGGCCTTGCCAGTACACCGAAACCCCGGACGAACCGCCTGCGCGCCCGGTGCCGCTGCCGCCCGACCCGCGGCACACACCGGGCCACGGCAAGGTCGACGTCGCGATCCCGACCAGCCAGGGTGCGCTGCCGCTGCGGCTGGACCGCGCGAAGGCGCCGTGCACCGTGCAGAGCTTCCTGCACCTGGCACGGCACCGGTTCTACGACCACACGGTGTGCCACCGGCTCACCGCGTACCCGACGTTGAAGGTCCTGCAGTGCGGCGACCCGACCGCGACCGGCGAAGGCGGTCCGGGCTACAAGTACAAGGACGAGCTGCCGGTGGACCTGCCACCGGCTCCGACCGACCCCACCGGTGCCCGGCGCGTCTACGCGCGCGGCCTCCTGGCCATGGCCAACGCGGGGCCGGCCACGAACGGTTCGCAGTTCTTCGTCGTCTACGGCGATTCCGCTCTGCGGCCGAACTACACGGTGTTCGGCACGGTCGGTCCCGACGGACTGAAGACGCTCGACAAGGTGGCGGCGGGAGGGATCCAGCCGACCGCGGAAGACCCGGCGCCGGTCGACGGCACGCCGGTGCTGCGGACGGAACTGCTCCGCGTCCGGCCGGACTGCTGGTTCTGACGGTGGTCGCGGGCCGCTCCGGTGGGGCGGCCCGCAGGCATCGGGTGTGCTGGGCGGGGTATTTCACGTGCCGGGGCGGGCTTCATGCGTGATTGAGCGGGCATCACGTGTGATTGAGGGGGCATCACGTGTGATTGGGGCCGGGACTCGCGTGATTGGGGGCGGAAGTCGCGTGATTGGGGGCGGAAGTGGGGTTAGGGGGTGATTTCGGCTAGGGCTTCCACCAGGTTTTGGGTTGCGCCGGTGAAGGCGTGCTTCGGGGGTGCCGCGTAGCCGACGATCAGGCCGCCGGGGCCGTTGGGGGTCATCCAGCACGGGGCCAGGCCTTCGACGCCGATCGCGCGGCGGCGGCAGGCCGCCAGGGCCGTGGCCTCCGACGGGCCGTCCGGCGGGAGCATCAGCAGCAGGTGCAGGCCCGCCGCGATGCCGTGCGGGCGGACGGAGTCCGGCAGGGCAGCCAGGAGGCGGGCGCGGCGGGAACGGTACTCCGCGCGGCTGCGGCGGACGTGCCGGTCGTAGGCACCCGAGTCGATCAGCTCGGCCAGCACCAGCTGGTTCAGCAACGCCGGGCGCGAACCGCTGTCGGCCATCGCCGCGCGGACCGGCTCCACCAGCGATCGCGGCAGCACCAGCCACGCGAGCCGCAGCGCCGGGGCGAGCGTCTTGCTGGCCGTGCCCGCGTACACCACCCGCTCCGGCGCCAGCGCCTGCAGCGCCCCGACCTGCTGGCGGTCGAAGCGGAACTCGCCGTCGTAGTCGTCCTCCAGCACGAACGCGCCCGAGTCGCCCGCCCAGCGCGCCAGCGCCGCACGGCGCGGCGGGGCCAGCGTGACGCCGGTGGGGTACTGGTGCGCCGGCGTGACGACCACCGCCGGACTGTCCAAAGCGGACACGTCGAGGCCGTGGCCGTCGACGTCCACGCCGACGACCCGCGGGCCCTGCGCCGCCGCGATCGACCGGTACAGCCCCAGCGAGGGGTTTTCGAACGCCATTTCGCCGACGCCCAGCCCGGACAGCGCACGGGACACCACCGCGATGGCGTGCGAAAACCCGTGGCACACCACGATCCGCTCCGGGTCGGCGACCACCCCGCGCGCCCGGGCCAGGTAGCCGGCGAGGCTGTCCCGCAGCTCCGGCGCACCCAGCTCCGACTCGTAGCCGAGCGCCGACGCCGGGGTCCGCAGCAGGGCCCGGCGGGTGGCCGTCAGCCAGGCTTGGCGGGGGAACGCTGTCAGGTCCGGGCGGCCAGGCCGCAGGTCCCAGCGCGGGGCCGGGTCGCGCGGCGCCTGCCGCGGCGCGGACTGGGGCAGCGATCCCGCCGTCGCCACCCGGGTCGGCGCGCCCTGGGCCGTGCGCAGGTACCCCTCGGCGGCGAGGTCGGCGTACACGCGGGTGACCGTGCCGCGGGCGACACCGAGGTCGTGGGCCAGCGCGCGGGTCGAGGGCACCGCCGCGTCCGCCTGCCAGCGGCCGTCGCGGATGGCCGCGCGGATCGCCGCCGCGAGCCCGGTCCGGCCGGACGAGGGCTGCCAGCCGAGGTGGACGTCGAGCCCGGAACTGGACCACGATTCCGTCATGTGACTGGACCATACTCGTGGACCAGTTCGCACTAGCGTAGATGGCATGACCAAGCGAATCGGGCTCGGGGGCGCTCCCGAGCTCTACCAGGCGATGGCGAACCTGCAGGCCGAGGTGAACAAGGCCGGCGCCAACGCGGGGCTCGACCCCAAACTGCTGGAACTGGTGAAGACCCGCGCGTCGCAGCTCAACGGCTGCGCGTACTGCCTCGACATGCACAGCCGCGACGCGCTCGAGCTGGGCGAGTCGCCGCGGCGGCTGTTCGTGCTCGACGGCTGGCGCGAGACCGACCTGTTCACCGAGCAGGAGCAGGCCGCACTCGCCCTCACCGAGGCGATGACCAAGCTGTCCGCCACGCAGACCGTGCCCGACGACGTCTACGAGCAGGCCGCGAAGGTGTTCACCGAGGACCAGTACCGCGCGGTCGCGTGGGAGATCATCGCCATCAACAGCTGGAACCGGATGACCATCACCAGCCACACGCCGCTGCCGGAGCGGGCCTCGTGACCGCCGCCGCGCTCAAGGCGCTGCACGTCCCCGGCAAGCCCCTGATCCTGCCGAACGTCTGGGACGCCGACACCGCGAAGCTCGTCGAGGCCGCGGGATTCCCCGCCATCGCGACCAGCTCGGTCGCCGTGGCGGCCGCGCTCGGGTTCGCCGACGGCGAGCAGGCGCCCGCGGCCGAGATGTTCGCCGCCGCCGCGCGGATCGCCAAGGCGGTCGGCGTCCCGGTGACCGTCGACGCCGAGTCCGGCTACGGCCTTTCCGCCGCCGAGCTGGCCGGACGGTTGTCCGACGCCGGTGCGGTCGGCTGCAACTTCGAGGACACCGACCACACGACCGGCGACGTCCGGCCGGTCCCCGAGCAGGCGGAGCGGATCGCCGCCCTGCGCGAGGCGGCGGGCGACGGGCTGGTGATCAACGCCCGCGTCGATTCCTTCCGCGGAGTGGATCCGAAGGAAGCGCTGGAAGCAGGCGTCGCCCGGGCGAAGGCCTACCTCGAAGCGGGCGCCGACTGCGTCTACCCGATCCACCTGCGGACGCCGGAGCTGATCGCGGAGTTCGTCCAGGCGGTCGGCGGTGCGGTCAACACGGCCGCCTGGCCGGGCAGCCCGGGCCTGGAAAGCCTCGCCGAACTGGGGGTGGCGAGGATTTCGCTGGGCGGCGGGCTCTGGCAGTACCTGCGGAAGCAGTTCGAGGCGGCCGTCACCGGCGTCGCCCAGGGCAAGCTGCCGTACTGAATGGCCGAAGGCCGCCGCAAGGGGATCGGGAACACCCTCGCGACGGCCTTCGGGGTCGGTGGAGTTAGTGAACGACCGCCTTCTCGGCGCCCGCGCCCGTGAGGGAACGGACCTCCATCTCGGCGTACTTCTTCTCGTCGTGCTCCTTGGACAGGACCGTGCCCAGCCAGCCCAGGATGAACGCGGCCGGGATCGAGACGATGCCCGGGTTGCTCAGCGGGAACCAGGCGAAGTCGGCGCCCTTGATCATCGACGTGCTCTTGCCCGACACCGCGGGCGAGAACACGATCAGCACGACCGTGATGGCCAGGCCGCCGTAGATCGACCACAGCGCGCCCTGGGTGTTGAACCGCTTCCAGAACAGCGAGTAGAGGATCGTCGGCAGGTTCGCCGACGCCGCGACCGCGAAGGCCAGCGCGACCAGGAAGGCGACGTTCTGCCCGTTGGCCAGGATGCCGCCGCCGATGGCCACGATGCCGATCACCACCGCGGTGATCCGGGCGACCTTCACCTCCGAGTCCGGCGACGTCTTGCCCCGCTTGACGACGTTCGCGTAGACGTCGTGGGCGAAGGACGCCGACGCCGTGATCGTCAGGCCGGCGACCACCGCGAGGATCGTCGCGAAGGCGATCGCGGAGATCAGGCCCAGCAGCACCGGCCCGCCCAGTTCGAGCGCGAGCAGCGGCGCCGCGGAGTTGACCCCGCCCGGTGCCTTCTTGATCGCGTCCGGCCCGACCAGCGCGCCGGCGCCGTAGCCGAGCACCAGCGTGAACAGGTAGAACAGGCCGATCAGGCCGATCGCCCAGACGACCGAGCGACGCGCGTCGCGGGCCGTCGGCACCGTGTAGAAGCGCATCAGGACGTGCGGCAGGCCCGCCGTCCCCAGCACCAGCGCGATGCCGAGGGAGAAGAAGTCCAGCTTGGACGTGCCGGTGGCGCCGTACTGCTTGCCCGGGCCGAGCAGCGTCTCCCCGGCCTTGCCCGCCTTGTCGACGGCGGCCTGCAGCAGGCTGGAGAAGTTGAAGTTGTACTTGCCGAGCACCCACAGGGTGATCGCGAGCGCGCCGACGATCAGCAGCGCGGCCTTGATGATCTGCACCCAGGTGGTGCCCTTCATGCCGCCGATCAGCACGTAGGCGATCATGATGATGCCGACCACGGCGATCACCACCGCCTGCGCGAAGCCGCTTTCGACGCCGAGCAGCAGGGCCACGAGCCCGCCGGCCCCCGCCATCTGCGCGAGCAGGTAGAAGAACGACACGGCCAGCGTCGACGTCGCGGCCGCGGCTCGCACCGGACGCTGCTTCATCCGGAACGCGAGGACGTCGCCCATCGTGAACTTGCCGGTGTTGCGCAGCAGTTCCGCGACCAGCAGCAGCGCGACGAGCCACGCCACCAGGAAGCCGATCGAGTAGAGGAAGCCGTCGTAGCCGTTGATCGCGATCGCGCCGGCGATGCCGAGGAACGACGCCGCCGACAGGTAGTCACCCGAGATCGCGATGCCGTTCTGCGGGCCGGTGAACGCGCGGCCGGCGGCGTAGTAGTCCGACGCCGTCTTGGTGTTGCGGCTGGCCCGGAACACGATCACCAGGGTGATGACCACGAAGAGGGCGAAGATGCCGATGTTGAGGAGCGGGTTGCTGCCTTCCACGCCCGCGGCGATGTTCGTCATGCCTGCTCCTTCGCAGAGTCGCCTTCGATGTCCTCGCGGATCTTCTCGGCGACCGGGTCCAGCTTCCGGTTCGCGTACCGGACGTAGAGGCCGGTGATCACGAACGTCGAGACGAACTGCAGCAGGCCGAAGATCAGGCCGACGTTGATGTTGCCGAACACCTTCGTGCTCATGAAGCCGTGCGCGTAGTCCGCAAGGAGCACGTACAGCAGGTACCAGACGAGGAACACCGCCGTCATCGGGAAGACGAACCGGCGCAGGCGGCTGCGCAGCTCGCGGAACTCGGTGCTCTCGTGGGCGCGTTCCCAGATGGTTTCTGACGTGTCCGGGGGCCCGCCGCCGGTGTCCGTCGTGCTCATCGCTGCTCCCTGCGACGCTGCGGAAAGTGACCTGCGCCACCGTAGGGATGTGTGCGGCGTGAGTGAAGGTTCAACGGTTCAACAGCCGGGCCAGACGACGAACGGTTGACGAACGGTCGCGCGGTCCGGTCGAACGGGGTTCGTCCAGGTGGAGGCGCAACATCGCCGACGTCGACCAGGCGGGTGGTCTGCCCCGCAGCGAGACCAGTGCCATTACGCCGAACGCCAACGGTACCGACCATGGTGCCGGTTGCTGCACCAGGATCGCCACCCATCCGCGCAGCGGCGGCCCGGCGAGGGCGAACAGGATCGAGCCGGAGGACGCCACCAGCCCGGTCAGCACGCCGGCGATCCCGCCGGTCGCGGTGAGCCGCGGCCACCAGATGCCGAGCACCAGCAGCGGGCAGAACGTCGACGCGGCCACGGTGAAGCCCCACGTGACCAGGACGCCGGCGTCGAGCTCGGCCGAGCGCAGCGCCAGCAGCACCATGACCCCGGCGACGCCGAACACCGCGATCCGCAGCCGGCGCAGCCCGCCGGGGACGAGGTCGTGCGCGAGCGCGCCGGACATCACCAGCAGCAGCCCGAGCGATGTCGCCAGGAAGGCGGCGAACGCGCCCGCGGTCAGCAGCGCCGTGAACAGCCCGCCCGCCCAGCCGTTGTCCACCTGGTACGGCAGCGCGACGACCACGGTGTCGGTCGCGCCCGAGAGGTACAGCCCGGGGACCAGCACCCGGCCGAGCACGCCGTAGACGCCGGGGAAGAGGTAGAAGACGCCGAGCAGCGCGACGGTGATCGCGGCGGTGCGGCGGGCGGCGCGGCCGTCCGGGCTGGTGTGGAAGCGCATCAGGACGTGCGGCAGGCCCATCGTGCCCAGCATGGTCGCGATGAGGACGGCCCAGGTGCCGAGCAGCGGGTAGCCCTGGTCGCCGAGGTCGAGCAGCGGGCGCCGCCAGTCGGCTCCGCCCAGTGCGGCGCCGCCGCGGACCGCCGGGACGGCCGCGCCCGTGCCGAACACGACCTCGTCCTGGCTGTGCGCGGTGAACTCGCCCGGCGGCAGGGTCTCGACGACGCCGTTGCGCCGCACCGGGGTCGGTTCGCGGATCTCCATGGTGACGTCGACCTCGAACCGCACCGGCGTCTCGCGGGCGAAGTGGGTGAACTCGACGGGGTTGAGCGCGTCGGTCCGGTTGACCGCGCCCGCCTGCAGCACCAGCCAGATCGCCGGGATGAGGAACAGCAGCAGCTTCAGCACGAACTGGAACGCCTGCACGTACGTCGCCGCGCGCATGCCGCCGAGCGCGAGGGTGACGCTGACCGCGGCCCCGGCCAGCACCACTCCGACCCAGTACTGCGTCCCGCCGACCGCGGCGAGCACCAGGCCGGCGGTGCGGAACTGCGGGACGACGTAGATGGTGCCGATCACCAGCACGACGACGGCGGTGAGGCGGCGCAGCGCGGGGGAGTTGAGCCGGGCTTCGGCGAAGTCGGGGACGGTCAGCGCGCCCGACCGCCGCATCGGCGCGGCGACGAGCACGAGCATCGCGATGTAGCCGGCGGTGAAGCCGACCGGGTACCACAGCGCCCCGATGCCGTCCTTGACGACGAGCCCCGCGATGCCGAGGAACGACGCCGCCGAAAGGTATTCGCCCGAGACGGCCGCGGAGTTCACCAGCGGCGAGATGCGGCGGGACGCGACGAGGAAGTCCGACGTCGTGCGCATCGCGGCGACCCCGCGGACGCCGATCAGCAGCGTCACGAGCACCACCGGCGCGACGGCGAGCGCGACGCCCACTACTCGTCCTCGAGGTGCTCGGCTCGGCGCAGCTGCCAGCGGGCCAGCAGCGCCATCGCGGGATACGGGAGGACCGCGAGCATCAGCCACGACAGCGGAATTCCCAGCAAGCGCACGGTGTCCAGGGCGGGGAAGAGCGCGAAGACGCCGGGGAGGCCGAGCAGCAGCGCGAACATGAGGACGAGCGCCGGGATGCCGCGACGGCGCTGGGCGGTGTAGAGGGCGGTGGCGCGCTGGGTGTCGCCCGCGGGGAGCCGGGGCTGGCGCCAGCGGCCGCGGGACCGGCGGCGCGCGTGCGCGAGGCGCGTCTGCGGGCTGGTGACGGCGACCCGCCGGATCTTGCTCATCGCGAATCGGATCCGAGCTGGCCGCGCTGGGCCGCTTCCAGCAGCCGGTCACGCAGATCGCGCGCATGACGGCGGCTCACCGGGACGTCGCCCGCCTCGGTGTGGGCCAGCAACCCGCCCGCCGTGTCGCTGCGCAGCTCCAGCACCGCGCCCACGGCCAGCAGGAAACCGCGGTGGACCCGGCTGAACCCCGTGCCCTCCCAGTACTCCTCGAGCCGCGAGATCGGCATCCGCACCAGGTGGACGCCACCCCGCGTGTGCAGGCGGACGTAGTCGCCGTGGGCCTCCACGAACAGGACGTCGTCGCGGCGGACGTACCGCGTCCGGCCACCCGACTCGACCGGCAGCGCCGCCATCGCGTCCGGGGTCGGCCGGGACGCCGGCGTCGCCATGCGCAGCACCTTCGCCAAGGCCGCGGACAGCCGTTCGGTGCGGACCGGCTTGAGCAGGTAGTCGACGGCGCCGATGCCGTACGCCGCCACCGCGTGGCCGTCGTGCGCCGTGACGAACACGATCACCGGCGGTTCGCTCAGCTTCGCCAGCAGCGACGCGAGTTCGAGCCCGTCGAGGCCCGGCATCGAGATGTCGAGGAACACCGCGTCGAAGCGATCGGCCTGAAGCAGCTTCAACGCCTTCAGCGCATCAGCCGCCCCGACGACTTCGCCGACTTCGGGCGCTTCGCGGAGCATGCGGCAGAGTTCGTCCAGGGCGGGCGGCAGGTCGTCGACGGCGAGCACCCTCAGCCCCGTCACGGCAGCACCCCCGGCTGGAACCGCGGCACGCGCACGATCACCCGGGTACCCGCGCCGACCTCGGTTTCGACGGTCAGGCCGTACCAGGCGCCGTAGACGTCCCGCAGTCGTCTGTCCACATTGGCCAGTCCGAGCCCGGCCGGGTCGTCCTCGCCGACGCGGCCGGCGAGGAGGTCCGCCGCCCGCTTCGGGTCCATCCCGACCCCGTCGTCCTCGACGAAGATCACGCAGTCGTTCCCTTCCGCCTGGCCGTGCACCTGGACCTGCCCGGTGCCCGACCGCGGCTCGATGCCGTGCCGGATCGCGTTCTCCACCAGTGGTTCCAGCACCAGGTACGGCACCGCGACGGCGAGGATCTCCGGCGCGACCCGCACCTGGACGCGCAGCCGTTCGCCGAGCACCGCCTTCTGCAGCGCCAGGTACGTCTCGATCGCGCGGAACTCCTCGGCGACCACGGTGTACTCGCCGTGGCGAGCCAGGCTGTAGCGGGTGTAGTCGGCGAAGTCGAGCATGAGGTCGCGGGCGCGGTCGGGGTCCGAACGCACCAGCGACGCGATGACCGTCAGGGCGTTGTAGACGAAGTGTGGCGACATCTCCGCCCGCAGGGCCCGCAGTTCGGCCTGCGCCGCCTGCTCCGCCGACGCCTCGAGCCGCCCGCGTTCCAGCGCCTGGACGACGAGGTCGGCGGCCTGGGCCGCGACAGCGTCCCGGACGTCCCCGACGACCAGCAGCGCTCCGGCCAGCTCGTCGCGGACGTGCAGCGGCAGCACCAGGACGTCCGACGCCGAGCCGGGTTCCTCGCTGTGGAGCACGCCGTCGAGCACCGTCGCGACGACCTCGTCCGGGCCGGGCCGCCCCGACCACAGCAGGGAACCGGACAGGTCGGTGAGGCCGAGTCCCGGGAAGCCGAAGAGCCGGCGCAGGTGGTGCGCGGCGCGGCGGGCGGCGGTGCCCGACAGGCCGTCGCGCAGGTCGTCGGTGATGCGGCGGGCGGCAGCGAGCACCGGCAGCGGGTCGGCGCGGGACGCCGGGCGCAAGTGCACGGTCTTCGGGCCTCCCTCGGCGACGGTGTCCAGGGCAGTAGATCCTACGGCTACGCGGGCCCGTCGCGGTCGGCCAGCACCTGGGCGTGGCGGCGGAAGCGGCGCCAGGTCCGGTAGTGGTCGATCGCCGTGACGTTGCCCAGCAGGCTCGAGTTCGCCGGGTACGGCCGGTCCGGCAGCGAGATCCACCCGGTCGTGCGAGTTTCCTTGACCGCCACCGGCACCGGCCGGAACGTCGTCGGGTCGAGGCCGTCGCTGTGCCGGACGACCTCCTCGAAGAACCACGCCGACGTGATCAGCGCCAGCACCCCGCGCGACGCCTTGAGCGCCTCCTTCAGCGGCTGCGCTTCGAGCAGCCGGAACGTCTGGTTGATCGCCGGCGCGGTGACGCCGTGGTCGTCGTAGGCGACCTCGCCCGCGTGCAGCGCCATCCGGAGCCGGATCCGCGCGCCGGGATCGTGCGTCCGGTTGTGCCGGTGCAGCGCGACGGCGAGAGCCGCGGGCAGGAACTCGACGAAGAGCCCCTTGGGGATCTCCGGCGGGACGAGGACGAAGACGCCGTCGCCGCAGTCCTCGCGCCGGCAGGCCGCCCACGGGACGCCGGCGTCGTCGAACGCCCGGCAGAGCGCGCGGTACAGCCCTTCGCGCAACGCCAGCCGGTGTGGTGTGGTCCTGCGCTGGTCGCCGTAGCCCTCGACGTCCACGGCGAAGATCGTCCGGTGCAAAGCCGGCCGCTCGTACTTCATCTCCATCGCACCCTCCCTGCGATCATGCATCGGGAAGTGCAGATGCATGTGCAGATGAGTGTGACGCGGGATACCCGTCCGGGCAAACGGACGGTGCGGTGAGCGGTTCCCCCACCGCGGTGACCGGCAGGCGGTGTTCACCGGCGGTGAACACGCTGGTCAAGGTCCTGCGAGCGGGGTGCGCACCGCTCACAGGACCCTGACGGACGGCTCAGCAGCTCTGCTTGTAGAAGTACTGCGAGTTGGCGTCCATGTCCGCCTTGGTGATCGAGTGCAGCTCCGCGGTGAGGGTCCGCGTCGCCGGCTTGCCCTCGATCGCCGCGACAGCCTGCTGGACGCCCTGGGTGCCGATCGAGGCCGGGTCCTGGGCGATCAGGGCCTGGTACTGGCCGTTCTTCAGGCCCTCGACCTCGGACGGGCTCGCGTCGAAGCCGATCAGGTTGACCGCGCCGACCTTGCCCGCGTTGCGCAGGCCGGTCGCCGCGCCTTCGCCGGTGTTGAGGTTGGTCGCGAAGACGCCGATGAGGTCCGGCGTCGACGACAGGGCCGCCGTCACCTTGGCCGCGGCCTGCTCCGGCTCGTTCTGGGTGAACTGGATGCCGATCGACTTGAGGTTCGGCGAGTTCTTCAGCTCGTCCTCGAAGCCCTTGGCGCGCGCGGCGGTCGTGGACGTGCCCGCGATCGTGTCGAGCACCAGCACCGAGCCGCTCTTGCCGCCGGCCAGCTTGGCCATCGTCTGGGCCGCGAGCTTGCCGCCCGCGGCGTTGTCGGAGGAAACGGAGGACACGGCCACGCCGGTGTCCTTCAGCGCGGTGTCGACCTCGACGATCTTCGTGCCGCGCGCCTTGACCTGCTGGATCGGCGCCAGCATCGCGGTGTCGTCGGTCGGGGCGATCAGCAGCGCCGCCGGCGGGTTCGCGCCGAGCGCGTTGACCAGCTGGGTCTGCAGGGGAGCGTCGAACTTCTGCGGTGCCTGGGTGGTCAGCTCGTAGCCGAGCTTCTTCGCCTCGGCTTCGGCGCCGCACTGCAGCGAGATGTAGAACGGCTCGGCCTGCACGCCGGGGATCAGCGCGAGCTTCTTGCCGCCGACCGGCTGGGCCGAGTTGCCGGACCCGCTCTGCCCGACCGTGCCGGAGCCGCACGCGGTGAGCAGGGCGGCGGCGGAGACCACGGCACCCATGGCGGTGAGAGTCTTGGTCAGTTTCATAAGCACCTCGTTGTACTTGGGGGGACTGTACTTAGGGGACTCAGCGGGAGTTGCGGCGACGGCGGCGGCGCTGGTCGAACCAGACCGCGGCGACCAGGACCCAGCTGACGATGAACATCTGCCAGAAGTCCTGGACGTGGATGATGTTGAAGCCCTTGCGCAGCACGGCGGGGATGAAGACCCCGATCACCGTGCCCAGGATCGTGCCGACGCCGCCGAACAGGCTCGTCCCGCCCATCACGACCGCGGCGATGGCGTTGAGGTTGTCGGTGGTGTGCCCGGAAATGGTGGTCGAGTTGTAGTAGGCCAGTGACAGGAAGCCCGCGATCCCGGCCAGGAAACCCGTCAGCGTGTAGACCTTCAGCAGGTGCCGGGTGACGCCGATGCCCGCGCGCCGCGCGCCTTCGGCGTTGGAGCCGACGGCGAAGGTGTACCGCCCGAACTTCGTCGTCCGCAGCAGCCAGGCGCCGATCACGGTGATCACGATGGCCACGATCACCAGGTTGGGCACGATCCCGAAGGACGTGCCGTAGCCCAGGGTCTGGGTCAGCTCGGCCGGCACGGTGCGCAGGTCCGAGCCGCCGTTGAGCAGGTACGCGGTGGCCAGCGCGGCCCCCATCGTGCCGAGCGTGACGATCAGCGCCGGGATCTTCGCCACCGCGACGAGGACGCCGTTGATCACGCCCCAGATCGTGCCGGTGACCACGGCGACGACGAGCCCGACGAGGATGACGCCCCAGCCCGCCTTCGAGGCGTCGCCGCCGGACATCGCCTCCATCACCTTGCCCGCGACCATGCCCGCGAGGATCAGCACCGAGCCGACCGAGAGGTCGATGCCCGAGGTGATGATCACGAACGTCATGCCCACCGAAAGGATGAGCAGGACCGAGGACTCGATGAACAGCGTCTGGAAGGTGAACAGCGTCGGGAAGCTGTCCGGCGCGATCACGCTGAACAGGATGACCAGCGC
>Ga0070663_100000984_pt1 | contig 15479 bp, 12 predicted proteins | sample KBSC63metaG_FD_65646 | JGI IMG/M metagenome (GOLD analysis project Ga0070663, IMG submission 65646) | Corn rhizosphere microbial communities from Kellogg Biological Station, Michigan, USA - KBS C6-3 metaG | ecosystem: Host-associated > Plants > Roots > Rhizosphere > Soil ...
CCAGCTTCTTGATGACCTGGTACCCGCCCACTACCGTGCCGGATGGCAACGGTGCGGGTTTCGGCTTTGACATAATCGAATTTTCTAGGGGCAAAAAGCTGCATGGCAGTCTACAGCATGACCGGTTATGCCACTGCCACCTCGGGCACTGGCTCCGCCACCGAAACCGGCACTAATGCCGAAGGCCAAACAAGTCGACCCGTCGGGTCGGGAGCCGCGAGCGTGACGGTTGAAATCCGTTCCGTCAATGGAAGATTCCTGGACCTCAACTTTCGCATGCCCGACGAGCTGCGCTCGCTGGAGCCGGCGCTGCGCGACTTGCTATCCACGTCGTTGCGACGCGGAAAGATCGAGGTTCGCATCAATACGAGGACTGAAAACGACAGCGCCTGGCCGCAGCCGCAGCCCGAGCAGCTCAATCGGCTGAGCGGGTTGGAAAGCACCATTCAGGGCTGGATGCCCAAGGCCCAGCCGTTGTCGGTTCACGAGGTATTGCAGTGGTGCAAAGGCGGCGGAATCACCGAACGCCTGGACGAAGTCGCCCTGGATGTCGCCAAGCGTGCGGTTGCCGGACTAACCGAGGCGCGCGAACGCGAGGGCACCCGGCTGGTCGCGGTGCTGATGGAACGGGTCAAGCGCCTGCGCGAACTTGCCGCCAACGCCGAGCCGCTAGTGCCCGCCGTCGTCCAGAAGCAGCAGCAGAAGTTCCTTGAGCGCTGGAAGGAAGCGCTGGAAGTGACTGGCGCGGCCCAGACGATTTCCGAAGACACGCTCAAGGAGCGAGCGATCAACGAAGCCGCCGCCTATGCGATCCGCATTGACGTCGCCGAGGAACTCGCCCGCTTGCGCGCCCATCTGGAGGAAATCATCCGTCTGTTGAACAAGGGAGGCGAAGTCGGCAAGCGCCTTGACTTTCTGATTCAAGAGTTACTTCGCGAAGCGAACACACTTGGTTCCAAGGCATCGAGCCTTGAGTTGACCAACATTTCTGTCGAAATGAAGGTGGCGATCGAGCAGTTGCGAGAGCAGGTTCAGAACCTCGAATAGAGATATTCATGGAATACCCCGGCAATCTTTTCGTGGTGGCTGCACCGAGCGGCGCGGGCAAATCGAGCCTCGTGAAATCGCTGCTCGAAATCGACTCGCACCTCGTCGTCTCGATCTCGCACACCACCCGCAAGCCGCGTGGACAAGAGCAGGATGGGCGCGAATATCACTTCATCGCCGAGGCCACGTTCCGCGAAATGATCGCCTCGGGCGAATTTTTCGAGTGGGCCGAGGTGCACGGCAATCTTTACGGCACCTCTCGCTCCCAGGTGCAGGAGCGCGTGGCGGGCGGGCAAGACGTCGTGCTTGAAATCGATTGGCAGGGCGCGGTCCAGATCAAGGAACTGTTTCCGAATGCCGTGCTGATCTTCATTCTTCCGCCAAGCTTCGACGAACTGGCCCAGCGCCTGAACCGCCGCGGGGAGGACCATCCCGAGGTGATCGCCCAGCGCTTGGCGAATGCGCGGCACGAGGTGGCGCAGGCCAAGCACTTCGACTTCGTTATAATCAATGGCTTGTTCGAAACCGCCGTTTTCGATCTGAAAACGGTCGTTCACTCCCAGCGCCTCAAGTACGTCGCCCAGCTTCGCAGCAAGCCAAGCGTATTCAAGGCTCTGGGCCTCAACTAGAAATTCCCTCAAGTTTTGGAGTTTTGCTCGTGGCCCGCATTACCGTTGAAGACTGCCTGGTGAAGATTCCGAACCGATTCCAGCTCGTTCTCGCCGCCACGTACCGCGCTCGCATGCTGAGCCAAGGTCACGCGCCAAAGCTCGAATCCAAGAACAAGCCTGGCGTGACCGCCCTGCGCGAAATTGCCGCCGGCGAAGTCGGCATTGAAATGCTGCGCAAAGTTCCTGTCTGAATTCACACCGCGTCGCGCATGCGACTCGCTCTGCACGAAACGGCCCTCCGGGGCCGTTTTTGTTTTGACGCGAGTGCGCGTTTTCTCGGGTCACTGTTAGCCCGGGGTGCCATGCAGCAATTTCCAAGATAAATTCGGAACATGGTCTCACGCATCGCCGCCGCCATCAAGGAGCTCGCCAGCCCCGCGAGCCGCCGCTTGGCAGCGCAGGCCCCAACCCAGAAAGACGATGCCGCCGCAGCCTCGTTCGCGGCGCTAACTCACAAGCTCGACTATCTCGACACCGCCGATATCAAGCGCGTCCGCGAGGCTTATCGCTTCGCCGACGAGGCGCATCTGGGCCAGTTCCGCGCCAGCGGCGAACCCTACATCACCCACCCTATTGCTGTGGCCGGCCTGTGCGCCGACTGGAAGCTCGACGCGCAAGCCATCATGGCCGCATTGATGCACGATGCGATGGAAGACTGCGGCGTGACCAAGGCGGAGCTGATCGAGCGATTCGGCGCCCCGACCGCCGACTTGGTGGACGGTCTCACCAAGTTGGACAAGCTGCAGTTCTCGACCCGCGAAGAATCGCAGGCCGAGTCCTTTCGCAAGATGCTCCTGGCAATGGCGCGCGACGTGCGCGTCATCCTCGTCAAGCTGGCCGACCGACTGCACAACATGCGCACCATGGAGGCGATGGCGCCTGCCAAGCGAACGCGAATTGCACGCGAAACATTGGATATCTACGCCCCGATTGCCCACCGGCTAGGCTTGAACCAGACATATCGCGAATTGCAGGAGCTATCTTTTCGGCACCTGAGGCCCTGGCGTCATGCTGCGCTGTCAAAAGCCGTTCAGAAGGCAAGGGGCTACCGGCGGGACATCGTCGATCGCATTCAGCGCGATGTCGAGAAGGCCTTTGCGCAGTCCAAGCTTCAAAGCCAGGTCTTCGGGCGCGAGAAAACGCTGTTCTCCATCTACCGGAAGATGCGCGAGAAGCACCTGACCTTTGCGCAGGTGAACGACATTTTCGGCTTTCGCATCGTCGTACATACGCTGCCGGAGTGCTATTTGGCGCTTGGCGTGCTTCACCAACTCTACAAGCCCGTGCCTGGCCGCTTCAAGGATTACATCGCGATTCCGAAAGCCAACGGCTACCAGTCGCTGCACACGACGCTGGTAAGCCCGCTGGGCACGGCGGTCGAATTCCAAATCCGCACCGAGCAGATGCACGCGGTGGCCGAAAAGGGCATTGCGGCGCATTGGCTTTACAAGACCAAGGGCAGCGGCCCTGCCCATGTGCAGGAAGCACAGCGCCTGGGCGCGATGTGGTTGCAATCGCTCATCGACATTCAGGATGAAACGCGCGACGCGAGCGAATTCCTCGAGCACGTCAAGATCGACCTCTTTCCGGATGCCGTCTACGTGTTCACTCCGAAGTCAAAGATCCTCGCCTTGCCGCGCGGCGCTACGCCCGTCGACTTCGCCTACGCGATTCACTCGGACGTAGGCGACCATTGCGTGGCGGCCAAGGTCAATGGGGAGCCGGTGGCCCTACGTACCGAATTGCGCAGCGGAGACGTGGTCGAGATCGTCAGCGCGCCTGGGGCGAAGCCGAACCCGGCCTGGCTCAACTTCGTTCGCACCGGGCGTGCGCGTTCGAAGATTCGTCACTACTTGAAGACGATGGAGCAAGAGGAATCGCAGGAACTCGGGTCCAAGATGCTTTCGCAAGCGCTGCGCGCCGAAGGTTTGTCCATGCCGGGCGACGACACGCCCGAATCGGCGGTGTGGCAGCAGTTGACGCGCTGGAGCGGCAATCGCAGCCGCGAAGAACTGCTGATTGATATCGGATTGGGCCGCAAGATTGCCACCATCGTCGCCAAGCGGCTCGCACGCTTGCTTGCTGACCACGGCACCAAGCCCGACGCCGTCACGCTGTCGATGGGCCGCTACACCCACGGAGATGGCGAACATGTTCAAGACATGGTGCAGATCGACGGTGCAGAAGGTGCGTCGGTGCAGATGGCGCCATGTTGCCGTCCGATTCCAGGCGACGCAATCGTCGGCTATCTCGGCCGCGGCGAAGGCTTGGTCGTGCATACCGCCGAATGTGGCGTCGGCAAACGCCTTTACGAGCGCGACAGCGAGCGCTGGATGAATGTCGAGTGGGCCGAGCAGCCCACTCGGCCCTTCGAGACTGGCGTGATGGTGTTGCTGAAGAACGGCAAGGGTGTTCTGGCCGAAGTCGCGGCTGCGGTGTCCGCGTCCGAGGCGGACATTACGCACATCGACATGGGCGACGAGCCGCCCGCTCTGGCGGCGGAACTTCGCTTGCTATTGAGCGTTCGCGATCGGCTGCATCTTGCCGATGTGATGCGGACCCTGAAGCGATCGGCGCGGGTGTTGCGGGTGGCGCGGGTCAAGCCTTGACCCTATAGCCACGCCTCACCTGTTACGCGGCGGAGTTGCAAGCGTCACCCGGGCGAATTCGGTGTCGGATATTCGACTTCGACGACTTCGATTTTTTCGACACCACCTGGGGTCACCAGCGACACCTCGTCCCCCACCCTCGCCTTCAACAAGGCCCGCGAGATTGGCGCGATCCAGCTCACTTCGCCTCGGCTGCTGTCGGACTCGTCGATGCCTTTGATCGTGATCGTGCGCTCGTCCCCGTTCTGATTGGCGTACGTCACCTTCGCGCCGAAGAAGACCTGATCTCGCCCGTAATGAGCCGACGGGTCCACGACCTCGGCAATGTCGAGACGCCTAGTGAGAAACCGAATCCGGCGATCAATTTCACGTAGCCGCTTCTTGCCATAGAGATAGTCGCCATTCTCCGATCGATCGCCGTTTTTTGCGGCCCACGACACTACCTCCACGACTTTCGGCCGCTCGAAGTCCAGCAGAGTCAACAACTCCTCCCGCAGACGCGCATAACCCGCCGGCGTGACGTAATTCTTGGTGCCAGACGGGAGAGCCGGCAACGTGACGTCGCCGTCATCGTCGTCGTCGCCTGTATCGCTTTCGCGTGTGAATGCCTTATTCATCCTGAAACCGATTTTCGCTTCTTTGCGTGACCATGGGGCACGCAAGTGGCATCAGCATTGCGCTAGTGTCGCGTCAAGCCTCAAGTGTCGGTTGATCGCGCCGCTATCGGAGCGCAGTGCAAGGCGCGCCGACGAGTCAATAGCCGATAGCCGTAGCTAAGGACCCGTTCGGGAATAACTTGCACATTTGGCTCGCCGGCTGCGGGCGTGCTGCGGCGTTGCAAATGCTCGCGATGCCTATGGGCATCACTGCGCTTTGCGCCTTGCATCGCATCTCGCAGCCGGCGGCCAAATGCACAACTTATCCCCGAACGGGCCCTAAGGCGAGGAGGCGCAACGCCACAATGCGCTTCGAGAGAAAGCGAGCAGCCGACACTTGAGGGTTGACGCGACACTAGGAGGCCACCCCTCGTTCGCGGGTTGCCCGTTGCAGCCACCCGACGGCAGTCAGCCCCGACTCAGCAACACCTCATACATTTTGCCCGGATAGTAGGCCGCCCACGAAGGGCGCGCCACAACGAGTCGGGAACGGTAATGGTTTCGAATCAGATGGGGGTCGCGAGTTGGCCGACTCCGGCAGGCGCGCGCGCCCCTCTAGCGGAGGTTGCAGCGCGCGAATGGATGTGGGTGGTTTTTCTCTGCGCTGCCCAAGTACTGCTGTGGAGCCTTGCTTTCGGCGCGACCTACAAGGCGCCAGAGATCGATAGTGCCGAGCAATTTGTCTGGTCGTTTTCGCTCGAGAACGGGTACTGGAAACATCCGCCACTGCCGTCTTGGATCATGCACGGGCTGATCCTGGCATTCGGCACTTCGGTGGCTCTGCCCTTCGTCGCGACGCAGACCAGCATAGTCATTGCGATGGCGCTGACCTGGAGACTCGGATGCGAATTCATGTCCACACAACGCTCGCTCGTGGCAATGTTGCTGACATCGCTCGTGACCTATCACAACATCGGCGGCGACTGCTTCAACCACAACACGGCGCTCTTGCCCTTCCAGGCAGCCATGCTGCTCGCGTTCTATCGAGCGACCCGGCATTGCATGTGGCATCAGTGGGCGCTGGCCGGCTTGTTCGCGGGCCTGGCCATGCTCGTGAAATACGTGGCTGTGTGGCCGATTGTGGGGATGCTGGCCTATTTCGCGCTTGATCGAAAACTGCACACGCGGCGGCATTTCGTCGGGCTGCTGATCGCCTCATCGATCTTCCTGATCACCATGCTGCCGCACGTCCTCTGGCTTCACAGAAGCGACTTCCTGCCGTTTCACTATGCACGTTCGGTCGCCCAGTCCCTGCCCGGTCTGCCGCAGACCATGGCTGGGCTGGCCAGCTTCCTGTTCATGCAGGCACTGCGGCTCGTACCTTTTGCCTTAGGCGCATGGTTCGTGCTGCGCAAACCCGCCGGTCACGAAGCCCCAGCGCCGTTGGCGTGTTCGCTTCCTGATGGAAGAGACAGGCTCTTCCTCTGGACTTCCGCCATTTCCCCGCTACTCTTAACGATCGTCACCAGCCTGGTGAGCGAGACAGAGATGCAGTCGCGCTGGGGCGCCAATGCCTTCCTGTTGAGCGGCTGGGTCGTGATGGCGAGTACTCGTCAAATCAACGAGTGGGCGGTGATGCAACGCGCCTTGCGCTTTGCGGGCTTTGCGCATCTCCTGCTCTGCCTCACGCTGACCTTGTCGAAGACGATGCTTGCCGAGCAGCTCAAAGTCAGAACGCGCGCGAATTTTCCGGGCGCCGTGCTGGCACGCAATGCGCATCTCACCTGGAAGTCATACAGCGACGTTCCGCTGCGCATCGTCGTGTCAAACATCTGGATCGGCGGCAACATAGTTGCGAACAGCAAGGACCGTCTGGCGGTGCTGATCGACGGTCACCACATCAAGTCACCCTGGGTCCGAGAAAGCGCGGTAAATGACTGCGGTGCGCTCGTGCTGGACGACCAGACCGCCGACGCCGCCGTGCATGACCAAGCCGGTGCCGCGCTCGACAAACTCATGAGCCGCGCCAACTTCACGGGCACATGGGAGCTTCCATGGGCTGGCAAGAACGTCGAAGGCCGCAGTGGATTTTCCGGTCAGGTGCGCTGGGGCGTTATTCTCCCGACCAACCCTGCTGGATGCAATTTGCAATGGTGAAATGCAAGTTTGCTCTTTGAAAGAACGGCCCTCAAGGCCAAGGTTCGGGGCTAACCTACACCTCTGCCTCGGCCCTCCAGGGGCACACTTTCACTTCATGCACCCGATGCCATCAGAGACATAGGTGAAGCCCAGGTTCCCGTCCTGCTCCCAAATCCAACCGCCCGACAGCGACAGCAAGCTGGACAGGCGACTCTCGCTCAGGCGCAACGCTTCGGTGCGTTCACGTACGCGGCATTCCAACTGGTCGCGATCGGGCGCGCACGTTGGCATAGAGTGCCGCAGTTTCCTGCGATGCCATCTTGTGAGCGCTCAAGGAGGTAAGGTCCGGCGCCATGTCGCCGCACAAGGATCTGTCAAGGACCGTGAGAATTCCTGAAGCGAGGGTGGCCGTAACGATCGAGCCCGCTGGGCCTCAACAACATTCCGCGCGCCACTACTGCACGGTGACGAAGAAGCTCGTTCCGTCCTGGCCGCCTACCACCGTCGCCCCGCTGCTGCTGATCGACGTGAACGCCCCGGTGATACCGCCGGCAGCGTTGAGCAACACAAACTTCTGGCCACTCACGTAGCTGCCGCTGAAACTCAGCGACAAGCTGCCGCCCAGCACCGCGGCGCCAGCGACAGTGAGATGGTCGTGATTGATGCCTGGACTGGTGCCGGAGATGGCGAGGGTGAGGTGGCCCGCGGCGCCTTGCGTAAAGCCACCGCCCAGCGTCAGCTCGTGCTGGCCGGTGACCATGGCCAATGCCGCGTTGTTGACGATGCTACCAATACCCATCGCATTCGCGCTGCCGGCCAAGGTAGTCCCGGCATTGAGCGTGGTCGCCCCGCTGTAGCTGTTGTTCTGCAGCGTGAGCGTGGAAGCGCCGTTGTGCGCCAGGCTGCCGTTGCCGCTGATGTTCGACAGCGTGATCGCGGTCGTGGTGTTCTGGACGATGAGCTGGCCGTCGTTGACGATCGCATTGCTCGCTGCGCCGTTCGCTGACTCCGCCGTCAGCAAGCTCGCGTCCCCGCTGTATGTCGCCTGCAGGAACGTGGACTTGCCGGACGTTGCATTGACCGTGATGTAGTTCAGCGGCACGGGTGTTCCTGTCCCCAGGCGCAGGATGGCATTCGCGCCGATGGTGGTGGTGCCGTTGTAATTCTGCGGCTGTGCGAAAGTTACGTCGTTGCCTGGCGTCGGCATGATCTTGAAGTTGCCCGTACCGACTGAGCCATCTCGATGGGGCCCGCCTCCGCCGCCGGTGATGCCGACATGCAGCGTCACCGGACCGTTGTAGTTAAACGCCAGATTGCCCCCGCGCAGGTTGATGTAGGCATTCTTTCTGCCGAGCGGCGGGTCCACCTCGGCCGGCGATGGGGCCGACGGCAGGAAGAATTTTGCATGGGTGCCGTCACCCCACTGCACAGTCCCGGCACCGCGTTCAATGTTGATGCCTCGGTAGCTGGCATCGTTGCCGTTGACGGCATTGGCACCGCCGCGGTAGATCGTCTTCGCGAAGTTCAGGCTCGGGTCGCTGAGCTCCGGGTTGACCGTGTTCGGCTGGTTGTGCGGGCTGTTGTCAGTGTGGCTGTAGAAGCCGGACATCACGATCGTCGATGGGCCGATCGCATGGAAGTTGATGTCGTTGCCATAGGCCGCTTCGTAGATGTCCTGCGTCACGGTGACGACACTGCCCGGCGGGCTCCAAACCAGCCACGAGCCTTCGTTCAGGACAGCTTTGGCATCGGTCATCGACGCGGCGACGTGGTTGCTGCCGAAGTCCTGGCCCGCGGCCAAGGAAAGCACGCCCGTGTAGGCGCTGACGCCACGCGGCGAGTTGCCGCCCCACACACCGGGAGCCTGCAGGACGCTGCCGCTGCCGCTGACCTGGCCCAGGAGAACGAACTGCGCGCTGCTGATGACGATCGTGCCGTTGTTCAGGATGTTGTTGAGGTTGATCTCGCCGTTGATAACGCTCGCGTCGTTCTTGCTATCTGAAGTGGCGATGATGTTGGGCGAATTGTCCGCGCTCGTGTTGGTCCCGATCTGGAACGTAACCCCCGCGTCGATCGTCAGCACCGGCGGATTGATGCCCGAGATGGTCAACGCATAGCCTGCGCCGGGATACGTCGTCTTATTGACCACCTGCACCTGCTGCGCGGCCGGCAGTGTGAAGGTGCTGGTCCGTGTGATGATCAGCGTGCTCCCGCTGGCTGTGCCGCTGATGGGTGTCAATCGGAGCGTGCCCAAGCCGCTGATGACGCCGGTGTACGTCGTGGTGCCGGCAGGCAGTTTGATGACCGAGTCGCCGGCCAGGCTGACGTCGCGATTGGCAAGAATGTCCGCGGTGATGTCCGCGACGGGACCTGAAGTGAGGTCGGAGTCATCCCCCGACATGGTTTCAGAACGGCCGCCGCAGGCCGACACGAGGACGGCACAGCCCGCTACAAGGAAGTAGCGCCGACTGGCGCCATTGAGGAATGAACTCAAGAAGGCTCCTGTTTCACAGATGTGTTCCCCGAGCGATGCAACCGCTGAAGTACCTCATTTGTCTGGCTCACCAGACAAAGCTCCCACCTCTTCACTCAGGAGTGGCGACATTCCCCTGTCCACACCTCGCGCTCGACACGGTTACCGTTTGGGAGTGGACTCTAGCCCCGCCAACTTGCGCTCCAGCTGCAAAGCGGTCGGGGCCCCGCTGGTTCGCGTGCCATTCTCAAAAATAAGCGTCGGTGTCCCCCGAATCGCTTGCTTGCTGCTAAACGAAAGGTTTCGATCCAGTGCGCTCGTATCGCAGTCGGGCCGGGCAGCCGGCAATTTTCCCTCGCGCATCCAAGCCCCCCACGCCCCCCCCTTGTCCTGGGCACACCAGATCGCCTTGGCCTTGTCCGCAGAGCTCGGCCCCAGGATGGGCATGAGGAACGTATAGACCGTGATGTCATCGCGCTCCTGCAGCATGCCTTCGAGCTGCTTGCAGTACGAGCATTCCGGGTCCGCGAAAACCGCGAGCTTGCGCGTGCCTCGGCCACGTACGGAGACGATGGCGTCCTGCAGCGGCAAGGTAGAGAAGTCGAGGTTCGAGAGCTTGGCGATGCGGGCTTCCGTCAAGTTCATGCGGGTGCGAGTGTCCAGCATTTCGCCGCGAATGACGTAATCGCCATTCCTATCGGTATAGAACACCGATGTTCCGGAACGTACTTCATACAGCCCGGGGATCGGCGAGGGTGTCAATTCGTCGACGACGGCAGATGACGGCAGCCGTGCGGCCAGCGCCTTGCGGATCTCTGCCTCCTGTGCCACGGCGGCGTGCATGAAAGCGCCCAGCCCGATGATGAACGCGAGTTGGTGCGCGGTCGAGCGGTGCGTGCGACGCACAGCCCGTGCGCAATGAATGGGTGGCATTAAATTTCTCCTTGGGTCAAAGGGCCGTGCGCGCGGATCGCTGCCGGCTCATGAAGAACCTTGGCGATGCGCGCGCGGAAGTGGCCCGGCTTGCCGTGCATCGGCATAACCGGGCCGGCCGGTGTGTCACTTCATCGGCACGCCGCCCATGTTGTAGTACTGCTTCGCGTACTGGAGCATGTAGCCGCCATCCGTCGTGGTGCCCGTCTGGTGCGACTCACCCGCCCCAAATTGGATCGAGAAGACGTGCGCGTTTTGCAGGTCGGTCATGCGATTGAAGATGTACCAGACTTTGTTGTCCTGCCAGTGGTTGTCATAGTTGGCGAGGTTCATGTTGCCCAGGGGAACTTGCCAGAGCTCAATCGGCTTGCCGATGGCTTCGGTCATCGTCTTGAGCTGGGCGACATACTTGGCCCACTTCGTATCATCCCACCAATAGGACTTTCCACCCGTCATGTTCCGTTCCGCCCATGCGGCGTCGCGGTCGGTCACGTCCGTGGCCAAGAAGTCGCCCTGGCTCGCCCCCAGCTTTTTGTAGTACTCAGTACACGCCTTGATCCCCCGGGTTGCGGTCTCGTCTTCCGCCCAGTCCCAGCAGGTTACATGCAACCCTACCGTGGACTTGGTCGCATACTTGCGGGTCATCTTGATCAGGCAGCTCACCAGCCCCGCCGCGCTGTTCTCCTCGGACGCGCAGTCGGTCGCATTGGCAGACTGCACCTGAGCCGGAACGTAATGCGGGTCATTGGGGTGGTCACCCGAAGTAACGCGTATGAACCCCCAGAAGTCAGGTTCCAGATGAATCATGTTTGCTGTGGTGCCGATCTTCTGCAGGAAGAAGCGGTAGTCGTCCAAGTAGCCTTTCAACAGAGTCTGATTGTTGATGGCACCCTTGTAGTCCGGTGATCCGTCGGTCCCGGCGTACTTTTTCTCCAGATCGCCCTGCGCGATGCCCATGTCCTCCGCCGAGTACCAGGTCCACTCCTGGATGATTGAGCCCCCCGCGGAGTTGACATTCGGGTGGGCGTTGTGCCAGGTGATCTGAATTCCGGACGAGTTGTCCCATTGACTCGCACCCCAGCAACCCCACCAGCCGTTCGAGTTGCACCCATCCAGGCACTTGTCATAGCACTGCGCGTACGGCGCGGACTTGCTATGGATATAAGCGTAGGTCACATCGAAAGGCGCAGCTTTCAAGGTGTCCTCGTCAATTCCCCCGCCGATGAGGATCTTCGTCCTGCCCATGAAGCTGCCGAATGATCCGGACGCCGTCGTGCCGCTGCTGCACTTGCCGTCCACGCGATTGAAGTACCAGCGCTGCAGCCCGGAGCCCTGGGAATGTTGCTTCACGACCGTGCCTGCCGACTTGTCGGCCACCGTCAGCAGTTTCTTCGACGAGTTCGATGCAACGGTGTAGGCGTCCCCGCTCGCGGATATTAGCCACTGCTGGTTGGCGTTGCCGAAGTAGGACCATTGTTTGATCGGAGCGTCCTCGCTGGTATCCCAGCCGTACAGGTCGAGCGCCGCATTGCTGTGCGCCGCAACCATCGTCCAGACCCCCTTGCTCAGTTCGGTCAGTGTCCACTGCTGGTTGCCCGCCCCCGTGGCTGGCCACTGCAGCACGGTCGCCCCGTCATACTTCGAGGCCTGAGCCACATCCAACTGCAGGCCGCTGTCAGTGTTGACGATAAAGTACTTGTTGCCGCTGACCGGCGGGTCGCTGCAGTTCGCCGCGCCAGCGGTTCCGGCGATTGACAAGCCCACGGTCGCCACTGCGATCCCAAGGGAAGATTGCAGAACCCGGGGAACGCCCGGGGCAGTTTTGTTGCGCATGATTGAAGCGTGTGGGTTGAAGAATCTCAACTTTTCTTCATTTCATGCCGAGAGTCATGATGATTTCATGACCCCGACTTCCTGAATGTGACGGCGTCCGCGTCGCTCGTCGCCTTTGCGACAATGCTCACGACCTTCAGTGTTGCTCGGACACGCGTTCAAAGGAATGCCGCAGCGCTGCGCGACGGCAAACATTGCCAGGCTGGTCGAGCTGGAGAATCGGTTGAGCGACACACTGCCCGCCACGTCGATGCGTCGTCCCGAAGCTCGGAATCAAGCAGGCATTGGCAAGGTCCGCCGGACGCGTCGCACGTTGAATGCGCTCGCGATCAACATCGCTTGCACTGCTGCGATACCCAGCCAGACCTGCGCTGGCCGATGCAAATCCATCAGGGTGCCGAATATCAGCGGTGCCACGGCCTGCCCGATGTCGAGTCCCGAATAGACCACGCCATACACACGCCCGGTTGCACCATCGGGCGCCGAGCGCTTGACGATCAAGTCGCGTGACGGCCCGGCAATGCCAGCGCAGACGCCCATCGCGCCGAACAACAGCGGCACAACCATCGCCGCCAGGTCGGCATAGCCCACGACAAGCGCGAGGGCTGCAGCCATGCCGAAGCCCACGCCGACGATGCGTTCACACCGCGTCGGGTCCGAGGCGAGAAAGCCGCCCACGACCATGCCGCATGCGCTGCACACCATGAAGATGGTGAGGCACATCGCGGCCACGTGTGTCGGCACATCGTGCAGCAATCGCGCCGCCTCGGGCGCAAATGCCTGCACGGCGCTCAAGGACATTGCATTGAAAAAGAAGAATGCAAAACACATCCACACTGCAGGGATCTTCATGAAATCGAACTTGCCTTCGGGCTGCTCAACATGCGTCGCGGACTTGGCGACAGTCATCACGTCGAGCGCCAGATCACGGCGCAAGAACCACAAGATCGCCAGCACCGAAAGCACAAGCGCACCGGCGCAAACCAGTGCAATGCGCCACGAATAGGCAAGAGTCAAGGGCACCAGCATGGCAGGCGCCAGCGCCCAGCCCAAGCTGCCAGTGACGCCGTGCACGCTGAAGGCATGCCCGAGCCGGGACTGGTGCACCTTACGGTTGAGCAGCGTGTAGTCGACCGGATGAAATACGCCGTTGCCAACACCTGCAACGACGCAGAAGAAGGCCAGCACCCCATAGCTTGGGCTCGCTGCAAACCCGAAGGCCGCGATTGCCAGCAGGCCCAGTCCGCCAAAGAGAACAGGCCGCGGTCCGAATCGGTCGACGGCGAATCCAGACATCGCCTGCACGGCGCACGAGACGATAAAGAAAATCGCCATCAACAGGCCGAGCTCGGCGTAGCTGACCACAAATGCATCCTTGAGCCACGGGAAGAGCGGCGCCAGAAGCAACTGGCTGAAGTGGCTAACGCTGTGGGCCAAGCCGACGAGGCCGATGACTTTGACGTCGCGGCGAATGTTGCCGGCGGAAGGACGAGACGCGAATGTTGTGCTGTTCATAGCTCCGATGGTAGGCACTCCAGTCATTGCAAGCTCACGATAACCGGCGGTTACTGGTAGACCGCTTTCTCACTCGTGAACACCCCCGACTTGAGTGGCTGCAATGACCGGTTTCAGCTCGGGGCGCTGCATCTCGCCCTCCATGCCATAGACTGGTACAGGCCCATCCGGAATGAGTGTCGTTCGGCCTCGCAGCGCCGGTACACCAGGAGAATTCATGCTCACATCGCTGTTCGGTGATCTGGGTCCGCCCAGGGACCTATCGAAAACGGTCCGCAAGGAAGCCGAATCGCCGGACCACGGTTTCGCGGCCACAGCCATCCTCGAAAGCATGGCCACTGAGGTCAACGACCAGGGCAAGATGGTCGACCGTTACCAGCACGACCTGGTGGTCAGCGGCTCTCCGGCCCAAGCGATCCGCGAGCATTTCGCCACCAGCCGCGCCGACCTCGAAACCGCCAGCCGCCTCATCACTCTGCACGACCCTGTGGGCATCTGGGCATCGGCCGTCATCAAGGCCTTGTCTGATGCAGGCGGCCGACCGATCGAGCGACTTCATCTGCGCGAGCAAGCCACGCTGCGCACGCTGGCCACAATCGAGCGCACCACTCTCGTGCGCCGGCATGAAGAAGCCCTGAAGATCTATCACGCCGATGTACGTGCACCTGGTCGCGACAACGCCGAGATTCCTATTGCGCTGATGGAGCGCAGCCACATGACCACTGTGGTCATCGGCCCCATGCAGCCACATGCGATCGACGAACTCCTCTTGTCCTTGCACGAGGCCACTTCACTACCCACTTGGCGGTGCCCCAACATCCTCTTCATGCTGCCGGCCAACGTGGGCTGGATTGCCAAAAAGATCGGCGCGGTGCCATGGCCGACACGGCTTCACGTTCACGTGCTCAACGAATCGCTCACCAGCGCCTCGTCGGTCTGGAACGCGATGCTGGGCATGTGGAACCACGTGAAGACACAACCCGCCTGGGAGTCGCCTGATACGGCGATGGACGTGTTGGAAGATCCGATCAAGGTGGCGGACTTGAAGGCTTCCGATCCTGGCGGATCGTTGTCCGTGGCGACGCCAGTCGCGCCCGGCCTGCGCACGAGCAGCAAGCCCGTGATGCGCGTGAGCCACCATTCACTCGACGCGGCAAAGGTGCGCGACGCCCTGACCGAGATGCTTGCGATTGACGGCATGCTCGGTTGTGCGCTGGTCGACGGCATGACCGGGCTGGTTCTGGCACGTGAGAGCTGCGAAGACCAGCCTGCGGACCTGGACCTGTCTGCTGCGGCGAGCGCCCAAGTGTTGCGCGCGCATCGGCTCGCAGCACGCAACATGGGCTTGTCTGAAAACATCGACGAGGTCATGGTGAGCGCCGGGCCCAGACAGCAGGTGCTGCGCACAGTGTCGCGGCACCCCGATCTGTTCCTCCTGGCTCTATTGGACACGCAGCGGGCAAATCTGGCCTTGGCACGCTACAAGCTGATGAGCGTCGAAAAGAGCCTTTTGTAGAGTGGCAAATCGACGGCGACGTGAAGACAGGCTTGTCGAGTGCCGCTCCCTAGTGTCGCGTCAAGCCACAAGTGTCGGCTGCTCGCTTGCTCTCGAAGCGCATTGCGGCGTTGCGCCTCCTCGCCATAGCACGGCTATGACTCGTCG
>Ga0070663_100000987_pt1 | contig 15477 bp, 13 predicted proteins | sample KBSC63metaG_FD_65646 | JGI IMG/M metagenome (GOLD analysis project Ga0070663, IMG submission 65646) | Corn rhizosphere microbial communities from Kellogg Biological Station, Michigan, USA - KBS C6-3 metaG | ecosystem: Host-associated > Plants > Roots > Rhizosphere > Soil ...
GCCGCGAACGCCGATGCCTTCTTTCGGGATGGCATAGAATTCCGACAACTTGGTCTTGGGATCGAAGCGCATGAAGCCGGGCTGGCCGACGAACACGTTGACGGTGTACCAGACCGAGCCGTCGGTCGGATGCGGCATCACCGCGTAGGGACCGGAGCCTGCAACCCGCATGTCCTTGCCGGCTTCTGCCGGCTTGCCCGGCTCGGTGTAGTCGTCGACCTTGCCGTTGCCATTGGTGTCGAGCACGAATGGCGCCCAGCCCTGCGCTTTGACGGCATCGCCGGTTTCGTCCCAGATCTTCGTGTTGACCCAGCCGGCGACAGGGCCGGTGCCCGACGTCCAAAGCGTATCGTCGGCATCATAGCCGAACTGCGGATGATGAGTGCCGAAGCAGGTGTCGATGAAGCTGTATTTCTGGGTCTTCGGATCGTACACCGTCACCTGCCGGCCCGAGCGTTCCAGCGGAAACGCCTTCGCCGACGGATGCTCGGACCCTTTGCGGCAGTAGGCCGGATTTTCGATGCCGCGCACCGCCGCCGCCAGCCACACGCGGCCCTTCTTGTCGAACATGCTGTTGTGGTTGTTGGCGCGGTTGCTCCAGATCTTCTCTTCGCCCCAATAGGCCGATGGGCTGACCGGATTGAGCACGGCGGTACCATGCAGCGGCGGTCCAAAGGACTCTGGCGCGTTGGGATCGGCGACCGGCATTTTCGAGAACGTCACCTTGTGCGTCTTCGGATCGAGGATCGGCATGTCGTCGGATGAGTATTCGTTCGCGCCGAACAGCGGGCCGTAGGCGTTGACTGTCGGATAGCGTCGGTCTGACGAAATCAGGTCGTGCACGAAGTGTTTCTCGGTCGCCCATTCCCAGGAGGTGATGACGACATTGCGCTCGATCCCGGCCGGCCGCGGTGGCTTGGATTTCGGCAGCTCGCCCTTGGCGACGCGGTCGGTCCAGTCACCGAAATATTTGAATGGCACGCCGCCGAGCTGGCCTGCGAGCCGGTTCACCATCCATTCGCCGGTCTGCCCCGAAGAGACGCGGCGCATCCAGGCTTCCTCGCCCGATTTGAATTCGCCGAACGCGCCCGGGATCGTGCGCGTGGATTCCTGGCCGAGCTGGTGGCATCCGATGCAGTCGACATTGTTCATCCGCTGGCGCCAGATGTCCTGCGTGATCTCCTTCGGAATGTCGGTGGAGCCGCCGAAATCCTTTGCCGGCGGCATCTTCATCATCGTGTACCAGTAGATCGCCGAATAGTAGTGCGCTGCGGCGGCTTCGTTCGGCGCCGGCACCGCGGTGAGGTTGATCTGCTGGCCCGGCTTGGCCCGCAGCTTCGGCGAGTCCACCAGCCCATAGCCGCGCACCCAGATCGAATAGTTCACGTTCGGCGGCAGATCGGGGATTACGTAGCGGCCCTGATCATCGGTGACGACGATCTTGGCAAACTTGGTCGGCAGCTCGTTGGTCTCGGCGATGACCCAGACGCCGGCTTCCGGCCCGTTCGGCCCTGATACCACGCCGCCGATATCGTCATTGTCGATGGCGACCGCTGCCGGCTGCTGCGCGTGGGATGGTGGCGCCATCAAGCTGATGACGCCTGCCGATGCTGCCAGGGTGAATGCGAACAGGGTCCGACTGAAATTCATCGTCTCTCTCCCCGTGATCGTGAGCTTGCCGCCCTCTGCTTGGCGCGAGCGTATATCAAACAAGGGTTGAGGCGACAGCATGTCACGCGGGATTTTCCTCATGCTCGCGTGGTGTGCATCGCAGCAGGCCGCAGGCGGTGGCTGGTATCACGGCGCCGCGAGGCGCCTTTTGCTTTTGGGGCGGCCGGGTTAGATACGTCTATCCTCATCAGAAGGCGTACCCCAGATGATCACCGAAATCGCACAAATCGACGTCAAGCCCGGCACCGAGAAGGATTTCGAGGCCGCCGTTGCCAAGGCGCGGCCGCTGTTCCTGCGCGCCAAGGGCGGCAAGGGTTTTGAGCTGCACAAATCGATCGAGAAGCCGCAGCGTTACCGGCTGATGGCGCAATGGGAGACGCTGGAAAATCACACCGTGGATTTCCGCGGCTCCGAGGATTTTACGGCCTGGCGCGGTCTGGTTGGGCAGTATTTTGCGGCGCCCCCCGAGGTCGAACACACCGAGACGGTGCTGACCACGGCGGGCTGAAGCCATCAGCCTGCCGCAACAGCGGCAGGCGTGCCGTCCGCCTTGAAATGGTCGATCATGACCTTGGCGATCGCCATCAACGGCAGCGCGAGCGCCAGCCCCCAGATGCCGAAGACGACGCCGAGCAGGATCTGGAACGCAAACAGCGTCGCCGGCGGGATATCCAGCGCCTGTCGCTGGATCAGCGGCGTCAGCACGTAGCTTTCCAGCGCATGCACGCCGAGGAACAGGATGAATGCGGAGAGTGCCGCGACCCATCCCGAGGCAAGGCTCGCCAGCACCACGATCAACCCGCCGAGGATCGCGCCAACCGTCGGGATGAAGGCGAGCAGGCCTGCCTGGATGCCGAGAATGAATGAACTCTGGATGCCGATGATCGACAGTCCGATCCAGGTGACCAGGAACACCGCGACCATGGTGATGATCTGCGCGATCAGCCAGCGTTCCAGCGTCTCGCCGATCCGGTCGACGATCGCGACCGCCCGCGCGCGGTGTCTGGCCGGTGCCATGAACAGCAGTCCGTCGCGGTAGACGCTGGGTTGGGTCGCAAAGGCTATTCCCAGAAACAGCACGATGAAGAAGTTTCCGACCGCGCTTGCAGTGCCCAAAATCAATTTCAGGCTCTGGCTGAAGATGGCGCCGCCGCTGGCCGCAATCGCGCCGGCGCTGGGCAGCGTGTGGGCTGACGGCGCAGGAGTCGCCGGCGCGGCATCTTCCGATGGCGGGGAGAGGCTGCCGAAGTCGAAGAAGCCGGTGTCGATGCCGTTCCGCTCCAGAAAGCCCTTGACGCTGACGAGTTGCGATTTGAGCGTGTTGCTCAACGCCGTCGTCTGCTGGGCGATCGTGGTGCCGCCGAGAAAGAGGATACCCGACAGCATGCCTGCTACCAGCAGGCAGACGACTGTCAGCCGCAGCGCATGCGGCAGCCGCACCACACGCCCGAGCAGGTTGCTCATGGCGTTGAGGGCGACGCCGAGCAGGACGCCGGAAAATATCAGGAACAGTGTCGCGGCGAATTGCCAGGTGAACGCGAGCAGGGCGGCGAACAGCACGACGCCGATGCCACCGACCGATATCGCCCACGCCAGATCGTTGCGGGCCTGAAGGCGATTGTCAGCCGGACCTGTCACGTTGATTCCCTGTCGCAAATGATTGCCCGGCCAGTCTTTGGCCAAAACGCCGCCGGGATCAAGCGGGCGTGCCGGTTTGACGCCGCCGCACCCGGCGTGCCAAGCGGAGCATGAAGCTGATTTGGCGGGCCGGTGAGGATGAGATGAATTTCAAATGGTTCGGCCCACTTGCGCTGCTGGCGGCGCTCGTGATCGGCGATCAGATCAGAATCAACCGGCCTGCGCACAAATACCGGCTGACGGTCGAGGTCGAGACGCCGCAGGGGCGCAGGTCGGCCTCCGGCGTGCTGGCCGTCCATCCCGATCGCAGCTACACCCGCCGCGGCCAGACTCGCACCTTGGGCGACGCTGTTTTCGTCGAACTCGGTCAGGGCAGGAACCTCGTCGCGCTGCTGGCGCATATCGACAACAATCATCTCGTCCTTGACGACATGAACTACGTGGCCTTGCGGGCCTATGCGGAAGCTTCCGGCAAGCGCGTGCCGTTCAGCGAGATGAGCCGGTTGACCGGCACCGTGCCGGTGAAGGGCGCGCTGATTCCGGTGCTGGTCAGCTTTACCGACCCGGCCGCGCCCGGCAGCGCGAAGGTGGTGCCGCCCGACGACGCCGAAGCAGTGCTCGGCCAGGGCTACCGGTTGCAGGGGCTCACCGCCGAGGTGGTGCCGAACGGATACTGGCCGCTCGATTTCGGCGGCGTGCTGGGCCAGCCCGTGACGCGGGGAATCCAGGCGAAACTGCCGTGGTTGAGCGACGCCGGCGATTCGGCCGCTACGGCGCTGCGGGCGGCAGGCTTGCCTGGGGTGGAGGGGATCGACGCCCGGGAGGCTTTCACGCGGAAGTAGCAGGGCAGCCCCGCACACAGCAGCGGGATATTGATCCGGCACGATCTCGCAGGCATTATCTTCTGCAATGATGGCCCAACCCAGAAGATTCTTGCACAGGACGATGACAGCGGAATTGTTGCGATGAAACGGCCCGTGGTCGGTGTGATCGCGAACGCCCATCGCGTCGAAAATCGTTTCCAGACCCAGATGGTCGGAGAGCGCAATTTGCGCGCGGTCACCGACGTGGCGGGGGCGTTGCCGCTGATGTTTGCGGGCTCGCCCGAAATAACCGACATCGGCGCGCTTCTCGACGTCGTCGACGGGGTGATCCTGACCGGCGCACGCGCCAATGTTCATCCCACCCGTTTCAAGACCGAGCCGCATGAGAGGCACGAGCCCTACGACATCCACCGCGATGACGTAGCGCTGGCGCTGACGGAAGCCTGTGTCGCCCGTGGCGTGCCGATCTTCGGCATCTGCCGGGGCCTGCAGGAAATGAACGTCGCCTTCGGCGGCTCGCTGCATCCGGAAATCCGCGAGATCCCCGGCCGCATGAACCACCGCATGCCGCGGCTGGAGAACGGCGAAATCCACCCCGACCCGACGGTGGTGTTTGCCGACCGTCACGATGTCCACCTCACATCCGGCGGCACCTTTGCCAACCTGCTCGGCTGCGAGACCATCCGGGTGAATTCGCTGCACGGGCAGGGCATCCTCGAACCCGGCGAGCGCGTCGTCATCGAAGGCATCGCCGAAGACGGCACCATCGAAGCGATCCGGATCGCCGACGCCGCAAGCTTCGCGCTCGGCGTCCAGTGGCACGCCGAGTACGACCCGCAGCGCAATCCGATCAACCGAAAACTGTTCGAAGCATTCGGCGAAGCGCTGAAAGCGCACAGACGGGCGGCGTAGGCCGGCGCCGTATTGATCGTCATTGTTGGGGAATCTTGTAGCGCAGATGAGCGAGGCGGTATCCGGGATCGCGCGTGTCCCCGGATGTCGCTTCGCTCATCCGGGCCACGGACTGCGCTTGCAATGACGAAGGCATTTTGAGGCGCCACACGGTCGTCATCCCCGCGAAGGCGGGGATCCAGTACGCCGTGGCTTCTCGGTTCAATCATTGGCGTCTCTGGAATACTGGGTCGCCCGGTCAAGCCGGGCGATGACGACTGAGTGTGTGTTCGCGATCTCGCGACATGAACTGCCCGAGTTCTGCTCGAAACCTCTCGCCCTGAAATCAGAGGGCGCAGGGAAGACCGGGTGCTTGCTGCACCCGCGGTCTCGCGTGCGATTTTGCGCATAGCAAGAACGGCACACGAGCATACAGGGCAGCGGGAGCATGCCGGCCTTCCCTGCGCAATGGCTTTACGGCTTACTTCGTGCTCTCCCCGGAGAACGGCTCTTTTGCCTCCGTTATCCCAAAGGAGCTTCGCTTCTCCAGGACGTGATGCCAGCACCGCGACATCAGAACCACACGACTTCACCGTACGCTTCAGACGTGTACGTCTATCGCGCCCTCAGCGTCCATCGCATCCCACCGCGCGTTCGTGACGTTCGCGAGCGCCCCTCATCCGCCGTGAGACAGGCGGAGTTATGCCGGTGATTTGGGTAAGAACGAAAGCGGAATATTTTTGATTCCGCACCTTGACGCGATTTCTGAAAATCAGAAGTGGTTTGCCCCTCGGGCAATCGCGCCCTTCGGCAGTGCCGACGCGCTGCCGACGAGGCAGCCGATGTCCGCTCCGGAGGTTAAAGCTCGCCAAAGATTGAGAGGCCCGGTTCGTCATCAAGTGACCCAGATGTCCGCCTTGAAGGGGTAGAGTAGACGCGACCTGGCCGGCTGGCGACGTCTGCAAATGACCCAAAGCGGAAGTTCAAAATGACCGGAAGTGCGGTACTATGCCCTGGCTGGTTCAAGAACGGATTGGCACTCGCGCATACGAGCGTGCGCGTAAGCGCGCTGCGGAGATTGAAAGATGAAAATTGACGGCCGCTGTCACTGCGGATACATCACATTTGAAGCCGAGATTGAGCTGGACAAGACCCTTCTTTGCAATTGCACTGACTGCCAGATGTTCTCCGGGTCTGCATTCCGCGTGCACGCCTTTACGCGGGAAGATGCTTTCAGGTTGCTCTCGGGCGAGCCAAAAATCTATGTCAAGACCGCTGAAAGCGGCAACAAGCGGCCACAGGCGTTTTGCCCGGAATGTGGCACGCACATCTACGCGGCCGCGGCCGGAGCAGGCCCTAAGGTTTACGCCATCCGCATGGGCACCATCCGGCAACGCGATCAGATCGTCCCCCAAACGCAGTGGTGGGCTCGCTCCTCGCGGCCATGGGTCACACAGATTGGATCTCTGCGAACGTTCGAGAAGCAGCCTTAGATCGATCTCTCAATGGCTATAGGCGCTGCGGTGGGGGCCGCGTCAGTTCACGCCTTCTTCAATGCACCGCACGTCCGCTTCTGGCCCATTGCCGACATCAACAACTCCTCAGGGTAACCGGCTTTTGACGTCCGCTTCGCGCAGTTCTCGATATTCGTCGCGGAGAAATTCATCAGGCGATAGGCCGGTATCGTTCGTCTTGGCCCACATCCATCGCTTCATTTTTATCTTTGGATCAGAGAAGCCGCCTCCCGTCCCAACCAGTACGTACCATTGCCGCTGCTTGACCGTGTCAGTCGCTCCAAAAACCCAAAACCGCCTTGTCGTGTCCTGTTTTTCAACAAGTGGGCCATTTACCCGAAAAACTGCGGGCTCTTCGGCTTGCAGAAAATGATCGTGGCACCGGCTGAGATAATTCTCGATTTCAGCCAACGAGTATGGGCAATGCTTGGAAAGCTGATCGATGCTTAGCGCAGCCTCCCAGTCTGGTGCAAACATCGTCATGGGGCGTTTATTTCGCGTATGATCCTTCACAATGAAGACACATTGGACGTTGACGGATCATTAATGGTCACACCGATTCCGAGACAGGGTGGTCGTGCTTGTTCGCCTCCATAGCCGACAAGGCTAGTCGGTTAACCGACGTCCGCTTGGAGATGTAGAGCGACCTGGCCTCTACCGAGCTGAGGACGTCTGCAATTGACCCCTAGCCGACACGGCGTGACATGCTCTGGACGTCCGTTGCTAGGGGCAATGCTGGTCCGGCTGCCGGCGGACGTCTCATTGTGCCCCTTAGCGGACATCCCTTGGGCCGTGCCGATCGCTTTTTCACACGCATCGTATTCGTCTCAGACAAGCTGTGCTGGATCGCATGGGGGTTGAGAGATGAGTGGTATCGAGCGAAAGCGGTGCCAGACTCTGCGCCAGTACCGTAAACCCATCGGGTTATTCGGCGTTTTCCTTACCTTCGAGATCGTCGCCCGTTACTGCGTCGGCTCGCGCTGAACAAACGGGGCGCTTGTCGCGTCGCTCGGTGGGCCTTTCGATCTGCCCAAGGTCGGCGGGGCTGCGTGCGTTGTCGCCACCGGTAACGCCTGCTCCGACGGAGCCTGGTGCGGAGCCGAAACGCTTGCGGAACCCCCGCGCAAAATGCGTATAGTCGCGAAAGCCGCAGTTGTAAGCAATATCGCTGAGAGGCTGGCCTGTCTTCGTCAACGCGCGGCGTTCGATCAGACGTGCCGCATGATCCAGACGGGCAGAATATATGTGGTGACGGCAAGTCGACCCACGAACCGTGAACAGCTTCTGCAAATAGCGCAGCGAAATTCCTGCCTCGGCAGCCACCTCGCGCGGAGAGATGTCCGGATCGGCAAAGCGGTTCTTGATGATGCGGCACGCGCGCATGAACAGCTTGTCGTTGTGGCGCGAGCCGAGCGGGGCGGGTGGTGCAAACAGCGCCCCGAGGAGATCATAGACCACCAGAGGCATGTATCTATCAGCCGACGCGAACGACGGTTCTGCATCGCTCACGGGGTCAAGGGCGAGTTGACAGAGCAGGCGTGACGCTCGCGCCGATCGGCGACCGCACGCGCCACCTTGCGGCTCGAAGCCGAGATGCGAAACCAGGCTCTGGCGTGGCAATTGCAGACTAAGCCATTGTGCGCGCCGGTGTTCGGCCTCCGGGACGAATGTTACGGGTTTTGTGGAGTCGAGCAGGACGACATCGCCAGCAGCGAAATCTATGATTTGGTCGTCCTGAATGATTTTCGATCCGCCCGTAAGCTGAACAACGGCGTAATAGTACTCCATGTCATCACGGCGAATATCCGATTCCGTACGCTCAACGCGGGTAGCGTTGCAGGTGAGATCCGTTGCAACGAATCCGAACACGCTCCGCGTGCGCACCTTGCCGGTGAAGATGTTGGCTTCGAACGCGGGACTAAACCATCCCCAATTCTCGCGCAGCGCAGCTCGGAAACCGTCATAGTCCAATTTTGGAGCGCTGAAAAAATCATCGTTTGGGTGCACCATAGACTCCGTGGGTCAATAATCTTTGCAGGTCTATTCGCATGGTTTGTTAGCGGCCTGCGCCGAACGCTCGGGCAGATTTGGTCAACGTAGTGTGGCGCCGAGGTTGGCACGCTCAACTCTGCGTCACGCCAGGTCACGCCTTCGAGATCGTGTCGACGTCGCTGCGAGGCGCAGGCGGTGCGCGCCAGTACGCACGATCGGGCGCGCTCGCCTCACGACTCCTGAGGTCCAGCCGCATAGTTTCCGATCCTGGCAGTTGATGCGGAAGCTTTGCTTGTTCCAGGCTGATCGCAACCAAATCCTGGCGAAAGGACGAGACCCATGAGCAGGGACGAGATTGCGGTGCCAACGGGATTGGCCCTGACCCACCTGGATCCTGTCTTTCGGGAGCGGCCGGACGAATATCTCGATATGCTGAGGTCGCGCGAGCCGGTGCATCAGGATCGGATGTTCGATCGCGTGGTGCTGACCCGTGCGGCCGATGTCGAAGCCGTTATGAACAATCGCAACCTGGCTTCCGATCCACGGAAATCCCGCCCGGGTTCATTCTCTCGGGTGCAACTGAGGGTGGATGAGACGTTTCGGCCGCTCATACTGCATATGGACGACCCGGACCATAAGCGCCTGCGCGACCTTGTCGTCAAGGCGTTCAACCAGGTCGCAGTCGATGCCATGCGTCCGCGTATCACTGATGTCGCATGCGGCTTGCTGGACGAGGTCGACGATCCATCCTGCTTCGATATCATGAACGCTTATGCTCGACCGTTGCCGACGATAGCTATCGCGCTGGTTTTGGGCGTCGATACCGCCCACTGCCACGACTTCAAACAGTGGTCTGACGGCAAAATGCAGATGTTTAACCCGCGACGCACGCAAGAGCAGGAGGCTGTTCTGGCATCGAGCGACGCCGCTCTCGCCGGCTACCTCGCCGAGGTGATCCAAAGGCGTCGTAAGGAACGTCGGGGTGATCTGATCAGCAGCCTGATCGACGCTGAAGAAGACGGCAAGCAACTCGGCGAAGCGGAGATCATTGACGTTTGCATTGCTTTGCTCATTGCGGGCAACGTGACGACGACCGATCTCATCGGTAATGCCGTACTAGCCCTGCTACAGCACCCGAATGAACTCAGCAAACTGCTCGCCAAACCGAACCTGGTTCGTAGCACCGTCGAGGAAGTATTGCGCTATGACTCGCCAATCGTGCACGGCACTCGGATCGCAACCCAGGCGATGCAGATCGGCGGGTGCCCGGTCGCGGCGGGGCAGACGATCAATGCCGTGCTCTACGCCGCGAACCATGACCCACAGGCGCATCCCGACCCGAAGCGGTTTGACATCGAACGGCCAGACAAGCGCCACATCTCATTTGGCGGCGGCGCCCATTTCTGTCTAGGCGCGCCATTGGCTCGGGCCGAGGCACAGATCGCTCTTTCGATGCTTTTCGAGCAGTTCCCGAAGCTGCGCCTGAGAACCGACCGCCCCTTGGAGCGCCGGACGATGCTGAACTTCAATGGACTAAAGGCGCTTTGGGTGCGCGCGGACTAGTAGTGCGTCGCAGTGAATTACGACTTGTTGTCCCACGGCCAACCTGATGGGCGCGGCGAACGGCATCGGTGGCAAAGCGTGGAGTCCATGGTCATAGCGTGACGTTGCCGAACTGAGGTTCCCGAATTTAGCGACGGACTTTGTCCTTATCGAAAATATTCGGATCAGATCGAATCAGCAGATTCGAGCGACAGTGTGAGATGGAAGATGGTTGAGCAAGCAACACAATTACCGCTACTCGAACAGGTCGACACCGGCGTACTCTGGGACGTCAATAGCGGCGGAGAGGCAGAAGCGTTTCGGACTGCGATGCGACGGATAGTCGGCGGCGTCACCGTAATTACGACGCTGCATGAAAGTAAACCGTGGGGAATGACGGTTAGCGCATTCACGCCTGTATGCATGAATCCCCCGACACTCCTTGTTTGCGTAAATAATCGTACGACTACGGCTTCGGACATATCACGTGGCGGCCGCTTTGCTGCGAATTTGCTGAGCCAGGCGCAGATTTATCTGTCGCAGCGGTGTTCGCGCGTGGGTGAAGATAAATTCATCGGCGACTATGTCGTTCCCCCCTCCGGTTTACCGGAGCGGGTCATGATGCCGGTTTTGCGAGACTCCATTGTGACGTTCGATTGCAGGGCGACCGACATTCTTTCCGTAGGAAGCCATCTCGTCGTCATTGGCGCCATTGAGGCAATCCTGGCACCGCAATCTCTGCCGCCTTTGCTGTATGGAGAGGGCCGCTATCTGCACGGTGTCACGATCGGGGAGGCAGCTACGCGATGAGAGATCAGGGCATGAACGGAATCGCCGACGTGCTCTATGACGCCTACAACCGTCATGACGCGGCCGCTGTCGCAAAGCTTCATGATGCTGACGGCACTCATGAAGACATAGCGATGGGCCATTCCAAGGTTGGTCAGACCGCGATTGCGGATGGCTTGCAGAAGTTTTTCGGTTGGTTTCCGGATGCCCATTGGGCCCCGTACGTGCGGATGCAGATCCATTCGGATCGGTGACGATCACGTACCTCCTCACGGCAACCCTGCAGGTGCAAATGGACCGCACGATTGCGCGTGGTCAAAGAATCTCATTGCGAGGGCTCACGTGTTGCATGTGCGTGAGGGGCTTGTTCGCAGCAGTGAGGACTACTGGGACGCTGCAACGTTTCAGAAACAACGCAACGCTTAAGGAGCTGTCATCATGAGAACGGGCAAAGAGTATCTGGATTCGCTTCGCGACGGGAGGAAAGTGTACGTCGGTGGCGAACTCGTCGAAGACGTCACGACGCATCCCAAGACGAAGGGCTATGCTCACGCGATCGCAGAGTATTACGACCTGCATCTGGATCCCAAGAACCAGGATGTCGCAACGTTTGTCGATATGAACGGCAATCGCCAATCGATGCACTGGTTCTTGCCGCGATCGAAAGAGGAAGTAGTTCGGCGCCGCAAGTACTGTGATTTCATTTGTCGCCATTTCAAGGGTGGCATCTTTACACGGCCGCCGGTCGGAATGAATGCTGTGATGTTCACGCAGGTCGACGACCAAAAGCCGTGGGCTGAAAACTCCCGATTCAAAAACGGAACGCGCGACCTATCCAAGAATATTCAGCGTCAATGGGAAGAGGTTACCTCCCGGGATCTCGCGATTTCTCCAATGTTCCTCGATGTGCAATTCGACCGGGGTCGCGACAACGCAATGGCCGAGACCCCGATGCTGAGGATTGTTGAGGAGAGGGACGACGGAATACTGGTCAGGGGCTGGAAAGCAATTGGCACATCGGTGCCATTTGTAAACCACCTGCTGATTGGCAATTTGTGGCGCCCGGGCCAGACACCAGAGCAAACGGTATATGCCTTGGTTCCGATCGCCACGAGGGGTATCTCGGTGGTTGCCCGTAAATCGAATGCAGAACCGGACGCAGATCCGTACGATCGACCGCTGGCTACTATCGGTGACGAGCTTGATGCAATGGTTTACTTCGACGACGTCCTGATTCCCTGGCCGCAGGTGCAACACATTGGCAATCCGGACCATGCGAAATGGTACCCGCAGCGTCAGTTTGACTGGATTCATCTGGAAACACAAATTCGCCACTGCGTACACGCCGAGCTTATGGTCGGTCTGGCGCTGTTGCTCACTCAGTCGCTCGGGACCGGTTCAGGACCGGTAGTGCAGGCGCAACTCGCCGAGCTTATCAGATTCCGTGAGACGTGTCGGGCCTTCATGCTCGCAGCCGAGGAGACAGGGTTCGTGACTCCCGGGGGACTTTACAAGCCGAACAACATCTACATCGACTTTGGTCGCGCTTACTACCTGGAAAACCAGCACAAGATGGTCAACATGTTGATCGATTTCTGCGGGCGCGGCGTCGTTATCCAGCCGACCAAGAAAGAGCTGGACGACCCGTACATCGGTCCCAAATTGGCTGAAGCACTTCGGGGGCCGGAGATCAGTGCCCGGGATCGCATCAAGATATTTAGGCAGATCAGCGAGCGGTTCCTTACCGAGTGGGGCAATCGTCATGAGATGTTCGAGAAGTTCAATGGAACACCATTGTACCTGATTAATCTCCTTACGATGCAACGCACCGAGTATCAGGTTGATGGCCCACTCACAGCGCTTGCTAGGCAGGTTCTCGGCTTCGGAGACACGGCGGAGCTCGGCAAGAGGACTCAGGAAGCAGAAAAAGCATCGCACTACGCCAGCGTTCGATTCCAGCCCGAGTACGCAAAGGCCCAAGATGTCCATGAGGGCTATGTCCTTAGCGAAGCTGACAAGAAGTCCGCAAGGGTTGGCATCGGCTGATAAAGAGAGCCCCAGGAGGATTAGGCGCCCTGGGGCTCCTACTTCGATGACTTAGCGATACGGTCGACATTGTAAGACTATCAGTGCGCAGGAACGTTCCAATCCTGAAAGAACAGTAGAGCAATGTCGGATGAGCGGCTCACGACATCCAGCTTCCAGAGCCTTAGCGTCATTCACATCATCAAATCAAAATCGTGTTTGGAAGAGATATGCCCCTGTCAGTCATATGGCTCATCACGTCCTTTGCGATCAGGCTGCTCGTCATCTACTTCAGGCTTGTCATCCTTCTCACGTCGCGTGCGAGGGCGCTTGCGGGGATCGGGCGCCCGAAGGAACGAGGGCGGGCGAGACGTCGTCCTGACTGATGCAGACTTCCCGTCAAACGAACGCCCGTGCGGACGATCTTCTGCCTGTGCGAACAGTTGCTTGCGGCTGAAGCGAAAGCGTCGAAACCGAAGACCCATTCGCCATGTTTGGCTTAATGACGCAAACTCCGTTGCTCCTGTCGTCCATTCTCATGCACGCGGCGCGATCCTTTCCCGATGTCGAGATCGTCTCCTGAACCTCCGACAAGCCCGATCACATCACCAGCTACAGCGGCCTACTCCAGCGCAGCTCTCAACTCGCAAATGCATTGGACTCGATCGGCATCAAGCCAGGCGATCGCGTGGCCACGTTAGCCTGGAACAGCTATCGGCATCTCGAGCTATACTTCGGTATTTCCGGAATGGGAGCCGTTTGTCACACGATCAATCCGAGGCTGTTCGTGGAGCAGATTGTATACATCGTCAACCACGCCGAAGATGTGGTTGTGTTCTTCGATCTGGCTTTCGTCGATCTCGTACACTCATTAATGCCGCAATGCCCGACCGTTGAAGCACGGATATATCTGGGCGAGGCTGGCGACGCGAAGATCGTGGGACAAAGGCTTCCCATCCTATGAAGGATGCAACAACAGAAATCTCCCCCACGATGGCAGGGCAGTTGGCGACCTCGTGATTCGGGGGGCCTGGATTGCGCGCTTACTACAAGATGCCGGAAAGCGAGCGTGCCGATGGCTGGTCTTTCACGGGTGATGTCGCCACGATCGACAGCGACGGTTACATGCAGGTTACGGATCGCCCGAAGGACGTCATCAAGTCCGGAGGCGAATGGATATCATCTATCGAGCTCGAAAACCTGGCGATGGCCCACCCCGAAATCGTCGAAGCGGCCGTGATTGGTGTTGCGCATCCAAAATGGGACGAACGCCCTCTCGTCCTTGCAGTCAGACGCCAGGGATCGAGGCTTAAGGCGCAAGATCTCTTGGCCTTTTGCGAAGGCAAGAGGGCTCGGGCCCGCCTGTCTTCGTATCGATACAGCTGAGCAGACGTTGCGGGCGGCGGGCATCGCGGTTGATCGAAGTGGTCACGCGGTCGTCAATGCGCTAGAGCGGAATCTTCAAAGTAGAGTTCGGCAAAGACGCGTATCCCCACGTCTGCGATATGTGGACTCGGTATTCCCGTCGGTCGGCTTACGGAGCGTACGGTAGGCTGGGGCTTTGATCCACGACTTCTTGTCCGGTGCAGCAGACTGAGCGACAGGAAGAGCATTCCGGCCCTTCCGCCGGGTTGTCAATTGGTAGCGTCGGACGCCTTTATGCGTTAATATTTAATGCGGCTCGCATACTCGAGGGCACGCTATGGAATTTCGCTGGCTTCGGATTCATCTGGAGATACCGCCATGGTCGCAAAGGTAAGCAGCAATCTGGAAATGATAAAGAAGTGGTATGCCGATTTTGATAAAAAGGATTTCAATGCAGTCGTATCGATATTTGCAGATGATGCGATACTAACTATTGGTGCAGGCGACTCGGAAGCGGCGGTAGCGTACGGCGGACGGTTTGTCGGCATAGCACAGATCAAGTATTTCTACGCTGGACGTTTGAACCCTAATGTCCATTCTTTTACGGTCATTCGGCCGCGTTGCCTTGCTCCAGGGCTGGAGAAAGAATTTGGTCGATGGGTTATCATCGGGGCCGAAATTCACGACAGTGGTCACGACCAAAAGCCAGTCTATCAAGGCCACTACATGCATGTATGGAGCATAAATAAGGATCAAAAGGTTGCGTCGCTGAGCATGTTTTTTGATGTCGACGCCGTGGTTTATCCTACGCCGTAGGCAGATGCCGAGTTTCTGCAGAGTGAGGTCCATGCGCCGGCTCGCAGGCAAACTCGCATACGGCAAAATGGGGGCCTGGTGTCTATACCCGTCTGATGATGTCCGTTCGTGCAGCTACAGAGAGCAATTGTTGGCTGTAGGCAAGCCCAAGTAGTTGGCCGACTTCGTTGGCAAAGTCTCACCGTCGCGGCTCTGTAAGAGCAGTTGGTGCGCTTGGAGTTCTCAGAAGAGAGAGAAGCGAGCAAGCTTCGCAATTCCCTAGACAGGCTGTCTCGCCTGGGGGATCATGCGGCGCGCGCGGACCGGGACGCCATCATGGACGTGAGGGGTTGGCTGCGGGGGCTGGGCCTCGAACGATATGAGGCAGCATTCCGCGAAAATGAGATTAGCGAGAAGGTCCTGCCCAACCT
>Ga0070663_100000991_pt1 | contig 15463 bp, 14 predicted proteins | sample KBSC63metaG_FD_65646 | JGI IMG/M metagenome (GOLD analysis project Ga0070663, IMG submission 65646) | Corn rhizosphere microbial communities from Kellogg Biological Station, Michigan, USA - KBS C6-3 metaG | ecosystem: Host-associated > Plants > Roots > Rhizosphere > Soil ...
TAGCCGACGAGCGGCTGGGCGAAGTCCCGGTCGCGATCATCCATCCGCGCGGCGGACTGGAGGAGTCGGCGCTTCGCGCTTTTCTCGAAGGCCACGTCGCCGCGTTCAAGGTGCCGGCGCGCTTCATCTTCAGCGCGGAGCCGCTTCCCAAACTGGGCACCGGCAAAATCGACCGGATTGCCCTCAAGGCTCTGTACGCCCGTTGACCGGCAAAACCGGAGTCCTGCTGGTCAACCTGGGGACGCCCGACGCGCCGGAACCGGCGGCGGTTCGGCGCTACCTGGCCGAGTTCCTCTCCGACCGCATGGTGGTCGACCTGCCGCCGCTCGTGTGGCAGCCCATCCTTCGCGGGGCGATCCTTCCCTTCCGGCCGCGTCGGACGGCCGAGGCCTATCGCCTGATCTGGACCGAGGACGGCTCCCCATTGGCCGCGATCACCAGGCGTCAGAGACAAGCACTGCAGGATCGCCTCGGAACCGATTTCATCGTCGATTATGCCATGCGTTACGGCACGCCTGCCATCGCGGCGGTGCTCGAGACCATGGTTGCCGCGGGATGCGAGCGAATACTCGCGGCGCCGCTCTATCCGCAGTTCAGCGGAGCGACGACCGGGACCGCGGAAAAGGCGCTGCTCGCCGCCTTCGCGGCCATGGACTCGACGATTCCGATGCGGATCCTTCCGCCTTACTACGACGACGATCGCTACATCGGCGCACTCGCCGCCAATCTCGAACGGCAGCTCTCTGTGCTCGATTTCGAGCCCCAGCGGCTGCTCCTGAGCTTCCACGGGCTGCCACAGCGCACCGTCGACCGCGGCGATCCCTATTTCGCGCATTGCAGCGCAACTGCGCGCCTTCTCGACAAACACCTGTCGGTGCCGACCGACGTCGCGTTCCAGTCGCGCTTCGGGCGGGCGAAGTGGCTGGAGCCGGCCACTGCGGAAATGCTGGCCGCCTACCCGGCGATGGGGATCCGGCGAATTGCAATCGCGGCGCCTGGATTTTCCGTCGATTGCATCGAGACGCTGGAAGAGCTCGGAATCCGCGGCCGAGAAACATTCCTGGGAGCGGGTGGCAAGAGGTTCGCGCGGCTCGACTGCCTCAACGATTCTCCCGAAGGCACGGTCATGCTGGAGGAACTGGTTCGTCGCGAGCTTGCCCGCTGGGCAAAGGCCGAATAAGCGAGCGGAACAGCAACAGGAGAGAGGCAATGGCTCGGGTGGCAATCGTCACTGGAGGTACGCGCGGTATCGGCGAGGCGATCAGCGTTGCGCTGAAGGACATGGGGATGACCGTCGCCGCCAATTACATGGGCAATGACGAGCGGGCGAAGGCCTTTACCGAGCGGACCGGGATCAAGTCATACAAGTGGGACGTGTCGGACTTCGAATCCTGCCAGCAGGGCGTCCGGCAGGTGGAATCTGAGCTTGGACCGGTCGACGTCCTCGTCAACAATGCCGGCATCACGCGCGATGCGACGATGCGCAAGATGGACCACTCCAAGTGGCAGGACGTGATCGATACCAATCTCGGCGGCTGCTTCAACATGGCCAAGGCGGTGTTCGAGGGCATGAGCGGCCGCGGCTACGGTCGGATCGTCAACATCGGCTCGATCAACGGCCAGGCCGGCCAGTACGGGCAGGTCAATTATGCGGCCGCCAAGTCCGGAATCCATGGCTTCACCAAGGCACTTGCGCAGGAAGGCGCCCGCTTCGGCGTCACCGTCAACGCCATTGCTCCGGGCTATATCGACACCGACATGGTCGCAGCGGTACCGGAAGACGTGCTTCACAAGATTGTTGCCCGGATTCCGGTTGGCCGGCTTGGGCGGGCCGACGAGATCGCCCGTGGTGTAGCGTTCCTGTGCGACGAGAATGCGGGCTTCGTCACCGGTTCGACCCTATCGATCAACGGCGGCCAGCATATGTACTGATGGGGGGTTCGCCGCTTCCGGGGCCGCCTGTGAAAAGGTCGGTCACCATTGCCGGGCACGAGACCTCGATCGCGCTCGAGCCGATTTTCTGGGTGGCGCTCGAAAAGGCTGCGTCCGGTTTGCAGCTGCCGCTCAATGCGCTCATTGCCCGGATCGACGCCGAGCGGCTGGAGCAGTCGCCGCCGGCAAATCTCGCCTCAGCAATTCGCCAGTGGCTGTTCGTCCAGGCTTCGGGCGGCTGACAGAACTGTTTCGGCGAACGGCCGGACGGCTTCGGGGGCTTCATTGAGCCAGAGCGCCGGCTCGATCAGCTCCAGCTCGATGACCTGCAGACTCCTATCGTTTCCGGCGACCAGATCGACACGCGCATAGAGGGCGGGAGCCGGGGCAGCCGCCAAAGCAGCAAGCGCCACGTCTTCGGCGCCTGCGGGCGGGTCGCACCGCTCGACGATGCCTCCGTGTTCGGGCTGAACACGAAAGTCCCCCGGGACGGGGACCTTGCTGAGTGCGTGGCTGAGCTTGCCCTCGAAGAACAGCAGCGACCATTCACCGGTCGTCGTGATGCTCTCCAGCCAGGGTTGAACCATCATCCGCCTGCCGCGAACGACGTCTGGAATCGGGTCGTTCTCGCCGATCCGGAAGGTCAGGTATGCGCTCGCCGAGACCGGCGGCTTCGCCACCAGGTCGGGGCACCCAAAATGGGCGCGGATCGCGGCGAGCGAGTCCTCGTCCAGCGCCTCCGCGACTTCCGTTGGCACGACGGGAACGTCGCGCTCGTAGAGTTCGGCGAGATACTTCTTGTCGCTGTTCCAGCGCAGCAGCGGGATCGGATTGCGAACCCGCGCGCCCCGCGCCTCGAGCCGGTCGAGCACCGCCATCCAGCGATCGAAATCCTTGTGATAACCCCAGGCAACCAGCGGCAGCACAAGGTCGAATTCGGCAGCGTCGAACGGCTCGCTCCAAACGATTGGAACGACTGTCGCACCGGCATCGGCCAGCGCCCCGGCCTCGACATCGTAGGCCCATCGCCAATCGGCCGAATAATCGGCGCCGGGGACCAGAATGGCGAGCTTCACTAACGCGCCAGGAGAATTCGCGCCTGGCCGGCAATCTGGGCAAGCATCGAGGCACTGACGACCCCTTCGCGGCGGGCGCGGTCGACCATTTCGCGGAACTGATCAATCCGCGCCTTGGTGTCCGTCACCCATTTTTCGACGCCGGCACCGAGATCCTTGCCCTTGACCCGGCCAAGAAAGTCGATCCTCAACTGCTCGAAGTCGCGTGCGAGGCCCGCGGTGAGCAGGCGCTCCCACTGGTCACGAGGCGTGTAACGCGCCAGCTGCTGCTGGGCCCAGTCCAGCCCCAGCGCTTCGCCGAGCTGCGTGTAGGCGCTCGTCACCGCGAGGTCGTCGAGCCCCTTGCGCGCCGCCAGCGCGGCAATCGCGAAGACGCCGTCGAGCTCGTAGAGGCGAACCAGTCCGCGGACGATCTCGTCGCTCGCTCCGAGGGCGAGGAGATGATCGCGGCGAGCGGCCGCCTCGTTGCGGACTTCCGCACGGATCAGCTTCGTCGCAGCCGCCGAGATCTTGCGAACACCCGGCTCCAGCAGGGCGCACAGCTCGCCGACGCTCATCTCTCCGCCCATCGCGCGAAGGATGTCGGACAGATGCGCGTGGACGCTGCGCGCGCCGATCGCGAACAGCTCGACGCGGACGTTTTCCGGAAGATCGGCGTGCTCGATCAGCTCCCATAGCTTGTCGAGGTCGAGAAGCCGCTCGGCGATGAGGAAGGCGACGACAACCTGGCCAAGCGACACGCCTTCCTCTTCGGTCATGTCGAGCGCGACGACCGGGCCGAGGCGGTTCACCATGCGATTGGCGACACGAGTCGCGATGATGTCGTCGCGAAGGCGATGCGCCCGGATCGCGGCCGCATGCGCGGTCCGCATGGGCTTGGGGAAGGCCGCGAACAGGTCGGGCTCGAGCACCTTCTCCCGAGACAGGCGGAGGGGCTCGGCGGCGGCCTGGAGCGCGATCTTCGACATCGATAGAACCACGGCAAGTTCCGGGCGCGTGAGGCCGCGATTGTCCTGGGCGCGGCGGAGAAGCTCTTCGCTGCTCGCCAACCCCTCGACCTTGCGATCGAGCCGGCCCGAGGATTCGAGAAGCTCGATCGTCCGGACGTGGGCCGGGAGTGCCTCGGGACCGCTGCTCTGCGCGATGGACAAGGCCAGCGATTGCAGCCGGTTGTCCTCCAGCACCATGTCGGCGACCTCGTCGGTCATCTTGACCAACAAGCTGTTGCGCTTTGCGAAGGTGAGCTTTCCGTCCCGCATCTCGCGATTGAGCGGGATCTTGATGTTTACTTCCTTGTCCGAACAATCGACGCCGGCGCTGTTATCGATGAAGTCGGTGTTGATCCGGCCGCCGGTGAGCGCGAACTCGATCCGCCCGGCCTGGGTGACTCCGAGGTTCGCACCTTCGCCGACGACCTTGGCGCGCAGCTCGTTGCCGTCGACACGGATGGCATCGTTGGCCGGGTCGCCGACCTCGCCATTGGGCTGGGTGGACGCCTTGATATAGGTGCCGATGCCGCCGAACCAGAGGAGGTCGACGGGCGCCTTGAGGATGGCGTTCATCAACGTCGCCGGATCGACCGTCGCCGAGTCGATGCCGAGCGCCGCGCGTGCCTGCTTGGACAGGGGAATGCTCTTCTGCGTGCGTGGGAACACGCCGCCGCCCTGCGAAATCCTCGAGCGGTCGTAATCGTCCCAGCTGGACCGCGGCAGTTCGAACAGCCGCTTGCGTTCATTCCAGCTCGACGCCGCGTCGGGCGTCGGATCGATAAAGATGTGGCGGTGATCGAAGGCCGCGACCAGCTTGATCGACTGGCTGAGCAGCATCCCGTTGCCGAACACGTCGCCGGACATGTCGCCGACGCCGGCGACGGTCACCGGATCGTTCTGCACGTCGACGCCCATTTCCAGGAAATGCCGCTGGACGGAAATCCAGGCGCCGCGCGCGGTGATTCCCATGGCCTTGTGGTCGTAGCCATGAGAGCCGCCGCTGGCGAAAGCATCGCCCAGCCAGAAGTTGTGGTCGAGCGCGATCGCGTTGGCGGTATCGGAGAATGTCGCCGTGCCCTTGTCGGCGGCAACCACGAAATAGGGATCGTCGCCGTCGCGAACGACCACGTCCTCGGGGTGAACGACCTTATCGTTGACGATGTTGTCGGTGACCGAAAGCAGGGCGCGGATAAAGACCTTGTAGCTTTCCTTGCCCTCGGCGAGCCACGCGTCACGCTGGTCCGGCGGCGGCAGCATCTTGGCGTAGAATCCGCCCTTCGCGCCAGTCGGCACGATGACGGAGTTCTTGACGAGCTGGGCCTTCATCAGGCCGAGGATTTCCGTGCGGAAGTCGTCGCGCCGGTCAGACCAGCGCAGGCCGCCGCGAGCGACAGGGCCGCCACGCAGGTGAATGCCTTCGATGCGGGGCGAATAGACCCAGATCTCGCGCCACGGAATCGGCGCGGGAAGACCCGGGACCAGGCTTGAGTCGAGCTTGAACGCCAGGGCTTCGCCCGCGGCCGCAGAGAAAGCATTCGTCCTCAGGATCGAATCGACCAGCGATCGCAGGCGGCGCAGGATTCGATCGTCGTCGATCGACCGCACCGAGGCAAGCGCATCGTCGAATTCGGACCGGCTCCGTTCGATCGCATTTTCGCGATTCTTGATCGCGTGGTCATGGGTCGCCCGGAACAGGTCGATCAGCGCGCGGCTCGCCTTGGGTGCCCTGCGCAACGCATCGGCGATGGTGAGAAGGCCGAAGGCACTGCCGGTCTGGCGCAGGTAGCGGAACCAGGCCCGGATCCAAACGACAGCCGTCGGCTCCATGTCGGCGAACAGGACGAGCTGGTTGAACTCGTCATCTTCGGCGGCGCCGCTGAGCACGCAACCGATCGCCTGCTCGATCTGCGGAGCGCGGGACAAAATCGTGTCGAGATCGCCGATGCCGGGAAGCTCGACGCGGAAGTCGCCGATGTAGCCGAGTGATGAATCCGACAGCATCGTCGGGATTTCCTCGACAACGCGGAATCCAAAATTTTCTAGCACAGGCACGGCGTCGGAGAGCGAAATGAGCCCGCTCTGCCGATAGGTCTTGAGCTGGAGCTGGCCCGGCGAACCGGCGGGCGCATGCAACAGCCGGACTCCGCGCTCTCTGTCAGAGGAAAGATCGCATAGCCGCATGATATCGGCGGCGGCCTGTTCGGGGCTGGTCCGCGAGCGATAGCCGTCCGGCAAAGCCGGGATGTAGGTCAGCGCGAGCCGTGTTGCCCGCGACGCACCTGCGATGGCGATAAGTTCGGCTTCGACCGCCGGGCTCCAGCCCTTCACCATCTCGACGAGCGCTGCGTCGAGAGCATCGCTGTCCGGAAGTTCGGCGGATGGATCGATGGAGAAGGTGAAGCGGAGCAATGCAAGCTCACCCTCGCCAAGCTCGACCGACCAGCTGTTGATCGGCGCCTCAATCTCCTGCTCGAGCATCGTCCCGATGGCTTTTCGGCGCGCGGTGTTCTGCTCGTCCCGCGGCAACCAGACGAATGCGTAGAGATGCCGCCGGAGCGCTCCGGGGAGAAGGAGCAGCTTGGGCCGGGGCCGGTCGGCAAGGCTCATGGCCGTCAGGGCCGCCGCGCGGACCTCGTTCTCGTCGAACGAAATCAACAAGTCATGCGGAAGCGTCGAAACGACGTGTGCGAGCGCCTTCCCGGCGTGGCTCGAGGGAGCGAAGCCGAGCTCCTTGTCGAGCTTGATGAGCCTCTGCCGGAGCACCGGGATGTGCTGTGCCGAGGTGCGAAGCGCCTCGCTCGTCCACAGGCCGGTATGCACCGACAAGGTCCCATCCGGAAGCCGCACCATCACGACGTCGAGCGGGACGCGCCGGTGGACAGGCGAAATCCGGTCCGCTTTCAGGATGAGAACGGTCCGGCTCTCGTCGGAAAGGTGGGCGACCGCAGCCTCGGCCGCACTCTGCTCCCACAGTGCAGTCTCATTGCGCAGGATACCGAGCGCGTCCTTGAGCTGGCCGTCGCTTCCGACATGCGCATGGCCAAGCAGCGTGAAATTGTTGTTGGCCAGGAACCGGAGAAGCTCCGCGCTCTCGCGGTCGCGCTTGTCGAGGCTGTCGGCATCGGACTTCATTTCCGCCAACATCGCGCGCCAGTCGGTGACAGCAGCGCGCACGTCCGACAGTATGCGTTTCAGCTGCCTGACCAGGTCCTGCCGGCCCCGGGCATCGGCGCGGTCGAGTTCGATGTATATGATCGATTCGGCTTCACCCTCGCCGAGTGTCTCGACTCGGCCCTGCTTGTCGCGAGTGACCTTGATAATCGGGTGAAGGAGGCGATGGATCGTCAGGTCGCGCGAGGCGATCGCGCTGGCGACGCTATCGACCAGGAAAGGCATGTCTTCATTGATCGCTACGAGGCGCATCCGCCTGCGCCCGGCTTCGCCGCCGGTCGACTCGATTTTGATTGCCGTCGTCCGGGGCGGGCGGACTGCTGCCGCCGACGCAATGAACTCCGCCGCCTCCCTCTGCTGTTCGCGATCGAAACTCTCGGTTTCGCCGGGAAGTGCATTCGTGGTGATTGCAGCACGAATGAAATCGACCAGCGTTTTCGGCAAGCGCGGCTGGGCCGTCATTTTGGGGTATGGCTCCGGAAGGATGGTGGGTTCGCCGGGCCTATAGCCCCCGCCTTGCGGCGGGGACAAGGGACGAAGCCGGAGCGGCAGCTTTTGCTAGGCGCCCAACTGGCGAATCGCGCGCTCGACGAGAGCCGGATCCTCAATGACTCCAATCGCTTGGTGAACACCACCATCGCAACGAGTCAGCACGAGTGCAAATTCCTCGTCCGAGCCGATCATGCCCAGGGCGACGGGAGGCACGGTCCGGAGCTTCTCGCGCGCCTTTTCTGTCTTGGTGTCCGATTTCGGCTCGGGCCGGCGCGCCTGCCGCTCGGCGGCGACCAAGGCCTTCAGCCCGCCTGCCTGCGCTTCGATAAAGGCAAGGAAGCCGCCGACTTCGATACCCTGGCGATCGGCATAGGACAGAGCGGCTGCATATTCCGTCAGCCGCGCCTTGTCGCATTCGATCCCGAATACGAGCTTGGCGACCGCGGTCATCGGGGCGCGGGCCTGCGACTTCACGCCCGATTCCTCGAGAAGCTCGGCATATTCGCCCGGTTCGCACCTGGAAACGAGTGCAAAGTCGTAAGCCCGGGACAGCGCCTGATAGAGAGCTTCGCGGCTGCGGCCGTCGGCGGTCTTGAGTTGTTCGACGCTCTCGCGCGCGGCCCAGAGCCGGTCCGCCAGGCCAGCATCATCGCCGAGCCCCACGGCAAATTCGATTTCCGTCGCAGCCGCTTCGCCTGCAGCGGCCGGTACAATCGGCTCGTTCAGCTCCAGCGCGTCATCGGCGTTCACCGTCGAGTCGACGGGAGGCGAGGCGAAAGAGGCCGCTTCCGCCGGCTGGTCCAGCTTCTTCCAGTTGATGACACCGTAGATGAAATCGATCGTGTCGCCATCGGACGAGAAGGGCATCAGGATGCCGCGATAGCAGATGGTCTCGTTGCGCTGGTTCTCGAATTCGGCCTCGAAGCCGACCGGAGCGCGGTTGGCGATAATCTGCAGGTAATGATCGGTGAGCCGCGAGAGGAGCGACCGGCTCGGGACGTCGCCGATGGACTGCACTTCGTCTGGCAGGTCGCACTCGGCGCGGATGGCTGCGCCGATGTAGGGGGTGGCCGGGTCGTCACCGCCACTGGTGAAATCGAGAAGCACGCTGTGCGGAGCGAAATCGACCAAGTCGCCGGGCTCGAGATCCTCGATCGACGGGTAATCCCGCCCGTCGAGAAGCGATGCCCAATAATTATAGGCGCGAACATGCATCCGCCGTTCATCGGTGCCGATGGCAGACACAGTCGTATCCTGCGCCTCGGCCACGTCGGCCGTCGGCTCGGACTCGCTTGGAAACTCGCGGTACGCGTCCATTCAAAGAGGCCCCACTCCGCCAACTCCGGCAAGAGGAATGGCCTAGAGCCGTTACCAAAGCGTTAACCCTAAGCGTTCACCGCCGGTGTGAGCACTTGCGCTTGCCGGGGGCAATCCCGACTGTTAGGGGGCGCCCGCCGCGGCAATTTGCCCGGCTTTTCGCGACAATGCCGCTTTAGCTCAGCTGGTAGAGCACATCATTCGTAATGATGGGGTCGTGGGTTCGAGTCCCCCAAGCGGCACCATCGCAGAGCGCAACCAGTCGGGGGGACTGGTGAGCACTGCGATGACGGGGGAGGGGCATGACCGACGAAGAGCAGATCGGCGCCGCGGTCGACGAAATGTACGCGATGATCTCCGGCCCCGCCGGCCCGCGCGACTGGTCCCGCCAGGCAAACTGCTTCCTTCCTCAGGCGCGGCAGGTCCGGACCTGGGTCGACGAAGCGGGCCGTGCGCAGAAGAAGAGCATGAGCCTCGACGAATATTCGCGCGACACGACCCCCTTTTTCGAGGGAAACGCCTTTTACGAAGTAGAGACCGATCGCCGCATCGACCGGTTCGGCAACATGGCGCACGTGTGGAGTCATTATGAAGCGCGCCGCTCGCCGGACGATGAGGAGCCCGAGCGGCGCGGGATCAACTCCATTCAGCTGTTCCACGATCCGGACCGCGGCTGGCGGATCATCCACATGATCTGGGACAACGAACGGCAATGAAGATCGCTGTCGTCGGGGCCGGCGCGATCGGCGGCTGGATAGCGGGGCGTCTGGCTCTCTCCGGCCTCGATGTCAGCGTCGTCGCCCGGGGGGATACCCTCGCGGCGATCGACGCCGAGGGACTTCGGCTTACCGACAATGGCGAGACTCGCTGCGTCGCCGTCGCGACCTCGGACGATCCATCGGTACTCGGCGAGCACGATATCGTCGTCCTCGCGGTGAAAGCGCCGGCTCTGGTCGAGATTGCCAGCACGCTCGAACCCTTGATCGGCGCCGAGACCCTGATCGTCCCAATGCTGAACGGTGTTCCATGGTGGTTTACCGGGGAGCCGCTTCGTTCCGTCGATCCGGGCGGATACATCGCCGACGCGCTGCCGTTCCACCGCGTTATCGGATGCGTCGTGCACGCGAGTTGCCGCCGCGAAGCGCCCAACCATGTTCACGTCGTCCATGCGGAAAAGCTTATCCTCGGCGAGCCCGCCGGTGGGACGAGCGCACGGGTCGAGCGGCTCTGTGAGCTGTTCCACACCGAGGGGATCAATTGCGAGCAAAGCGACAACGTCCGCCGCGCAATCTGGTACAAGTTGTGGGGCAATGCGACGATCAATCCGCTGTCGGCGCTCACCCGATCGACGGCCGACCAGTTGCTCCAAGACGATTCGGTTCGACAGTTCATGGCCGAGGCCATGAACGAGCTTGCGGCCGTAGGTGCGGCGATCAGTTGCCCGATCAGCGAAACGGCCGATGACCGGATGGCGGTGACAGCCCGCCTCGGCGCGTTCAAGTCCTCGATGTTGCAGGACGTGGAGGCGGGGCGGCCGATCGAGCTCGAAGCCTTGCTCGGAGCTCCGCGCGAGATCGCGCGCCAAGCGGATGTGGCGACCCCGCAAATCGACCGGATTTACGCCATGACCCGGCTAATGGGCGAGAACCTGGGGCTACGCTAACCGGGCAGGGCGCTACGCGCCCGCTTTGCCTTCGAAGCGCGGGAACAGGATGTTGTTCTCGATGTGGATGTGCTCCATCAGGTCGTTCCTGAATTCCGCAGCGCCCGAATAGAGTGCTCGCCAGGTTCCGCATGCGTTCGCGGGCGGCGTGAAGCCGTCCGTCATCGCGGCGATCTCCTCCAGCATTTTCTCCTGGTCGCCATGGTCTTCGCGAAGCATTGAAGTCGGTCCGTCGAGTGGCCTTGTGCCGTCGAAGCGGCGCATTGCCGGGAAGATCATCAATTCCTCTTTCTTCATGTGCACTTCGAGCTCTCCAAGAGTGCGCTGAAGAATGTCGGCGAGGCCGGCGGGAACCTCGGGTTTCGCTGCGTGAACCTGCTCGACCCGCCGCGCCATTTCGACCAGCTGCGGAAGCTGGTGCCGGTGCTTTTCGTGATAGCAGAGCAGAATGTAATCGATCAGTTGGGCGGTTTCCTCCGGCAGCTCCTCCCGCGATGGCGTTAATGCTTCCACCTGTGACATTTTCCTTCCTCTGAATGTGAGAGCGCCGCCGATCAATGCGAAAGGCGGGCCACGTGAACCGTGTGCCAGAGCCGGTCGAGCTCATGCTCCTGCGGGGCGAGGAGCCGTCGCGCGCTGGTGGTCGCGACGATCAGTGCATCCAGCAGTTCGCCCGATGCCGCCCCAAGCGCGGCGCCGTTGGCTTGGCCGGGGCCGGACGCCTTGAGCATGTGAATCAGTGCCTGCTCGCCCGCCGGAAGATCCGCGCTGCAACAGCGTTTGACCGACAATGGTCGTCCGAGGCAGGCCTCGGCGAGATCGAACGCGCTTCCGAACGCGGCGGCCGAAATGGACGAGATACCGAGCCTGTGCGCCAGTTGGATCAAGGCGGGCAGCGGCGTAGCGCCGGAGGCCCGCGATGCCGACCAATTCTCCAGCAGGCTGGAGAGGATGTACGTGGTCCAGCTCTGTTCTGCCTTCAGTGGCTTCATGAACATGAGCTCTCCTTCCCTCCGCTCCAGCGAAGAAATTGTCTGCGAATGATTCTCAATTAGGCCTGCGCGGCGCGCGGTGAACTACGGAAGATTACGTATCGCGGGAAAACCGGGGCGCGCCGGAGGTTAGCGGGCGGTGACCACCTGTCCGGCGCACTCGCCGAAGCCGATGCGCACCGCGCCTTCCACCTCGCACCAGGCTCGAAGGGTCACCTCGTCGCCGTCTTCCAGGAAGCTGCGGGTTTCTCCCGAAGGAAGGTCGATCGGCTGTTTTCCGCCCCGGCTGATCTCAAGCATCGATCCCAGCCCGCTGTCGCTGTCCGTTGACAAGGTCCCGGTGCCGATCAGGTCGCCGGGAAGAAGGTTGCAGCCGTTCGACGCATGGTGGGTGACGATCTGCGCCGCGCTCCAGTACATCGCGGACGACGCGGATCCGCGCGAGAGAACGTGGGGAGCCATGCCCTCATCGCGCATTTTCGCCGTCGACAGCGTTGCCTCCAGCTGGATTGCGAAGGCCGTGTCATTGTGGCCGCGAAGATAGGGCAGCGGCTCTGGGTCGCCGGCGGCCCTTGGCGGCATCGGCACGCGGAAGGGGGCGAGCGCTTCACTGGTGACGATCCAGGGAGAAACGCTGGTCAGGAAGTTCTTCGCGAGAAACGGGCCTAGCGGCTGATACTCCCAGGCCTGGATGTCACGCGCGGACCAGTCGTTGAGAAGGCACCAGCCGGCGATGTGGTCCTGCGCTTCGCCGATCGGAATCGGGTCGCCCCGCCGGTTGCCGCGGCCGATCCACAGCCCGAGTTCCAATTCATAATCGAGCCGCCGGCTGGGCCCGTACTCCGGAGCATCCGAATCCGGAGCCTTGCGCTGTCCGCTCGGCCGGAACACGTCCTCGCCCGATGCGCGGATCGAGCTTGCCCGGCCATGGTAACCGATCGGCACATATTTATAGTTGGGAAGCAACGGATTGTCGGGCCGGAACTGCTTGCCGACATTGGTCGCGTGGTGAATGCCGACGTAGAAATCGGTGTAATCGCCGACGAGGCAGGGGACATGCATCCTGACCTCGCTCTGGCCGATGAGATGCGATTCGACATCGTCCCGGTAGCGCTCGTCGCTCAGAATCTCGGAAAGGCGGTGACGAAGGGCGCGATGCGTTTTCGGGCCGCGCGCCAGCCACCCGTTGAGGACCGGCTGCGAAAGGTCGTCGCGCATGTCGTCGTCGAGCAGATCGGCGATCGCGACGAGGTCGAGGATATAATCCCCGATCGCGACGCCGGGCCGCCGGCGACCCTTGCTTTCGGAAAAGATGCCGATCGGCAGATTTTGGATCGGAAAGTCGCTTCCCTGCGCGCTGTCGACCCAGCTGACGAGGCGGGGATCGTGGGTTTCGTCGGTCACGGCAGCTTCGCCTTCGGAAAGCCGGCCCAGGCCTCGTCATAGTCGGGCTGGGCGCGCTCAAGCGCGAAGCGGGTGGGGCGATAGGGCCAGCAAGTTTCGACCATGAATGCCATCGTGCCTTCGATCTTATGGGGTTTCAGCTCGGCCTCGCTCGCCTGTCTCCAGCTTTCGAGGTCGGGACCGTGACCGCTCATGAGATTGTGAAGCGACAGACCGCCTGGCGAGAAGCCCTCGGCCTTCGCATCATAGGCGCCGTGAATGAGGCCCATCGCTTCGCTCATCACGTTGCGATGGAACCACGGCGGCCGGAACGTGTTCTCGGCGACCATCCAGCGCGGCGGGAAGATGACGAAGTCGGCGTTGGCCCGGCCGGGAACGTTGCTGGGACTGGTCAGCACGGTGAAGATCGACGGATCCGGATGGTCGAAGCTCACGGTGTTGATCGTGTTGAACTTCGCCAGCTCGTAGCGCCACGGCGCGTAATTGCCGTGCCAGGCGACGACGTCGAGCGGCGAATGGTCGAGAGTCGTCACCCACAGCGAACCCAGCGATTTCTGGATCACCTCCATCGGCTCGTCCTTGTCCTCGAACCAGGCGACCGGCGTGTCGAAATCGCGGGCGTTGGCGAGGCCGTTGGCGCCGATCGGGCCGAGTTCCGGAAGGCGGAACGGAAGCCCGTGATTCTCGGCGACATAGCCGAGCGCTTCGCCATCCACCTCAACCCGGAACCTGACCCCGCGCGGCACGAGTCCGGCCCAGCCGGGCTTGATCTCAATGACACCCAGCTCGGTCACCACCCGCAAGGTTCCGTGCTGCGGGATGATGAGCATCTCGCCGTCGGCGTTCACGAACAGCCGCCGCTGCATGCTCTTTGACGCCCGATAAAGGTGGACAGCGACCCCTTCGAGGTCGGTGGGCTCGCGGTTGGCAAGCATCGTCACCATTCCGTCAACGAAGTCGGCGCCCGCCGGGAGATCCTTCGGCGGGTCCCAGCGGAGACGGTTCGGAGCAAGCGGCTCGCCGACCGTGCCCGGGGCAAACAGCTTTGCGCCGCCGTAGCGCGTGTACGGCGGGTGGTCCGCCGTCGGCCGCATGCGATAGAGCCAGCTGCGGCGATTTTCGTGGCGCGGAGCGGTGAATGCGGTTCCCGACAGCTGCTCCGCATAGAGACCGTAGGCCGGGCGCTGCGGGGAGTTGCGTCCCTTCGGAAGAGCGCCGTCGACCGCCTCGGTTTCGAAATGGCCGCCGAAGCCGCTCATATATCGATCGCTCATACGCGCCGGTTACTGGCTTGGGAGCACAAACTCAAACGGGCGCAGTTCCCGTCTGACAGGAACTGCGCCCGTCACGCGCGGGACTCGCCTACCGCGCGTCTGTCGCCGGCGGGACTGAACCCGCTGCGCCTCAGCTGTGGTTGACGTTGACGTCGATCGAATTGGGTACGTTGATGTTGGTACCCGCGTGCCCGAACCCGAGCTGGTCGCGGAACACCCACAAAAGCACCAGAACGACGATGATCAGGATGACGACGGCAAGAATTCCGCCGCCGCCGCCGCCGCCGTCGCGCTCCACGATCGTGGTATGTTCGGTATCGCGATCGTCCGCCATGGGAATCTCCCCTGCTTGGCCTGTTTAAGTTGCGAAACGAACGCGCCTTGTCAGCGGCGGTTCCGCGCATCGCGTGGGAACCTTCGGGCGCTGTCGCGTTGATTGGGCATGTTGAAAGGCAGACGCAGGCAATGGGTTCGGATTCCCGTCGGAAGCACGCTGACGATGCTGGCGATTGCCGCCTGCGGATCGCAGGCGCCGCAGCCGCAAAATCAGAATGTCATGAACGGGACCGCGGTCGATGCCGCCCTACCGTCGAGGCAGGCTGGCAACCAAGCGGCGATCCCACCGGCGACCAACGGCCCGCAAGGCGAGATCCGTCAGATGGAACAGCTCAAGCCCGAACAGGTCGTCCAGCACTATGGCGACCTGCTTCACGCGCGCCGCTTCAAGGATGCTTTCGCGATGTGGGAGCTGAATTCGGCCGGAACGAGCGAAGCGCAGTTCGAAAAGCAATTCGCCGACTTTAGGACTATCGACGCTGCTGTGGGAAAGATCGGGCCGACCGAGGGGGCTGCCGGTTCAATCTACGGCACCGCCCAGCTGACCCTCTCGGGAAACAGGAAGGATGGCACGCCTTATGCTATGACGGGACCGGTGACGCTCCGGCGTGTCAACGACGTCCCCGGGTCGACGTCCGAGCAGCGGCAATGGCACATCGTCAAGGCGGAGCTGACCGCCAATCCCAAGGCCGCCGAGTCGATGCTCAAACGATGACAGAAACGATGACAGAGGAGAGAGCCGAATGAACCGCTTTGAGGATATTCGCGAGCATATGCAGGTGATCGACGCCGAAGGCGCGCCGGTCGGCAAGGTCGA
>Ga0070663_100000994_pt1 | contig 15451 bp, 14 predicted proteins | sample KBSC63metaG_FD_65646 | JGI IMG/M metagenome (GOLD analysis project Ga0070663, IMG submission 65646) | Corn rhizosphere microbial communities from Kellogg Biological Station, Michigan, USA - KBS C6-3 metaG | ecosystem: Host-associated > Plants > Roots > Rhizosphere > Soil ...
CCTCCGTCACGGAAGTCCGACCTTCTCCCGTCCCTGTGACGCCTCCCCTACAAAAGCCTCACGTCCCGGGCTCCTCATGGGGGTCACGGCCTGCCAGGACCCCCATGAGGCGCCCGGGACCATCTCGGACGGCCGCGCGGGCCACGAACCCCCGCCCGTCCCTTCCCCTCGATAAATCGCCCATTTAGGCCAACCAATTCGCCCATCTGGCGATCAAGTCTCCGCCCGCTGCGCTCGATAAATATCGCGACCATGGCAAGGCTCGCCCCCACTCAGCGCCTCCTTCTGCGCGTCGCGGGGATCGTGCTTGCGCTGGCCTTCGCCGCCTTCGCAATCGCCGCCGCCACCGGCCATGGTGCGTCCACCCTCTTCGGCACCTGGATCTACTGCGGCGTCATGGTCGGCGCCGCGGCCTCGTGCCTGGCGCGGGCGGTGCTGGTGCGACGCGAGCGGACCGCCTGGCTTTTGATCGGCGCCGGCCTCCTGTTCTGGACCGGCGGCGAAATCTATTACCTGGCGGCGGTCTCGAGCTCCGGCTCGGTGCCGATCCCATCGCCCGCGGACGCGGGCTACCTGCTTCTCTACCCGCTCACCTACGCGGGCCTGATCGTGCTCCTGCGCGAGCGGATCGGCAGCTTCCCCGCCACCCGCTGGCTCGATGGCCTGATCGCCGGGCTCGCCGTGGCCGCGCTGACCGCGGCGCTCGCGCTCGGCCCCATCGCCGCCGCCGCCGGCGAAGGCTCGGGCGCCGAAGTCACCACCGACCTCGCCTATCCGATCTGTGATCTGACCCTGCTCACGCTGGTCGTCACCGCCGCCGCCTTCACCGGCTGGCGCCCCGGCGCCACCTGGTCGCTGCTCGGGGCGGGCGTCATCGTCCTGGCCATCTCCGACGTCGCCTACCTGCTCGAGTCGGCGCAGGGCTCCTACGTCGAAGGCGGCCTCCTCGACGTCGCCTGGCCGCTCGGGGCCCTGCTCCTCGCGGGCGCGGCCTGGGTGCCGGCGCCGGCCCGCCGGCGGGTGGTGGCGCGCGGGATGCGCGTCTCCGCGGTGCCGGTGACCGCCGCGCTCCTGGCGATCGCGGAGCTGGCGGGCGAACGGATCGACCGCCTGCCCGCGGCCGCCGAAGTACTGGCGCTCGTCACCCTGCTCGTGGTGATCGCGCGGCTCGGCATCTCGCTGCGCCGCACCGGCGAAAGCCTCCAGACCTCCGAGCGCGAGGCACGGACCGACGAGCTGACCGGCCTCGCCAACCGCCGCGCCCTGATGGACGACCTCGAGGCGGCGACGGCGCGGCCGGCCGCCGACGGCAGGAGCCACCTGCTGGCGATGTTCGACCTCGACGGCTTCAAGCTCTACAACGACACCTTCGGGCACCCGACCGGCGACGCGCTGCTGGCGCGGCTGGGTGGGCGGCTTGCCCGCGCCGCCTCCGCGCACGGGCGCGCCTACCGGCTCGGCGGCGACGAGTTCTGCGTGCTCTGCGAGTGCAGCGCCGGCGAGGTCAAGGAGATCCTCGCGGCGGCCCGCGCGGCGCTCACCGAGCACGGCGAGGGCTTCGACATCGGCGCCTCGCTGGGCAGTGTCATGCTGCCGAGCGAAGCCGACTCGGTGACGACGGCGATGCAGCTTGCCGACCGGCGCATGTACGCGAACAAGGTGAGCGAGCGGGCCTCGGCGGGCTCGCAGTCGCGCGACGTCCTCCTCGCGGCGCTCCGCGCGCGGCGGCCCTCGCTCGCCGAGCAGGCCGTCGACGTGGCGGAGCTGGCCGTCGCCGTCGCCGAAGCGCTGGGGATGTCGGCCGAGGAGCGGGACGAGACCTACCGCGCCGCCCAGCTCCGCGAGGTCGGCAAGATGGCGATCCCCGACGCGATCCTGGGCAAGCCTGGGCCGCTCGCGGACTCCGAGTGGGAGTTCGTCCGCCGCCACCCGCTGATCGGCGAACGGATCATCGGCTCGGCGGCGGCCCTGGTGCCGGTCGCCCGCCTGGTCCGCTCGGTGGGCGAGCGCCGGGACGGCGGCGGCTATCCGGACGGGCTCGCCGGCGAGCAGATCCCGCTCGGGTCCCGCGTGGTCGCCGTCTGCGGCGCCTACGCGGCGATGGTCTCCGAGCGTCCCCACAGCGTCGGCATGAAGCCGGCGCGGGCGCTCGAAGAGCTGCGCCGGGCGGCGGGCCGGCAGTTCGATCCGATCGTGGTCGAAGCCTTCGAGAAGGTGGCCGAGGCACACGGCCTCCTCACCCCGGCGGACGTGGAATCCCACGGCCGCTGAGCGCCCCTGGCATCGCCAGGGCCGATGCGGGTCGGCCCTCATCCGCCGCCCGCGACCATATTGTTGCCCGCCCTTGTACGACGCCTCTCAGCAACCGATCGGCGGCGGGGCGCGCGCCCGATCGCTCCCGGAATGGCCCGATGCGCGGCCCCTCCGGGCTTGGCAGAAGGAGGCGACCGAAGCCGTCCGCGCCCACTCCGGCGCCGGCTTCCTGGCCTCGGCGACGCCGGCGGCGGGCAAGACGACCTTCGGCCTGCACATCGCCCACCGGATGCTGCGCGCCGGGTTCGTCGCGCGCGTCGTCGTCGCCGGCCCGACCACACACATCTGCCGCCAGTGGGCCGCCGACGCGGCCCGCTACGGCATCGACCTGGAGCCGAACCGGCCGAACTCCGACGGGCCGGAGTCGGCCGACTTCCACGGCATCGCGGTCACCTACCAGACGATCGCGGCCGGGCCGGAGACGCACCGGCAGGCGGCGGGACGCCGCACGACCCTGCTGATCGCCGACGAGCCCCACCACATGGGCGATCAGGCCGCCTGGGGCCTGCGCGCACGCCGCGCCTTCGACGGCGCCCGCTTCCGGCTGCTCCTCTCCGGCACGCCCTTCCGCTCCGACAACTCGGCCATCCCCTGGGTCGCCTACGACGAGGACGGCATCAGCCGGGCCGATTACGTCTACGGCTACCCGCAGGCGCTGCGCGACCGGGTCTGCCGCCCGATCACCTTCCTGCCCTACGACGGCGAGATGGAGTGGGTCTCCGACGGGCGGCTGCGCAGCGCCGACTTCGACCTCGCCCTGCCCGCGGCGGAGTCGGCCCGGCGCCTGCGCACGGCGCTCAGCCCGGAGGGCGAGTGGATGGGCGAGGTGCTGCGCGACGCCGACGCCCGCCTGAGCGAGGTGCGCGCCGGCGGCCACCCGGACGCGGGCGGCCTCGTCATCGCCTCCGACCAAGATCACGCGCGGGCGATCGCGACGCGGCTCGCGATGGTCGCGAAGGAGCAGCCCGAGATCGTGATGAGCGACGAGCCCGGCGCCAGCCGGCGCATCGCCGAGTTCGCCGCCTCCGACCGGCGCTGGCTGGTCTCGGTGCTGATGGTCTCCGAGGGCGTCGACATCCCCCGCCTCCGGGTCGGGGTCTACGCCACGGCGGCGCGGACCGAGCTCTTCTTCCGCCAGGTCGTCGGCCGCTTCATCCGCACCACCCCCGGGGGACCCCGCCGCCAGATGAGCTACCTCCTGATGCCGGCCGACCCGCGGCTCAAGGCACTCGCCCACGTGATCGAGGAGGAGCGCCGCCACGCCCTCGACCTCTCGCCCGCCGGAGAGGAGGACGAGGGAGAGGAGTTCGACGAGCCCCCCACGGAGCCGGGCGAGGGCGGCGGCTTCGCCGTCCTCAGCTCGGGCGGTGCCGAGCTGGACGACGCGATCATGAGCGAGACCGCCCTCCAGCTCTTCCCCACCGACGACCCCAGGCCGGTGGCGAAGCAGCCGATTGCCGTCGCGCCGTCCAAAGCCGCTCCGGACGCCCGCGAGCCCGAGCGCGAGTCCGCCTACGCGACCCGCGAGCGCCTGCGCGCCGAGCGCAGCCGCATGGTCGGCGACCTGGCCCGCCGCACCGGTAAGTCGCACCGCGAACTCCAGGCCCGCATCAACCGCGAAACCCACGTCCGCTCGGTCGCCAAAGCCACGATCCAACAGCTCGAACGCGGCAACGAGCTCCTCCGCCGCGACCTCTGGCGCTGAGCACCCCGCGACCGTCTGCATTTGAGGGCGCTATACGCCCCCAAATGCAGACGCTTCCGCAGCCGTCACGGGGTCAATGCTCGGACCAGCTCGGCCGCGGGCCTGACATCGGTGATGCGAACTACCGTCTCGCCCGCGTAGAGCGCCCCGGCGTCGAGCAGGGCCTCGGGGCCGTCGTCGGTGGCAGGGGCAGGCGTGAGGAAGCGGCTGCCGGGACGCTGGGCCCGGATCATCCGGGCCTGGAGCGCGTCGGGCATGTAGCGGGCGCCCGGCGCGAGAAGGTGGTTGAGCACGCGGTTCAAGCGCGGCCCGCGTCGGTCGCCGTCCAGCCACCGCGCGGTCGCGGCGTTGGGCACGACGCGGTGCGTTCCCGGCCAGGCGGCGCCGAACAGTTCGGTGACGATGGTGTCCTGCGCCTCGAGCAGGCGGCGCCGGTACTCGGGGTGCGCGCGGCTCTCCTCCGACATGAGGAAGCGGGTGCCGGCCACCGCCGCGCACGCCCCGGCCTCCAGCGCACGGCGCACGTCGGCTTGCTCGGCGATGCCACCGGCCAGGAGCAGCGGGTAGCCCGCGGGCAGCTCACGCCGAACCCGCTCGAGCAGGTCGAGGGCGGGCGTGACCCCGCGGACGTGGCCGCCCGCCTCGACGCCCTGGATGATCAGCCCGTCGGCGCCCGCCGCATGGGCCGCGCGCGCCTCGGCCGCCGAACCGCACTGGTGCATCCAGACGCCCGGCGTCCGACGTCGCGGTCGTCCCCAGAAGGTGATGACCGCGTCGGCCTCGGCCGCCGCCGCGAACCAATCGCGGCGGGCGAACGGCAGCAGCACGTTGACGGCGAGCGGGCGGTCGGTGGCGGCGCGCCCCGCCGCCAGCTCGCGCCGGATCGCCGCGGCGCCGTTGACGGCGATCGTCCCGAGCCCGCCGCTCTCCGACACCGCCGCCGCCAGCTCGTGACGACTCAGCCCGCCACCCATCCCCGCCTGGACGACGGGCACTTCGACGCCGAGACGCTCGAGCAGGGACACGCCCGCAGTCTAGGCACCTCGGCCCTGGAAACCGGAAGCCGGCTCCGACACCCCGAGCCGGACCTTGACCCGGGCATCATGCAGCGACTTGTAGATGGAGCCGGTGGTCGCGTGAAGCTCGTCGGCAAGGTCCGCTGCCGACAGGCCGTTGACCGCGACCGCGATCAGGACGGTTCGCTGCCGATCGGTGAGCTGGGTCTCGATGATCTCGTTGACCCGCTGAAGCAGCTCCCGAGATTCGAGAAGCTCCTGCGCGGAGCGAGCAGGGTCGGGCACGTCGAGCGCGAGCTCGGGGTCGCGCGAGATGCCCACCCGGTCGTGCCCGATGCGTCGACGAATGCTCGCGAGCGCCTCCAGTGCGGCGAACTTCCGCGCCCACGTCCAGAATTTGCTCTCGCCGCGATAGTCGTCGAGCTTGCGCAGGAGGACGGTGAGGGCGCCGTCGGCTGCCTCCGTCGCGAGATCGTCGATGTCGCCCCCGAGGACCCCCGCGTGGTCGGGGGCGCGATCGCGAATATGGAAGGCCGCCTCACGGCGCAGCCGCTCGTGCAGCTCGGCGACCGCCAAGGAGCGCGTCGGCTCATCGCCGTGCAGCCGCTCCCACCAGGCTTGCGAATCCGCATCGAACCGCCGCCGTGACATTTCTGCCAAAGCCCGGGCAGATAAGGGGTGGCTGGGCCGGCATTGCTGCATGAGAGCGGCACGATCGAACACCGCGTTTACAGGTCCGCTCTACCCACATTAGCGAGGGGCAGGGCACCGAACAAGCAGGCGCTGGAGGCCTGGCAGAGATCTCGACGAGATCGTCGGGTCGTGCGCCCGCAGAGGCGCCGGCGGTGCGAGCCGAGGTGTCATCAGGGACCGCAAGCCGGGTATACCTGGGGGCGTGCTGAGGTTGATGGGACTGCCCCCGGCGAGCCGATTTCCAGACGTGGTGCTCGCGCCGAAAGCGGCCGGCTTCGAGTTGCGCTTCAGCGGGACCGGCGATACGACCACCTTCGAGATCCCGCTCTGGACGCTGGAGGGCCAGGACGTGGAGGCCGCACAGCTGCGACTGCTGGCGGAGCTGCGGCAGCGGGGCTACCGCGTCACACTCGAGCGCTGACCCGGACGGACACCGGAGGCCGGCGAGGGAGACCGGCCCTCCGGTGCCCGTGTCGGCGCCCGGAGCACGTCTACGCGGCCATAGGCTGCTTGTCGCCGAGCATTCCGTGCGGATCGAGCACGTACTTCGTGCTCGCTCCTTTGTCGAAGGCCTGGTAACCCCCAGGCGCCTCGTCCAGCGAGATCACCGTGGCGTTGACGGCCTTGGCGATCTGGCAGCGATCGTTGAGGATCGCGTTCATCAGCTGGCGGTGATAGCGCATCACGGGGCACTGGCCGGTGGTGAGCGAGTGCGACTTTGCCCAGCCCAGGCCGATCCGGATCGACAGGCTGCCTTCTTTCGCGGCGTCGTCCTTGGCGCCGGGGTCGCCGGTGACGTAGAGGCCGACGACGCCGAGCTTCCCGGCCTCGCGGGTGACCTGCATGACCGAGTTGAGCACGGTGGCCGGCGCCTCCTCGGCGCCTTGGCCGTGTCCCTTGGCCTCGAAGCCGACGGCGTCGACCGCGCAGTCCACCAGGCGCTCGCCGACGATCTGCTCGATCTGGTCGGTAAGCGGCGTCTCCTTGCTCAGGTCGACCGTCTCACAGCCGAAGCTGCGGGCCTGTTGGAGGCGTTCCTCGTTCATGTCTCCGACGATCACCACCGCCGCTCCGAGCAGCTGCGCGGCGTGCGCCGCGGCCAGCCCCACCGGGCCCGCGCCCGCGATGTAGACCGTCGATCCCGTCGTCACACCGGCCGAGACGCAGCCGTGGTAGCCGGTCGGGAAGATGTCCGACAGCATCGTCAGATCGAGGATCTTCTCGAGGGCCTGCTCCTTGTCGGGGAACTTGAGCATGTTCCAGTCGGCGTAGGGCACCATCACGTATTCCGCCTGGCCGCCCACCCAGCCGCCCATGTCCACGTAGCCGTAGGCCGAGCCGTAGCCGCTGGGGTTGACGTTCAGGCAGACGCCGGTGTTGCCCTCCTTGCACATGCGGCAGCGGCCGCAGGCGATGTTGAAGGGCACCGAGACCAGGTCGCCCTCCTTGATGAACTCGACTCCGGGCCCCGTCTCGATCACCTCGCCGGTGATCTCGTGGCCGAGGATGAGCCCGGCGGGAGCGGTGGTGCGGCCGCGGACCATGTGCTGATCGGAGCCACAGATGTTGGTCGCGACGATTTTCACGATCGCCCCGTGCGGCGTCTGGCGGCCCACGTTGGCTGGATCGACCCCCGGCCCGTCCTGCACTTCGAGCTTCGGGTAATCGATCGCCTGCACTTCGACTTTGCCTGGTTCTATGTATGCCACTCCCTCGTTACCGGGCATTTGGATCATCTCCTTTTGCTTGCTTCTCTCGTTTCCGATGCGGCCGGCTCGTCCTCCGGCAGCACCCGCCGGCCCTCGATGTCGCCGGCGGTGCCCTGCGGCGCCTCGGCCGCGGAGGCAGCCGCCCGCTCGGGCTGGGCGATGAGGTCATAGGTGAGCGCCGCGAGGCCGCCGCCGACGAGCGGGCCTACGCAGTAGATCCAGAACTCGCTCCAGGGGGTCGAGCCACCGAAGAACTCCGTTGCGAGGTAGGGACCAAAGGTGCGGGCCGGGTTCACCGAGCCGCCGCTGATCGGGCCTATGACCATGATCTCGCACGCCACCGCGAGCCCGATGACGAGGCCCGCGAAGCCGACCGGGGCGCGCCGGTCGACGGCGAGGGCCATGATCGTCGCGAGGAGCAGGAAGGTGCCGAGCCCCTCCGCCACCACCGCCTGGAGCTTCGTGAACCCGGCGCCGACGACGGTGCCGCCGGAGGCATTGAGGTCACTTGCGTGCGATCCGAAGATCGCGTTGATGAGCACGGCCCCGACGAGCGCCCCGACGAGCTGCGCCGCGATGTAGGGGATCACCTCAGCCCAAGGGAAGCGGCGTACGACCGCCAGCGAGAACGTCACCGCGGGGTTGATGTGCGCGCCCGAGGTCGTGCCGAACATGTAGACCACCGCGGCGATCACCAGCGCGAACGAGAAGCCGATGATGCCCAGGCCCGCGTAGTCGAGCTGCCCCTGCCCGACTTCCAGCGCCGCAACAACCGCCCCGGCGCCGAAGACGACCAGCAGCGCCGTCCCGACGAACTCGGCAAACATGCGCCGCGGGAGATCGGGGTTCACGATCGGCCGTCCGTCAGCCGCGTGGGGTTATTTCCGTCGCCATACCCCCCAGCGTCAGCCGCCGGGAAAGTCTTACGAAAGTGCCTCGGTGCCCAGTGAGTCGAGCGGCGTGTCGGGATCCGTCAGCGCCCCGCGGTCGACCGCCTGGCGGGAACGGATCAGCGCCCGGATCGGATCGCTGACGTCCCAGACGTTCACGTTCATCCCCGCCGCCACGATCCCGTCGCGCAGCCAGAAGGCGATGAACTCGCCGCTCTCCCGGTCGCCGCGGAAGACGACCTCGCCCCACTTCGGGGCGTACCCCGAGTACTCCATCCCCACCTCGTACTGATCGGAGAAGAAGTACGGGATGTGGTCGAAGCTGACCGATTCCCCGAGCATCGCCCGGGCGGCCGCGGGCCCCTGCTCGAGCGCGTTGGACCAATGCTCGACCCGGATGCGCTCGCCGTAGAATGGGTGCCAGGCGCCCGCCACGTCGCCGGCCGCGAACACGCCGGGCGCCGAGGTTTCGAGGCGCTCGTCGACGCGGATGCCGTTCTCGATCGAAAGGCCTGCGCCCTCGGCAAGGCCCGTGCGCGGAACGACCCCGATCCCGACCACGGCGAGATCACAGTCGATCACCTGGCCGCTGCTGGTGCGCAACCGCTCGACGGCGCGATCTCCCTCGAACGACTCGACCCCCTCGCCCAGCACCAGCTTGACCCCATGCGCGGCATGGGCGTCGCGGTAGAAGGTGCCGATCTCGGTGCCGAAGATCCGCTCGTTGGGCAGGGCGGTGGGATCGATCACCGTGACCTCGTGGCCGGTCTGCCTGGCCGACGCCGCGAACTCGCTGCCGATCCAGCCCGCGCCGACGACCGCGACGTGGCCGACCCCGCCGAGTCGGTCCCGCAGGAGGTCGCAATCGGCGAGGGTGCGCAGGTAATGGATCCCCTCGAGCTCCGCTCCGGGGACCGCGATCTGCCGCGGCTCCGCGCCGGTCGCCAGCAGGAGTCGGTCGTAGCCCAGCTCACGGCCACCCTCCAGCGTGATGCTCCCGTGATTCGGATCGATCGCGGCAACGGTCGTCCCCGTCAGCAGCGTGATCTCGTGCTGGGCGTAGAAGTCCTCCTCGTGCACGAATGGTGCGCCCTCTGACTCGCCGCGCAGGTAGTCCTTGGTCAGCGGCGGCCGTTCATAGGGCCGCTCCGGCTCAGAGCCGATCAGCACGATCTCCCCGTCGAACCCTCGCTCGCGGAGCTCCTCAGCCGCCTTCGCCCCAGCCAGACTCGCCCCGACGATGATGAAGGTCTGCTTTTTGCTCAACGCGCGCCGCCTCTCCGATCGTCCTTCGACGTCGTCTCGATCTTGGTCTCATCTCCTTAGCGCGCAATTCGTCCCCGGTCTTACCTCGCGAAGCCGGTGACTTGGTCGGTGAGGACCGGGCTCTGCTCACCACCTCAGCTCGATCTCGAGCTCGCTCTCCTCGTCATCGATCTCCATCTCGACCTTCCACTCCACCCGGTCCGGGATCGCGACCTTGAACTTCATCTCGCCGCGGTCGAACCTGACCTCCTCTCCCGCTCCCGACAGCAGGTTGGCGATCCGGCGGAGGCGGGTCGCCGCCTCGTCGCGGCTCAGGGTCTCGCGTTTCTCGACCTCAAAGGTGTCCATCGGAGCTCTCCTCTCTCGCTTTCTCCACCTCATCGGGCGAGCCGACGGCGGCGAGCCGGGGGACTTACTCCTCCTCCCAATGCGCGGTCAGCTGATAGATCACGACCACGCTGAGGGTGACCATCAGCACCGTCCAGAGCGGCGCCGCGGGGAACCACGGGAGCTGCAGGATCGCGTTGACGGCGATCAGGAAGACCGCCGCCCAACGGGCCGACGACATCCCGGCCAGGAGGCCGGCACCGGTCAGGGCGATGACGAGCCCGAGGATCATGGTGACCCAGCCCCAGGTGGTGATGTCGGCGACGATCACGCCGTGCCCGCCGACGACGACGATTTCGTTGTTGAGGATCGCGGCCAGCCCATAGAGGGCGTCGAGACCTCCGATCACCAACAGCATCACCGCCGCGAAGACCGCCCAGCCGGCGGCGGCCGCCCTCTCGCGAGATCGCGCCCTCGTCGCGCCTGCGACCGGATCACTAGTGCTCATCGTCAATCTCCTGTCTGTTCTTGGATCAAGGGAGGACAAGGTCGCCAGGGCGGGACCCATCCAGTCCTCGTAGCCGATCACCGACGCTACGGCCCCGTGCGCGCGGGCGAATCACCCCGATCGGGGGATACCGGCCTCACGGCAGGCCTCGACCGCCTCCTGCCGCGAGGAGACGCCGAGTTTGAGGTAGGCGGAGCGGATCTGGGTCTTCACCGTGTTCGGCGAGACGATCAACTCGGCAGCGATCTGGCGATAAGAGAGGTGGCTGGGCACCAGGCGCAGGACCCGCAGCTCGGCCGGGGTCAGCTCGTCGAAGCCGCTCGTCGAAAGCCGCTCGGTGGCGACGCCGAGCTGCTCGACCCAGGCGCAGAGCAGCGGAGCGTCGCTCAGCTCCCCGAGGCGGACGCGGGCGGACGCCAACAAGCGCCCCGCCTCGGCGGCCTCGTTCAACTCGACCGCGGTGGCGGCAAGTGCGGCGGCGGTCTCGACCTCGCACCAGGCGCCGAAGTTCCGCAGCCGCGACAGCAGCGCCCGGCCGGCGTCGAGGTCGGCGAGCGCGTCCTCGCGGCGGTGTTCGCTCGCCTCGACGTAGGCCGCTATCGCCAGGGTCGGGGCGACGATGGGTCGCGCGATCAGCCCCGATCGGTCGATCGCGGCGCGCGCCTGCGAGGCGAGGATGCGCGCGGTCGGCCAATCGTCCTCGGTCGCCGCGAGCAGGGCCAGCTGGCCGAGCGCCAGCACCTGGAACAGCGGCACGTTCCACACCGCGGCCCGGCGCGCCGCATCCGACAGCATCTGCCGGGCGCCGTCCGCCTCGCCCGCAAGGTGCTCCGCGAGGCCGGCGAAGAGCTCGGCCATCGCGGTCAACGGACCCTCCCGCTCGAGCGAGGACCGCGCACGACGGGCCGCCGCCGCCATGTCCCCCACCCCCCCACGCGCCAGGCCTGCCTCGATCAGCGCCAGGCCGGTCCGCAGGTCGGCTCCGGGCGGCCGGGCCGCCTCGATGAGCGGCCGGGCGGTCTCGGCCCAGTACTCGGCCCCGCCGCCGTCGCCGTCGGCAAGGCATCGGTGGGCGAGCGTCAGGCTCAGGTGGGGGTCGGCAGCCGCGCGCTCCGGCCCGATCCGCTCGGTCCAGCGTTGGATCGTGGCCTGCCGGCCCGTGGCGTTGAAGGTGGGCAACGCCTCCCAGATCAGCCGCCCGGCGCGCGCCTGATGGTCGCCGTCGAGCGCGAACCCGATCGCGCGGTGCGGGTCGCCTGCGCCGTCCCACCATTCGGAGGCCCGCAGGTGGAGCGCCGCGACCTCCTCGCCGTGTCGCCGCCGCAGCTCGGCCCGCAGCATCTCGGCGAACAGGGAGTGCATCCGAAACCATTCGTCGCAGCGATCGAGAGGGATCAGCAGCAGGTTGCCGCGAGCGAGCTCGGCGAGCCGCGAACCGGAGCCCGACGCCTCGAGGACGAAGTCGCAGAGCGGGCCGCTCATCTGGTCGAGGAACGCCACTCGCGTGAGAAATTCGACGTCCACGGGCGGCGCGGCGGCGCAGAACTCTTCCTTCATGTAGTCGACCAGGTTGCGCTCGTCGCCCCGGAAGCCGGACTCGGGGAGGCTCCGGTCGGACCCCGGTCGTCGGGTCATGCCGGCGAGGTAGAGCGCCGCGGGCCAACCCTCCGTCTTGGCCAGGATGTTCGCCATCTCCTCGTCACCGACCGCGACCCCGGCCTCGGCGAGCAAGGCGGTCGCCTCACCCTTCGTCATCAGCAGGTCCCGCGTGTCGAGGACGGTCAGCAGGCGTTCGGCTCGCATCCGGGTCACGTGTATCGGGGGCACCGCACGCGTCGCCATCGCGACGCTGGAGCCGCGCCTGGTTCCGGCCAGGAGCGACCCCAGCATCCGCAGGGCGGGCTCGGCGCGGAGGTGCTCGAGCTCGTCGAGCACCAACACCGAATCGACCGAGCGGGCTCGCATCGCCTCCTCCAGCCGCCGTCCGATCAGGCCGAGGTCGGGCCGGGCGTGCCGCAGCGACGAGGTCAGCGTCCGCGACAGCGGCTCGATCGGGTCGAATGCCTCGATCAGGGCGGCGAGGAGGACGGCCGGGTCATCGTGGGCGTCGGTGAGAGTGATCGAGGCGAACGCGCGCGGATCGAGCCGGGCCCACTGGGCGAGCAGGATCGACTTGCCGTACCCGGCGGGAGCGTGCAGGAGGATCGCCGGGGTGTCGGCGCCGCGGAGCCTCTCGCACAGACGCTCGCGCTCGATCAGGTCGCCGAAGCCCGGGCCTCCGAGGTGGACGCCGGCGACCGGGTGGGAACCGCTTTCGTTCCTTCCTCCAGCGGGCATGACCCTCGATCCACCTCCCCGGGGGAACGAGCGTTGGTCTTTGCTTAGCCGACCTTAACCGGAGCATGGAGCCCCGGCAACCGTCCGGGGCCGGCGCCGCTCGATCACCTGCGGCCGTGGCCGAGCGCGTCTCGCGCCGCGGCCAGGTCGCGCGGGTGCACCCAGGCGTCGCCGAAGATCTCTGCCTCGAATTCGACGCTGGCTTCCCGCAGCGGGACCGCCCAGCGATGCTCGATCAGAAGGATCGCGGCGGCTGCCCCGCGGGGCAGCCGATCGGCGAGGAACCAGACGTCCTCTCCCCCCCTTCCACTTCGCAGGCGCCGCTCCTCCGGAGACTCGGGTTCGTCCTGGTCGACGACCAACAGTGCCTCGACCAGCGCTCCTGGACGGTCTTCCCCCTCGACCGGGTCGAGGCGGCGGATCTCGTCGTCGTAGCCCCTCCGCACCCGCAGGACGTCGAGGAGGGTGACCGCGTCCTGGTTGCGCAGGTCCTGGAGCTCGGCGGCCAGCATCCGATCGCAATCGCGCCCGTCGATGTCGATCAGCAGAACCTGCACCGGTCCCACGTCGGCGCCCCGGCCGCGGAGCAGCATCTCATCCTCCGAGAAGACGGTCGCGCTCGTCGGCGAACTGCCGCGCCGTCAGGACGCCCGAATCGAAGAGAGACTTCAGCTTCGTCAGGGCATCGATGCGCGCCTCGGCCCCGCGCGCCGCGAGGATCCGCCGCCGAACCGGCGGCGCGGCCCGCCGCCGCGGGCATCGCCCACCTCCGGTCGGCTCCAGCATCCAGGCCGGCAAGAGCGCCCTTCGCCTGCGCATCGACCACCTCCTCGTTCTCGCCTCCTCGCCGAGTCGCCTCAGAGTGGCATCTCACCGCGCGACGCGCCTGGCTGCATCGTGCGATCGGGGTGAAATCGAGAGCGCCCGCCCGAATCACCCGATCGACGTGATGCCCGGTCTCCGGACCCCGCCTAGCGTGAGGCGGCATGCCCTCCATGGCGCCCGCATCCGTCTCCCTCGCCCCCGCCGCCACCACCGTGCTCCGGGGGGTGTAGCGGTGGACCGGCGCGAGGACGGCGTGGCGACCGCCGGTCATCCCCATTGGGCGCTCGCGCTCGTCGTCATCGGCGGGGTGCTGACCTTCGCCGCCATCTTCTCGATCTGGATCAACCGCCAGGCCCTGAACACCGACAACTGGGTCGACACCAGCGACCGGCTGCTGGCGAACGAAGACGTCCGCGCGCGGCTCTCCGAATACCTCGCCGAACAGCTCTTCGCCAAAGTCGACCTGAGCGCCGACCTGCAGGGCGCGCTGCCGCTGCGGCTCGCGCCGCTGGCCGGCCCGGCGGCGGGCGCGCTCGAAGGGGCGGCGCCCAGGGTCGCCGAACGGATCCTCGCGAGCGCCCCGTTCGAGGCGATCTGGGAAACGTCGAACCGCACCGCCCACGAAGCGCTGCTGCGCATCCTGAACGGGGAAACCGGGCCGATCGCGGCCCGGGGGGACAAGGTGATCCTCGAACTGCGCCCGGCGGTCGAGCGGCTCGGCGAACGCTTCGGGATCGGCGTCACCGGGGAACGCATCCCGCCCGGTGCCGGGAACATCACGATCCTCGAAGGCGGCGAACTGAAGACGGCCCAGGACATCGCCAAGGCGGTGCGCCGGCTGCCGATCGTCCTCACCCTGCTGGCGATCGCCTGCTTCGCCGGCGCGATCTTCCTCGCCGGGCCGCGCCGCCGCGAGACCCTGCGCTCGGTCGGCTTCGCCTTCGCCGCGGCGGGCCTCCTGGCGCTGGCCGTGCGTGGTTTCGCCGGATCGGTGGTCGTCGACGAACTCACGCAGGTATCGAGCGCGGAACCTGCGGTGAAAGCGGTCTGGGACATCGCCACCTCGCTGCTGATGACGGTCGCGGTATCGGCGCTCACCTTCGGCGTGATCATCCTCATCGCCGCCTGGGCGGCGGGGACGACGCGCTCCGCCGTCGCCCTGCGCCGCTTCGCCAAGCCGTACGCCGAGCGCGGCCCGGCGTCGATCTACGGCACCGCCCTGCTCCTCCTCCTCGTCCTGATCGTCTGGGCACCGGTCGCTGCCTTCCGCAAGCCGCTCGGCGTCCTCGTCTTCGCCGTCCTCTTCGCCGTCGGCACCGAGCTCTGGCGCCGGCAGGTGCTGGCCGAGCCGCCACCACCGTCCCGCCACCACGGTCGCGCCGCCGAATCACCCCGTTCGAGCGATGCCACCCCCGCGCCTCCGCCCTAGATGAGTAGTTCCACGACGGGCGGGGTCGGGATGGGAGGGGCGGGGGTCGGGAAGGGACGGGCGGGGGTCGGGAAGGGACGGGCGGGAGTCCGTGGGCCGGGCGGCCGTCCGAGATGGTGCTGGGTGTCCCGGGCGCCTCATGGGGGTCCTGGCAGGCTGTGACCCCCATGAGGCGCCCGGGACGTGAGGCTTCCGTGGGGGAGGCGCCACACGGACGGTGCGAGGTCGGACTTCCGTGACGCAGGCGTCACAGGGACGGTGCGAGGTCGGACTTCCGTGACGATCGGGTCCGAGAGTTTCCACACCTCGGCCGGATCGGCGACGAAGATGCCGGGAACGTCACACTCTCCGGCCCCGGGAGGCCCTTTTCGGGCCGGGATCGAGGGGCCGATAACGCGCTGTCGACTTTTGGTCCCCCATGGGGGGCTCAAAG
>Ga0070663_100000995_pt1 | contig 15441 bp, 16 predicted proteins | sample KBSC63metaG_FD_65646 | JGI IMG/M metagenome (GOLD analysis project Ga0070663, IMG submission 65646) | Corn rhizosphere microbial communities from Kellogg Biological Station, Michigan, USA - KBS C6-3 metaG | ecosystem: Host-associated > Plants > Roots > Rhizosphere > Soil ...
GGGGCGAGTCCTCCGGCGACACGCTCACCGCGAAGCGCCCGACGCTGGCGCCGGTCGGCTCAGCGCCGGTCCCCCGCTGACCGGCGGAGGCCGTCGAAGAGGATTTCCACGGCCCGGTTGCGCAAGGTGGCGTCCGGGCCGGCGTACTCGGCGGCCCGCGCGACGCCGATGATCACCGGGATCAGCTCGCCGACGACGACGTCGGCCCGGACCGCGCCCGCCGACTGTGCCCGCGAAAGCAGCACGCCGAGGGCCGACAGCAGGCGCGCGCCGATGTCGGACTTCGCCACCGGCACCGTGACCCCGGCCGCGGTGAGCGCCTCGAAGTAGGCGTTCTTCGCGCTCGACATCTCGATCCAGCTGCCGAGGAACGCGAAGAAGGCGCCGCCCGGGTCGGCGGACTCGGCGGCGACGGCGGTTTCGGCTTCCTCGACGAACCGGCTCAGCCGGGCGAACAGCACCGCTTCGAGCAGTGCCTCCTTCGTCGGGAAGTGCCGGAACACCGTGCCGATGCCGACGCCGGCGACGCGGGCGACCTCTTCGGTGGGCGCCCCGGTGCCCTTGGCGGCGAACACGTTCTCGGCCGCTTCCAGTACGCGCGCCCGGTTGCGCCGGGCGTCGGCGCGCAGCGGTTTCGGCTCGGCGGGCTCAGCGGCGGGGGTCACCTTCCGATCCTAACGGCGCGGGATCGGGCAGCGAGTCCAGCAGCCGGGCCAGTGCCCGCGGCACGTGGGAGCGCCAGCCGCCGCCCATGATCCGGCGGGAGACGCGCTGGAACTCGTCGTCCGGGTCGAACCCCTCGTGGCTGAGGAACAGCCGCGTGCCGGTGCCCTCCGGTTCCAGCCGCCAGGTGACCGTCCACTGCGGACCCCAGCGGATGCTGAGCTTGCGTTCGGGCTCGGCTTCCAGGACCTCGCACGCCACCGGGCCGCCGGCGAACCCGGCCGCGGGCACCGGCTCGGCCAGCAGCTCGAACCGGTGTCCCACCACGGGTTTGATGTCGTTGGGCATGTTGATCCAGCGCTCCAGCAGCTCCGGCTCGGTCAGCGCGCGCCACACCTTGCGGGCCGGGTGGGCGAGGAACTGGTCGACGTGGATGGCGGTCGGGTCGTCCTCGGTCACAGGTCTTCCTCTTCGTCCAGCAGGTCGCGCAGGTTGGCGAGCTTGGTGCGCCAGAAGCGCTCGTACGGGGTCAGCCAGTCCGCGACTTCTTCGAGCGGCGCGGCGTCGAGGCGGTAGACGCGGTTGCGGCCCTGGCGTTGTTCGGCGACCAGGCCCGCCTCGCGTAGCACCCGGAGGTGTTCGGAGAGGCTGGGCCGGGCCATCTCGAACCGTTCGGCGATCGCGCCGGCGGCCATCGGGCCGTCGAGCAGCAGCCGCAGCACTTCGCGCCGCGCCGGGCTGGCCAGCGCGGCGAAGACGTCGTCGTTGACCGGCATGCCGACGACAATACGTAGGACATCTCCTACGCGTCAAGCGGCTGCCCGAACCACCGCTCGAGGGCCACACGCAGGGTCTTGCGTTCCGTGTCGTCCGGTTCCGCCGCACTGCTCGCCCAGGCGACGTACCCGTCGGGTCGGAGGAGCAGCGCCGTCGCGGCACCCTCCGCGTGGCCGGTGACCAGGTCGACGCGGTCGGTCCAGCCGCGCAGTTCGTCGCCGAGCGAGCCGGTGAAGTCCAGCAGCAGCGGCCGGGCCGTCGTGGTCAGGTCGGCGAGCCGGGTGCCGTCGGCCAGCACGAGGTCCGGGGCCCAGCGGCCGTCGAGCGGGTGGTCGGTGCCCGGCTCGTAGCGGACGTCGGCCCCGGACATCAGGTCGGCGATGTGCTGCACGACGGCCGGGAGCCGGAGGAGCTCGCCGAACAGTTCGCGCAGCGCGGTGACGTCGCGGCCCGGGCTGATCAGCGCGGACTGGGCCTGGGTGTGCATGACGACGCGCTCGGCGACCGGGCGGCGTTCGCTCTCGTAGGTGTCGAGAAGCCCGGCCGGCGCCCAGCCGCGGACCGTGGCGGCGAGCTTCCAGCCGAGACCGGCGGCGTCCTGCAGACCGAGGTTGAGACCGGGGCCGCCGATCGCGGAGTGGACGTGCGCGGCGTCGCCGACCAGCAGGACGCGGCCTTCGCGGAACTTCTCGGCCAGCCGCGTGTTGCGCCCGCGCAGCCGCCGAAGCAGGTGCGGCCCGTCACCCTCGGGCTCGCCCAGAGGCAACTCGAACCCGAGGACCCGCCGGACGCTCGCCGCGAGGTCGTCGAGGGTCATCGGCGGTTCGTTCTCCGGCTCTTCGTCGTCAGCCCACTCCATGGTGCTGATCAGCGGGCCGGTGGGGAACGGCGCGTAGACGAACAGCCCGGTTTCGGTGCGGTAGTGGAAGAACGGCGGGATGACGCCGTGGCCGGGTACCCGCAGGCCGCCCGATTCGCTGTCGGCGAGTTCCGCGGGCACGGTGGTGTTCGCGGTGTAGGACAGGGTGCGGTCTTCGGTGACGCCGGGGAACCCGATGCCGGCGAGCTTGCGGGTGACGCTGCGGCCGCCGTCCGCGCCGACGTGGTAGCGGGTTTGCACCCGGTACGCCCCTTCGGGACCGGCGACGTCGAGCGTGACCGCGTGGGCGTCCTGGGTGAGAGCGGTGAGCTCGTGGCCGCGCCGGACCTCGACGCCGAGTTCGGCGGCGCGTTCGTTGAGCATCGCCTCGACGCGCCGCTGCGGCACGCCGAGGATGTTCAGCGAACTGCGTTCGGAGAGGGTGAGGTCCAGGCGCATCCCGCCGAAGACGAACGCCGGCGCGGGCGGCGCGATCGGGCCGGCGAGCCGCTCGTGCAGGCCGCGGCGGTCGAGGAGGCGGACGACCTGGCCGACGAGGCCGTTGGCGCGGTTCTCGGTGGTGGGTTCGGGCAGCCGCTCCAGTACCAGCGGGCGGACACCGGCGAGGGCGAGTTCGCAGGCGAGCATGAGGCCGTTGGGACCGGCTCCGGCGATGACGACGTCTTCCATGGCGGCACTTCCTTTCTTGGGCACGGCCTTTTCTTGGGCACGGCGAAGCAGCCCGGCGTGCGGGCGCTCTGCGGATGAGGCGGTCTAGCGGGGTTCGGGCAGGCCGGCGGCGAGCCGGCCGAAGACGTCCCGCAGGACGTCTTCGAGGGACGGCCGCGGATCGGCGACCAGCCACTGCTGCGTGACGACGTTGAGCGCGGCACCGACGACGCCCGCGACGAGCCGCGGGTAGACGTCCCGCGTGACATCGGTGCCGGTGCGTTCGGCGACGGCGAGCGCGAACTCGGCTTCGGCGGCCGCGCCGGCTTTCTGGAACTCGCCCTGCAGGGCGGGCTCGGCGACCATCAGCCGCAGCCCTTCGACCCAGCTCTGGTCGGCGGGTTTCCCGTCGGGCACGGGTTCGCCGAGTGCGAACCCGTCGAGCGCGGCGCGGGTGAGGGCGTCCCAGATCGGCTCCCCGGCCGGGCGTTCGCGCAGCGCGGCGGCGATGGCGCGCGCCCGGTCGTGGTGCCGGGCGACGATGGCTTCGCCCTTGCTGCCGAAGTAGTTGCTGAAGGTCCGGGTGGACACCCCGGCTTCGGCGGCGATGTCTTCGATCCGGACGTTGTCGAAGCCGCGTTCGACGGTCAGCCGGATCGCCGCCCAGCTCAGCGCGATGCGCGTTTCCCGCTTCTTGCGCTCGCGGAGGCCGGCGCCTTCGGTGTCCATGACCCCAACGTACCGAAGTTTGCAGAATCTGCAAACTTGCTCAGTCGGCAAATTTCTGCGGGTTGAGCACTCGCCTCACGGCGTCGCGCAGCCACTGGTGACCCCCGTCGGCGGTGTGGCGCGGGTGCCAGGCCATGCCGATCTTCAGAGGTGGCAACGGCAGCGGGATCTCCAGCAGGCGCAGGCCCATCGCCTGCGCGGCCTCGCCGAGTGGCGAGGGAAGTTCGCCCGGCAGGGCGGCCGGGACCAGGCAGACCACGTCACTGGCGGCGGCCAGGGCCATCGCCGCCAGGTGCCCGGGCAGGACGGCGCCGACCCGGCGGGTGCAGCCGTGTTCGGCCAAGGCCGCGTCGAGCGGGCCGGTGAACCGGCCTCGGCGGCTGACCGCCACGTGCTCGGCCGCGGCCAGCCTGGCCGGCGTCAGCGTGCCTTCGGTGAGCGGGTGCCCGGCACGGACACCGACCGCCATCCGCAGCGTGACCAGGTCTTCGACCCGGGTCTCGGGATCGACGTGGCCGATGTTCCCGAGCTCCAGGTCGATCCGGCCCTCGCGCAGCGCGGGGCCCGCCTCGAACTCCTCGGCCAGGACCCGCAGCGAGACTCCGGGTGCCTGGCGCCGGGCCAGGCCGAGCAGTCCCGGGGCCACCGCCGCGCCGACGACGTCGGCGGCCTGGAGGGTGAAGGTGCGCCGCAGGGTGGCGGGGTCGATCGCGCCACCCGGGGTCAGCAGGGCCGCCAGCCCGCGCACCACCGCGGCGGCTTCGTCCCGCAGTGCCTCGGCGCGGGGCGTGGGCACCATCGCCTGCCCGGCCCGCACCAGCAGCGGGTCCTGGAGCACCCGGCGCAGCCGGGCCAGGGTGCGGCTCATCGCCGCGGGCGACGTGCGCAGCCGCTCGGCGGCCCGGGTGACACTCTGCTCGGTCAGCAGGGCGTCGAGGGCGACGGCGAGATTGGCGTCGAGGTTCGGGAGCGGGTCGCTCATCAGCGTTGTTCCGTTTCCGGCAATGATTGCTTGCTGAAGTTCCCATTGTGGCAATGCGGTGCGGATCCGCACGATCGAGGGGTCATCCCGATCCGACACAACCGCGAGGTTCCATGATCGTCATCACCGCACCCACCGGCCAGATCGGCGGGCGCCTGCTGTCATTGCTGCTCGAAGCCGCCCACGGCGAACAGCTACGGGTAGTCGTCCGCGACCCGTCGCGACTTCCCGAGGCGGTGCGCGGGCGGGTCGAGGTGGTCACCGGCTCCCACGGCGACGCCGCGACCGCCGAGCGCGCCTTCGCCGGGGCCGACGCCGTGTTCTGGCTGGTGCCGCCGGACGGCTCGGTCCCACCCGAGCAGGCCTACCGCGGCTTCACCCGCCCGGCCGCGCGGGCGTTCGCCGAACACGGGGTCGGCCACGTCGTCGGTGTCTCGGCGCTCGGCCGCGGCACCCGGCAGGCCGCCCGCGCCGGGCTGGTCACCGCCTCCCTGGCCGTGGACGACCTGATCGCCGCCTCCGGCGTCGCCTACCGCGCGCTGGCCTGCCCGTCCTTCTACGAAAACCTGCTGGAGGAGGCCGGCTCGATCCGCGAGCACGGCGTCTTCACCGACACCGTCGCCGCGGACCGCCGGGCCCCGCTGGTGGCCGTCGCCGACATCGCCGCGACGGCGGCCGGACTCCTGCTGGACCGCTCCTGGACCGGCGTCGGCAGTGTTCCGGTGCTCGGCCCGCAGGACCTTTCGCCGGACGACCTGGCCCGCATCATGACCGAGGAGCTGGGCCGCCCGGTCCGCTACCACCGTCAGTCCCTCGACGAGCTGCGGACCACGATGCTCGGCTACGGCCTCGATGCCGCGTTCGTCGAGGACATGGTCGCCATGAAGCGCGCCAAGGACGAGGGCCTGGACGCCGGTGCCGCCCGCTCGGCGCAAGCGGGCACCGAGTTCGCGCAGTGGTGCGCGCACACCCTCAAGCCCGCCGTTCTCGCCGCCCCGGAGGCCGCCGATGTCCGCTGAGTCCCCTGTCACCGCGTTCATGCTGGTCAAAACCACGCCCGAGTGGCTGGCGTTGACCGTCACCGAACGGATACACGCCTTCAAAACCCAGATCGTCCCCGTGATCGAAGCCCGCACCCGGGGCGTCCGGTCCCGCTTCTACGACACGGAGTTCTATTCCGCGCGGGTCACCGACGTCTGGGTCTGGGAGGCCGACGACCACGACGCCTACCGGCTGCTGATCGACGCGCTGCGGGAAACCCCGTTCTGGGACCGCTACTTCGAGGTCGTGGACCTGCTGGTGGGCACCGAGAACGGCTACGCACGCACCTACGGCGTCGAACCGGTGGCCACCATCGCCACCTGAGTCCCGCACCACCTCCGGTGCCCGGTCACCGACTGGACGAGAAACCGGTCATCGATCGCCGAAATCGTCCACGGGCGTCACACTGTTGTGTGACATCGGTCACCGGAGGTGTTGCGAGATGGTTCTGGGCGGCAACGGCGTCACTCACAAGGTGCCGGCGGACAGCAGAGTGCAGGTACGGCGGGCGGCGCTGGCGAGCGCCGTCGGCACGACCATCGAGTGGTACGACTTCTTCCTCTACAACACCGCGGCGGCCTTGGTCTTCCCGCACCTGTTCTTCCCCGCGTCGAGCGCGTACGCCGGCGCGATGCAGTCCTTCGCGACCTACGCGGTCGGGTTCGCCGCGCGCCCGGTGGGCGCGGCCATCTTCGGGCACTGGGGCGACCGGATCGGCCGGAAGGCGACGCTGATCGTCACGCTGCTGCTGATGGGCATCTCCTCCGGGGTGGTCGGGATGCTGCCCGGGACGTCGGCGATCGGGATCGCCGCGCCGCTGATCCTGGTGCTGCTGCGGCTGGTGCAGGGCATCGCGATCGGGGGCGAGTGGAGCGGCTCGGTCCTGCTCGCGATGGAGTGGGGCAACCAGCGCCGGCGCGGGCTGCTCGGCAGTTTCGCGCAGATCGGCGTCCCGGTCGGGCTGGTGCTGGGCACCGGCGGGATGACGCTGCTGTCGGCGACGCTCTCCCCCGACGCGTTCGACTCGTGGGGCTGGCGGATCCCGTTCCTGCTCAGCCTGGTGCTCGTCGCGGTCGGCCTGGTGATCCGGCTGAAGATCCTCGAAACGCCGATGTTCGCGAAGCTCGTCGAGAACCGGCAGACCGCGCGCACGCCGGTGCTCGACGCGATCCGGCACCACTGGCGGGAGATCCTGCTCTCGGCCGGCGTCCGGTTCAGCGAGCAGATGCCGTTCTACCTGTTCACCAGCTACGTGCTGGTCTACGTCGTGTCGCGGCCCGAGTTCAGCAAGACCTTCGTGCTCAACGCGGTACTGGTCGGGGCGGCGTGCGAGCTGGCGCTGATCCCGCTGTTCTCGGCGCTGTCGGACACCTTCGGCCGCAAGCGGGTCTACCTGTGCGGAGCGGTGCTGACCGGGCTGATCGCGTTCCCGTACTTCACGATCCTGGCGCACGGCAGCCACGCGCTGGTGTTCTTCGCGGTCGTCGTGTCGTTCGTCCCGCACGCGCTGCAGTACGGCCCGCAGGCGGCGCTCATCGGCGAGAGCTTCCCGACGCACCTGCGTTACGGCGGCGCGGGGCTCGGCTACCAGCTCGCTTCGGTGTTCGCCGGTGGGCCGGCGCCGCTGCTGGCGACGTGGCTGCTGCACACGACCGGGACGCCGTACGCGATCTCCGGCTACATCGTCCTGTCCGCGGTCGTGACGATCGCGTGCGTGATCGCGCTGAAGGACCGGTCCAAAGCGGACATCGACGACGTCTCCGTCTACCGGCGTTGAACAAGGACAAGGAGCCTCGGGGTCGCCCGCCTCCTGTTCCACCTCGGCCTCGGTCGGTGGGGCCAGCGGGGTCGTCACCACCGGCAGTCGGTAGCGGGTCGCCCTCGGCCAGGTAGATCACCGAGTTCACCGCGTTGGCGGCCTCACCGGCCGCCGGGGCCACGACCTCACGGGCGCCGCTCTCGGGTGTGCCGATCATCCCGGGGATGGCGATCCGCGGTCCGGCGTGCGCGGCGCCCGCCCCGACGAGCCCGAAGGCGACGGTAATGAACCCGCCCGCCGCAGCCTGGCCCAGCACCCGGCGTAGGTCGACCCTGGTATCTCGCATCGTCCGACCGGGCCGGGGCGGAATCACCAAGGTGCAGAAACGGAACAGCTCGTCCCGGTCGAACCCCGAAAATGGCTGAGCAGGGAATGGCGACGGCCCCGCCTTCCACCGAAGCCGGTGGGAGGCGGGGCCGTCGGGCGAACGTCAGCGGCGCGGGCCGCCCTGGGGGCCACCGAACGGGGGCTGCTGCGGGAACGGGCCGGTGCCCGGGTTGGGCTGCTGCGGGCCGCCGAACTGGCCCGGCGGCGGAGCCTGCGGCGGCTGGCCCTGGTACTGGGTGCCCGGGGGCGGGCCGGCCGGGGACTGCGGCTGCGGCAGGGCCGGCTGGCCGCTCTTCGGCGTCGACGGCTGCTGCGGCGGGGCCACGGCCTCGGTGCCGCGGTCCTCGTCGGCCTCCGGCTCGGGCTGCTGCTGGGCCGGACGCGGGATCGACGGCCGCGCGGGCGGCGACGAGGGCGTCCCGATCGCCGGGACCTCCTTGCGCGCCACCGCTTCCGCGGCCGCGACGGCCTCGGCGACCTTCGGGTCGCTCTTGGTCTCGAACCAGCTGGAGACCTCTTCGTCCTCGAGGTCGGGCTTGGCCGGGACGTCGTCCTCCTTCGGCGGCTCGTACCGGAACACGCCGTCGTCGCCGGGGGCGCCGAGCGCGCGGGCGAAGCCTTCGAGGGCCTTGCCGTAGTCGCTGGGGATCATCCAGACCTTGTTCGCGTCGCCCTGCGCCATCTGCGGCAGCGTCTGCAGGTACTGGTAGGCCAGCACCTCCGGGGTCGGGCGGCCGGCCTTGATCGCGGCGAACACCTTCTCGATCGCCTTCGCCTGGCCCTGCGCCTGCAGGTAGCGCGCGGCCCGTTCACCCTGGGCGCGCAGGATGCGGGACTGCCGCTCGGCCTCGGCGGCGAGGATGGTCGCCTGGCGGGCACCTTCGGCGGAGAGGATCTGGCTCTGCTTCTGGCCTTCCGCCGTCTTGATCGCGGACTCCCGCTGGCCCTCGGCGGTGAGGATCATGGCGCGCTTCTCGCGGTCGGCGCGCATCTGCTTCTCCATCGAGTCCTGGATGGAGGGCGGCGGGTCGATCGCCTTCAGCTCGACGCGGCTCACGCGGATGCCCCACCGGCCGGTCGCCTCGTCCAGTACGCCGCGCAGCTGGGTGTTGATCGAGTCGCGGGAGGTCAGGGTCTGCTCGAGGCTCATGCCGCCGACCACGTTGCGCAGCGTGGTGGTGGTCAGCTGCTCGACACCGACGATGTAGTTGGAGATCTCGTACACCGCCGCGCGCGAGTCGGTGACCTGGAAGTACACGACGGTGTCGATCGAGACCGTCAGGTTGTCCTCGGTGATCACCGGCTGCGGCGGGAACGAGACGACCTGTTCGCGCAGGTCGATCCGGGCGCGCACCTTGTCCAGGAACGGCACGAGGATGTTGAGGCCGGGCGAGGCGACCGTGCGGAACCGGCCGAGCCGCTCGATCACGGCCGACTGCGCCTGCGGCACCACCATGACCGCCTTGGCTATCGTGATGACCACGAGCAAGGCCAAGGCTATGACCAGGCCGATCACAAATCCGGTCAAGAGAATTTCCCCTTACCTAGTACCATTCTTGCGCGGTTGACGGCGTTCCGGGTGCCGCGGGCGGGCTCACCCCGAGGTTCAGCTCCTTCGCGGTGATGCCCCAGCGGCCGGTGGTGTCGTGCAGGACCGTCCACACTGTACGGTGCAGGTCCCCGGGCGCGGTGACGGCGCGCTCGGCGGTGGTCAGCCCGGCTTCCTGCCGCAGCGCGGTGCGGGTCAGCTGCTCGATCGCGAGGGCCGGGTTCGCGATTTCGTAGGTGGCCGGGCGCGGGTCGGTCACCGCGAAGACGACCTCGAAGCCGATGAGAACCTCGAGCCCGTCGCCGGCTTCGACCGGGCGGGGCGGCGCGGAGAGGATCTGGTCACCGAGGTCGAACCGGGCGCGCACCCGGTCGGCGAACGGGACCACGAAGTGCCGGCCGGGGCCGAGCACGGTACGGAACCGCCCGCCGCGTTCGATCACCGCGGCGTGGCCTTCGCCGACGATGACGAGTCCCAGGCTCACGGCTCGGCCGACACGACGGCGGTGGCACCGGAGATCTCGACGACCGTGACCTGGGTACCGGGGGCGATGGGCGGGAGGTGTTCGCCCAGGCTGCGGGCCGACCAGACGTCGCCGCCCAGCTTCACCTGCCCGGTTTCGGCGTCCACTGTGGACAAGACGACGGCGCGGGCGCCGATCAGCGCGTCGATGCCGGTGTGGTGGGTCGGCCCGGACAGGAAGCGCCGCTTGAGCGCGGGGCGGACCAGCAGGAGCATGCCGACGGAGGCGACGGCGAACACGGCGACGTCGATGACCAGGTTCCCGGTGAGGACCTCGGCTCCCGCGCCGAACAGCGCGGCCACGCCCAGCATCACCAGCACGAAGTCGCCCGAGACGACTTCGGCGATCACCAGGGCGATGCCGACGATCAACCAGACCAGTGCCCAAGCCATGGCTTCATGCTCTCAGATCGCGCCGGTTCGCACCGGCGCAGTGACGGGACGTAACCTTCGCGTGACCTTGGACAATTCGGACATTCAGCCCTCTTCCGCCGGTTCGGTGACGAAGTCGATGAGCCGTTCCACGGCCCCGATGAGCGGGGTCTCGAGGTCGCGGAAACTGCTCACCCCGCTCAGGACACGCTGCCAGCCTTCGAACGGTTGCCCCCAGCCGAGCGCGTCGCAGATCCCCTGTTTCCACTCGGTCCCGCGCGGGATCTTCGGCCAGGCCCTGATCCCGACGGCCTCGGGCCGCACGGCCTCCCAGACGTCGATGTAGGGGTGGCCGGTGACCAGCACGTTTTCGTCGCGGACCGCCTCGACCAGCCGGGATTCCTTGCTGCCGGGCACGAGGTGGTCCACCAGGACGCCGAGGCGGCGGCCGGGGCCGGTGCCGAACTCGGCGATCCGGTCGGCGAGCACGTCGACGCCGTCGAGGGGCTCGACGACGACGCCTTCGACGCGCAGGTCGTGGCCCCAGACGCGTTCGACGAGCTCGGCGTCGTGCTTGCCCTCGACCCAGATGCGGGAGTCGCGGGCGACGCGGGCCTTCAGCCCTTCGACACGCACCGAGCCGGACGCCGAGACCTGCCGGGCCGGCGCCTTCGCCGGGGCCCGGTACGGCACCAGCGTCACCGGCTTGCCCTCCAGGAGGAACCCGGCGGGCAGGAGCGGGAAGACGCGGTGGCGGCCCTTGGCGTCCTCGAGCACGACGTTCCCGTACTCGATCTTCACCACCGCGCCGCAGTAGCCGCTGGCCGGATCCTCGACCACGAGGCCGGGTTCGGCGGGGACCTCCGGCACCTTCTTGCGGCGCGGGCCGGCGAGCACGTCGTCATAGGAATGGGGGCGCACGACCAGGGAACCTAGTGGCCGGAACGCCCCGGCCGGGTCATGCCACGCCGGTCAGCGGGCCAGTTCCAGGACCGCGTCGGTGAACGGCGTCCGCTCGCCGCGGCGCAACGACGGGAGCGCGATCAGCGGGGCCATCGCGACGCACCAGGCGCGGACGCGTTCGGCGTCGAAGCCGCTCACGTGCGGGGCGAGGGCGGCGAGGCCGTCGTCGATCGTGCCGCCGGCCGCCATCGGCACGTACACGAAGTCGATGGCGTCGAGGGACGGGTCGCCGAGCGCGGGCCGCGGGTCGATGGCCACCGCGCCGCGGCCCGGTCCGGCGTCGAGGACGTTGGCCTGGTGCAGATCGCCGTGGATCAGCGTGACCGGCCCGCCGGCGACCAGCTCCAGAGCCCGCGCACGTCCCTTGGCCAGCACGTCGGCGCGCAGGTGCTCGGCGGCCGCGGATTCGCGGCGACGGCGTTCGGAGAGGTCGAAGATGAACTCGATGCCCTCGGCGAGCCGCCGGACCTCCCCGCGCGGTTCGGCGGAGTGCAGCTGGTCGAGCAGCTCGCCGATCTCGGCCCATGGGACGTCGCGACCGGACAGCTCGGTGCCCGGGACCAGGCCTTCCAGCAGGATGGCGTTGGCGTCGAGGTCGGCGTCGAGCACCTGGACGACCCGGGAGCACCCGGCCCACGCGCTCAGCCCGGTGAACTCCAGCCGCGCGACTTCCGGGTCCGGGGTGAGCTTGAGGACCTGCAGGTCGCCGCCGGGTCCGGTGCACAGCAGGGTGCGGCCGGTGTTGCCGGGCCTCGCTTCGCGGACCGTCAGCTGCCACTTCGCGGTCAGGCGGGCGACCAGGTCCGGGAGCGTGTCGCACCACGGCTCGGCCAGCTCCGTGCCGAAGCGGTCGACGAGCCGAGCGCGGGCGGCGTCGTCGATCAGAAGAGGGGCCACGGAATGGCTCTCCAGTCGTCGCCGGGTTCGGGGAAGATGCCCTCGGCCAGCAGGACGTCGGTGCGTTCGGCCAGCGCGCGGACCTCGAACCCGGTGATGTGCTCGGCGAGGGTCTTGCCGAGGCCGCCGTCGATTTCGGACCGCAGCTTGCGCAGCTTCTCGACGGTGTCCGGCGGCAGCGGCTCGCCGATCCAGCCCCACAGCACGGTCCGCAGCTTCGGGTCGGTGTGCAGGCAGATGCCGTGGTCGACGCCGTAGACGCGGCCGTCGACGCCGGGCAGGAGGTGCCCGCCCTTGCGGTCGGTGTTGTTGACGACGATGTCGAGCACGGCGAGGTCGCGCAGCCCGGGGTGGTTCGCGTGGGCGAGCACCGCGGGCTCGCCGAGCCGGTCGTGGGCGTGCAGCACCGGGCGCCAGCCGTCGGGGACGTCGTCCGGCGGCAGGACTTCCACCAGGTCGTCTTCGGTGGTTTCGATCCACAGCTGGACCATGCCGGGGCCGAACGGCCCGTCGCGCAGGACGGTCGGCGGGATCGCGCCGATGCCGGCGGCGTCGGCGATGATCGCGGTGGCGACTTCGCGCCCGGCCAGGGTGCCGTCGGGGAAGTCCCACAGCGGCTTCTCCCCCGACACCGGCTTGTAGACGACCCGGCCGGTGACGCCGTCGAGCTCGATGGCGCAGAACAGCGTGACGTTGGAGGCGTCGACGAGCCGGCCTTCGACGTCGATGCGGCCGTGGGTGACGAGTTCGCGGGAGGCGGGGTCGGCCGGGGTCGTCGTCATGGTCAGTCTTCGCCCGCGTCGGTCTCGCGCCGGTAGCCGTTCTGCCGGGGGCAGATGTGCCCGGTGGGGTCGAGCGGCTCCCCGCACAGCGGGCACGGCTTGCGGCCGGCGTTGACGACGCGGTCGGCCCGCTCGGCGAAGGCCCGGGCGGCGGCCGGGGAGAGGAACACGCGGACGGCGTCCGGGCCCTCCTCGGTGTCGTCGAGCACGACCGTCTCGTCGACCTCGCCCTCGGTGATGGCGAGCAGCTCGATGACGACGGCGCTGCTGTCGGCGTCCCAGCCCAGACCCATGGTGCCGACCCGGAACTCCTCCTCGACCGGGACGGTGAGGGGGTCGAGGTCGACGAGGTCTTCGGGGGCGTCGTCGGGGACGTCGGCACCGAACCGGCTGGCGACTTCCTCCAGCAGCGAGCTGAGCCGCTCGGCGAGGACGACGACCTGCTGTTTCTCGATGGTGACGCTGATCGTGCGCACGTCCTCCGATGCCTGGAGGTAGAACGTGCGATCGCCGGGCTCGCCGACGGTGCCGGCGACGAACCGATCCGGCTGGCGGAAGACGTGGATTACGCGAGACATAGCACTGACGACCCTAGGCCACCGGCGCATGATCGGCATCCGCCGCCCCACCGTTGGCGGGCCGCTAGCCTCGGGGGGTGTCTCGGATCTCCCCGTACGGAACCTGGCCTTCGCCCATCACCGCCGCCGAGGTGGCCGCCGCCGGTGGCGGCCCGCAGTGGCTCGACGTCGTCTCCGGCGAGGTGTGGTGGGCCGAGGCGCGCCCCGGTGAGCAGGGCCGGGTCGCGCTGGTCCGGGCGGTGCCGGGCGGTACCGAGGACGTGCTCCCGGCGCCGTGGAACGTCCGGAACCGGCTGCACGAGTACGGCGGCCGGCCGTGGGCGGTGGCCGGTGGGGTCGTGGTGTTCACGCACTGGGCCGATCAACGCGTGTACGCGCAGAGCGAAACCGGCGTGGTGGCGCTCACGCCGTCCCCGGCGGAACCGCAGAGCGTCCGCTACGGCGATCTGCGGGCCGGGCGGCCGGGTGAGGTGTGGGCGGTCCGGGAGCGCAGCACCGGGCCGCGTCCGACCGACGTCGAGCGGGAACTGGTCGCGATCGCCGTCGACGGCGGTGGTGAGCGCGTGCTGGCCGCGAGCCACCGGTTCCTGACGGTGCCGAAGCCGTCTCCGGACGGACGGCACGCGGCCTGGTTCGGCTGGGACCACCCGCTGATGCCGTGGGACGGCACCGAGCTCTGCGTGGCTTCCGTCGGCGAGGACGGTTCGTTCGGGCCGCACCGGGTACTGGCGGGCGGCGCGGATGTCTCCGTGTGCCAGGTCGAGTGGGAGACGCCGGCGGCGCTGCTGGCGCTCATGGACCCCGGCGGCTGGTGGAACCTGCACCGGGTCGGGCTGGACGGGTCGGTGGCGAACGTCGCGCCGGTGGAGCAGGAGCTCGGCGGGCCGCTGTGGAAGGCGGGGTCGCGGTGGTTCGCGCCGCTGGGCGGCGGGCGGCACGCGGTGCTGGCCTCGGGCCGGCTGGCGGTGCTCGACGAGGCGGACGGCACCGTGGCGCCGGTGGCGGACGAGCTGACGGGCTGGTCTTCGACGGGGTTCGCCGTCCTCGGTGACGCGGTGGTGGGCGTCGCGGGCGGCCCGGCGCGGGAGTCCGCTGTCGTGCGCGTTTCCCCCGATGGCACGGTCACGGACCTGACGCCGCAGCCGGAACTGCCTTCGGCGTTCCTGCCGGTACCGCAGGAGCGGGTGTTCACCACCGCCGCCGGGGAGACCGTGCCGGTGGTCCTGTACCCGCCGCGGAACCCGGATTTCGCCGCACCCGACGGCGAGCGGCCGCCGCTGCTGGTCGACGTCCACGGCGGCCCGACCGGGCAGCACTTCGCCGAGCTGAACCTGGAGATCGCGTACTACACCAGCCGCGGCATCGGTGTGGCGGCGGTGAACTACGGCGGGTCGACGGGGTTCGGGCGGGCCTATCGGGAGCGGCTGCGGGAGCAGTGGGGCGTGGTGGACGTCGCCGACTGCGTCGCGGTGGCCGAGGCGCTGGTGGCGGCCGGGCTGGCCGACGGTGACCGGCTGGGGATCCGGGGCGGCAGCGCGGGCGGGTTCACCGCGGCGGCGGCGCTGACGACGACGAAGACCTACTCGGCGGGCACGGTGATGTACCCGGTGCTGGACCTGGCCGGGTGGACCGGCGACACGCACGACTTCGAGTCGCGGTACCTGGACGGGCTGGTCGGGCCGTTCGCGGAGACGCGGCAGCGGTACGTCGAGCGGTCCCCGCTGGCGAACGTCGGGAGGCTGGCCGGGGCGGTGCTGTTCCAGCAGGGCCTGGAGGACCGGATCTGCCCGCCGGAGCAGGCCGACCGGTTCGTGGCGCGGCTGGCCGGGCGCGGGATCCCCCACGCCTACCAGCGGTTCGACGGCGAGCAGCACGGGTTCCGGCAGGCTGCGACGATCGTGGCGGCGTTGGA
>Ga0070663_100000999_pt1 | contig 15414 bp, 11 predicted proteins | sample KBSC63metaG_FD_65646 | JGI IMG/M metagenome (GOLD analysis project Ga0070663, IMG submission 65646) | Corn rhizosphere microbial communities from Kellogg Biological Station, Michigan, USA - KBS C6-3 metaG | ecosystem: Host-associated > Plants > Roots > Rhizosphere > Soil ...
TCGCCGGAATCCTCGTCGGACAGGTCGACGATCGCACCGAAGACGATGCGCTTGCCGGCGTTGAGGCGCGACACGTCGATGACTTCCGCATTCGACAGCGCCGCTTCGAGTTCATTGATGCGGCCTTCGATGAAGCCCTGCATCTCGCGCGCGGCATGGTATTCGGCGTTCTCCTTGAGATCGCCGTGCGCGCGCGCCTCCGCGATCGCCGCGATGATGCGCGGGCGCTCCTGCGATTTGAGGCGGTCCAGCTCCGTGCGCAGACGCTCGGAGCCCTTCTTGGTCATCGGGGGTCGACTCATGCCAGTTCCCTGTGCAGTTCCTGCAGGCTGTTTACATCAGCACTGTCGCGGAAGTCCAATGAATGCAGCAGCGCCTTTGCGCCGCTGACCGTGGTCGAGTAGGTCACGCGCTGCTGCAGCGCTTCGCGGCGGATCGAGAACGAATCGGCGATCGCCTGCTTGCCTTCGGTCGTGTTGACGATGAACGCGATCTCGCCGTTCTTGATCAGGTCGACGATGTGCGGGCGGCCTTCGAGCACCTTGTTGATGCGCTCGCAGACGATGCCGTGCCCGCTCAGATACGCATGCGTGCCGCCGGTCGCGACGAGGCCGAAGCCGCGCCGGATCAGGTCGCGTGCGACGTCCAGCAGCAGTTCCTTGTCGGCATCGCGCACCGAGATGAACGCCTTGCCCGCCGACGGCGCACGGATGCCGGCCGCCTCGTGCGCGCGCGCGAACGCGGCGCCGAAGTTGCGTCCCACGCCCATGACTTCGCCGGTCGAGCGCATTTCCGGGCCGAGGATCGGATCGACGTTCTGGAACTTCAGGAACGGGAAGATCGCTTCCTTGACCGAGTAGTAGTCCGGCACGACTTCGCGCGTCGCGTTCTGCGAGGCGAGCGACTGCCCGACCATGCAGCGCGCGGCGATCTTCGCCAGCGCGACGCCGGTCGCCTTGGCGACGAACGGCACCGTGCGCGACGCGCGCGGGTTCACCTCGAGGATGAAGACCTTGGTGACGGGCTCGGCATTCGCATTGGACGCGTCGATCTGGATCGCGAACTGCGTGTTCATGAGGCCGACGACCTTCAGCTCGCGCGCGAGCAAGGTCACCTGGCGGCGCAGTTCGTCCTGCACGGCGGGACTCAGCGAATACGGCGGCAGCGAGCACGAGGAGTCGCCCGAATGCACGCCGGCCTCCTCGATGTGCTCCATCACGCCGCCGATCAGCACGTTGCCTTGTGCATCGGCCACGATGTCGACGTCGACTTCGCCGGCGTGGTCGAGGAAGCGGTCGAGCAGCACCGGCGAATCGTTCGATACGCGCACCGCTTCGCGGATGTAGCGCGACAGGTCGGCGTCGTCGTGCACGATCTCCATCGCGCGGCCGCCGAGCACGTAGCTCGGTCGCACGACCAGCGGATAGCCGATCTCGCGCGCCAGCGCGATCGCCTCGTCGGCGTTGCGCGCGGTGCGGTTCGGCGGCTGCGTCAGCGCGAGTTTCTCGATCAGCTTCTGGAAGCGCTCGCGGTCCTCGGCGAGGTCGATGCTGTCCGGGCTCGTTCCGATGATCGGCACGCCGGCCGCTTCGAGCGCACGCGCGAGCTTCAGCGGCGTCTGGCCGCCGTACTGCACGATGACGCCCTTCGGCTTTTCCTTGTCGACGATCTCGAGCACGTCTTCGAGCGTCAGCGGCTCGAAATACAGGCGATCGGAGGTGTCGTAGTCGGTCGACACGGTCTCCGGATTGCAGTTGACCATGATCGTTTCGTAGCCGTCCTCGCGCAGCGCGAGCGCCGCGTGCACGCAGCAGTAGTCGAACTCGATGCCCTGGCCGATGCGGTTCGGGCCGCCGCCGAGCACGATGACCTTGTCGCGCGTGGTCGGCGCCGCCTCGCATTCTTCCTCGTAGGTCGAATACATGTACGCCGTCGTCGTGGCGAACTCGGCCGCGCACGAATCGACGCGCTTGTACACGGGACGCACGTTGAACGCGCGGCGCAGCGCACGGATCGCGTTCTCGTCGGTGCCGACCAGCTCGGCCAGGCGCGCGTCGGAATAGCCCTTGCGCTTGAGCCGCCACATGCGCTTGGCATCGAGCGCGGCAAGGCCCTCGGCCTTGATGTCGCCTTCGACGCGCACGAGATCCTCGATCTGCGCGAGGAACCACGGATCGATGTGCGTCAGCGCGAAGACGTCGGCGCCGGAAAGCCCGGCGCGGAAGGCGTCGGCGACATAGAACACGCGGTCGGGACCGGGTTCCTTCAATTCGCGCTTCAGCGTCGCCAGGCCCTCGGGCGTGGCGGTGTCGAGCTTGCTCGGATTGAGGCCGTTCTTGCCGGTCTCCAGGCCGCGCAACGCCTTCTGCAGCGACTCCTGGAACGTGCGGCCGATCGCCATGACCTCGCCGACCGATTTCATCTGCGTGGTCAGGCGCGCATCGGCGGCCGGGAATTTCTCGAACGCGAATCGCGGAATCTTGGTGACGACGTAGTCGATCGCCGGCTCGAACGAAGCCGGCGTCTTGCCGCCGGTGATTTCGTTGCGCAGTTCATCGAGCGTGTAGCCGACCGCGAGCTTCGCGGCCACCTTGGCGATCGGGAAACCGGTCGCCTTCGAGGCCAGCGCCGACGAACGCGACACGCGCGGATTCATCTCGATGACGACGACGCGGCCGTCTTCGGCATTGATGCCGAACTGCACGTTGGAGCCGCCGGTGTCGACGCCGATCTTGCGCAGCACCGCGATGCTCGCATCGCGCAGGCGCTGGTATTCCTTGTCGGTCAACGTCTGCGCCGGCGCCACCGTGATCGAGTCGCCGGTGTGTACGCCCATCGGATCGAGATTTTCGATCGAACAGATGATGATGCAGTTGTCCGCGGTGTCGCGGACGACTTCCATCTCGAATTCCTTCCAGCCGAGCACCGACTCCTCGACCAGCACTTCGTGCACCGGCGAGAGGTCCAGGCCGCGCTTGACGATCTCTTCGAACTCTTCTTTGTTGTATGCGATGCCGCCGCCGGAGCCGCCGAGCGTGAAGCTCGGCCGGATGATCGTCGGATAGCCGACCTTGACCTGCGCGTCGAGCGCCTGCTCGAACGTGCGCACGACTTCGGCGCGCGGACATTCCAGTCCGATCTCGCGCATCGCCACGCGAAACAGCTCGCGGTCCTCGGCCATGCGGATCGCTTCGCGCGAAGCGCCGATCAGTTCGACGCCGTATTTTTCCAGCACGCCGTGATCGGCGAGGTCGAGCGCGCAGTTGAGCGCCGTCTGGCCGCCCATCGTCGGCAGCAGCGCGTCGGGCTTCTCCTTCGCGATGATCTTCTCGACCGTCTGCCAGTTGATCGGCTCGATGTAGACCGCGTCCGCCGTTTCCGGATCGGTCATGATCGTCGCCGGATTCGAATTGACGAGGACGACGCGGTAGCCCTCCTCCTTCAGCGCCTTGCAGGCCTGCGCGCCGGAATAGTCGAACTCGCACGCCTGGCCGATGACGATCGGCCCGGCGCCGATGATGAGGATGGTACGAAGGTCAGTTCTTTTTGGCACTGCCGCTTCCCTGTGTGGTTGGCGTGGCCGCCGGAGTCGCCGCTGCGGGCGCCGGCGCCGGGTCGAGCAGCGTGATGTGGCGGACCGATTCGCGCGGCACGCTGAGCTCGATCGAACCGGCTTCCGGGCCCAGCTGCAGGACCAGCGTCGGGTTCGTCCACTTGACCAGCGTGCCGCGGCGCGCGGTGTTGAGATTGGTCTCGACGACGATGACGGCGCCGATCTTGCCTTCCAGATCCTGGTATTCGATCGGCTGGCCGGCGGGCTTGGCCGCCTCGGCAGGCTTGTTCGGCTTCGGCTTCGCCGCGTACGCGCCCGAACCGCCGAGCATCAGGACAGCGGCAGCGAGCGCGATGAGGAGAGGATGTCGTTGCTGGATCATGTCGTCTACGCCGCGGCAGCCGCGCGCGCCTCCATCTGGTGGATGAACCGATCGAACAGGCCGGCCACATCGTGCGGACCGGGACTCGCTTCCGGGTGCCCCTGGAAACTGAAGGCGGGTGCATCGGTCAGCGCGATGCCCTGCAGCGAACCGTCGAACAGCGAACGGTGCGTCGGCCGCGCATTCGCCGGCAGCGTCGCCTCGTCGACCGCGAAACCGTGGTTCTGGCTCGAGATCATCACGCGGCCCGTGTCCAGATCGATGACCGGATGGTTGGCGCCGTGATGGCCGAACTTCATCTTGATCGTCGTGGCACCGACTGCGAGGCCGAGCAGCTGATGGCCGAGGCAGATGCCGAACGTCGGCAGGCGGGCGCGCACGAATTCGCGGATCGCGGCGATCGCGTAGTCGCACGGCTCCGGATCGCCAGGGCCGTTGGACAGGAACACGCCGTCGGGGCGCAGCGCGAAGACTTCGCTGGCCGGCGTCTGCGCCGGCACCACCGTGAGGTCGCAGCCGCGATCGGCGAGCATGCGCAGGATGTTGTGCTTGACGCCGTAGTCGTAGGCGACAACGCGCAAACGCGTCGCCGGCTGCGTGAACGCGGCGCGATCGAGATCGTAGCTGCCGCCTTGCCAGGCGTAGCGCTCGCGCACCGACACCACCTTGGCCAGATCCATGCCCTTGAGGCCGGGGAACGCACGTGCGGCGGCGAGTGCGGCTTCCTCGGAGGCATCCGCACCGGCGAGGATGCAGCCGTTCTGTGCGCCTTGGTCGCGCAGGATGCGCGTCAGCCGGCGCGTGTCGATCTCGGCGATCGCGACGATGCGGTTGCGCGCGAGGTAGGCGCCGAGCGTCTCCTGCGAGCGCCAGTTGCTCGCGGCGAGCGGCAGGTCGCGGATGACGAGGCCTGCGGCGTGCACCTGGGTCGACTCGGCGTCGTCGGCGTTGCAGCCGGTATTGCCGATGTGCGGATAGGTCAGTGTGACGATCTGCCGCGCATACGAGGGGTCGGTCAGGATTTCCTGGTAGCCCGTCATCGCCGTATTGAACACGACTTCGCCGACGGTCTGCCCCTCCGCGCCGATGGAAATGCCGCGGAAGATCGTTCCGTCAGCGAGTGCGAGTAGGGCCGGAATCGTCATGGTTTCGCCTGTGGTTGCGTGAACTGCGTCGTCTCCGGGCGCCGACACCGGATGCGACGAAACCCGCGGGCTGGCTTGGACCAGTCCGTTGGGTAATGAAAAGGGAATCGAGGCGAGCCGAAATTCTAGGGCCGGACCGCCCCATTGTCCACCGCACGCCCACAATTCCACCTGTGAACGCATACAATTCCACTTGTGCATGCACACAAGTCCATTTGTGCGCGCCTTCGATTCCATTTGTATACGAACACTTCCGATTCCCGCGATGAACGCCGTCCCTGTCTCCGCCGAAAACGAACCCCTGCTCGACGCCGCGCGCCTGCAGCGCGCCGATACGGTCGTGCGGCAGCAACCGTTCGCGTTCCTGATCGCGCAGGACCAGTTGCCGGAGGCGGCGCGCGGCGAGCTTGCGCGCGATTTCCCACGCTATCCGAGCGCCGGTTTCTTCCCTCACGAAGTGAACGATTGCGGCCCGTCGGTCAATCGCCTGATCGGCGACCTCACGTCGCGCGAATTCGCCGACGCCATCGGCCGCCACCTCGGCATACCCGATCTCGGCCGATACCCGAGCCTGGTCACGCTGTGCCGCCTGCTGAACAAGCGTCACGGCACCATCCACACCGACAGCCGCTCGAAGGTCGTCACCGCGCTGGTCTACCTCAACGAATCCTGGCCGGACACCAGTGAGGGCTGCTTCCGTTTTCTCAATCGCATCGACGACATCGACGACCTTGCCGCGCCGGAAATCCGCCCGCTGTACGGCCGCCTCGTCGCGTTCCGGCGCGCCGACAATTCGTTTCACGGCCACCTGCCGCACGAAGGCGAGCGCCGCGTCATCCAGATCGCCTGGCTGACCAGCGAAGACGAGAAACTGCGCAAGACCCAGCGCGGCAGGCTGTCGCGCCTGTTCAAGAAGCTGTTCGGCGGTCTCGACCGCAAGCTCGGCGCCGGACGCGACCGCAACGCCGCGCACCGCGACTGAGGTCGACGCGCTGCGCGTTCCTGCGCCGGCGTTTGGACTCTTGGATCTGGCTTCGCCGCGCCACGCCGCCGATCCCCGACGTCGCTGTTTCCGTGCATCAAGCGGGAATCCAATTTCGCCGCTGGCGTCGGCCCGATGTCACGCAGCGAGAAGCCAATGGATTCCCTCGTCCGCGGGAATGACGTCGGCAAGGCCGGCATCGTGTTTCGGCATGCGGCGAATCCCGGCGACGGGCCAGCGGTCGTTTCGATGGTCGGCTTGGCGCCCCTCTCGCCAATCTCGAGCGGCGTCATTCCCGCGAAGGCGGGAATCCAAATTCGCCGTTGGCATCAGTCCGATGTCACGCAGCGGGAAGCGAATGGATTCCCGCGTCCGCGGGAATGACGTCGGCAAGGCGGGCATCGTGTTTCGGCATGCGGCGAATCCCGGCGGCGGGCCAGCGGTCATTTCGATGATCGGCGCCCGCCTGCGGTGGTAGCCTGCGTCGGGCCGCATCGAGCGGCCTTCGACATCGATTCGCACAGGCCAGGAAGAAACCGCATGAGATATCGCCTAGCTTCGATCGCCGCGCGCGCCGCATTCGGGTTCGGCCTGGCCATCGGCGGCGCGAACGCGCGCCAGGGCGAGCTGCCTTACACCCTTGCCGAAGACGCCAAGTCCGCGATCGAGCTGCCGATCGTCGAGGTGGCCGCGCTCGACGCGGCACAGCGCCGCGCCGATGTCGATGCCGCGCAGAAGGCGAACGCGCCGCGCGACAAACGGCAGCGCGTCGCCGACGACAACGCCGTGTCGATCACGCCGCAGCACGACGGGGTATGGACCGGCCTTCCCGACGGCTCGCGTCTGTGGCGCGTTCGCGTGCGCGCGAGCGGCGCCACCGACCTGCGCCTCGGTTTCGCCCGCTATGCCCTGCCGGACGGCGCCACCCTCCACGTGATCGGCGCCGACCGCTACTACCAGGGTCCGTACACGAATGCCGATGCCTATGCCGGGCGTTTCCAGGCGCCGGTCGTGCCCGGCGACATCGCCACGGTCGAGCTGCGCCTGCCGGCCGGCGTCGCGCTGGCCGAAGGTGCATTGGAATTGAGCAGCGTCGGGGCGGGCTTCCGCGACGTGTTCGGCCGTGACGATGCGGCCAAACTCGGCAGCCTCGGCGCATCGGGTAGCTGCAACGTCGACGTCGTGTGCCCGCTCGGACAGAACTACACCGACGACGAGCGCGCGGTTGCCTACCTGGAATTCAGGCTCGATGGCGGCCTCGACTACTACATCTGCACCGGCACGCTGCTGTCCGACGTGCCGCGCGATCACCGCAACTATCTGCTGACCGCAGCGCATTGCATCGACAGCGCTACGGAAGCGGCTTCGTTGATCGTCTATTGGAACTACCAGTCGACGCGCTGCGGCACACTCGCTGCGCCGGCGAGCGGCTTTTTCAGTGACGACCAGCACGGCGCGGCCCTGCGCGCGACGCGCGCCGATGTCGATTTCACCTTGCTCGAATTGAACCAGGCGCCGGACCAAGCCTGGAACGTCTACTACGCCGGCTGGGACGCAAGCGGGGTCGTACCGTCCGGCACGATCGGCATTCATCATCCGAGCGGCGACGTCAAGAAGATCACCTCGGGTCCGGTGCCGGGAACCTCCGCCAGCTGCATCGCCGAAAACCCGACTGCGGCGGCCACGCACTGGGTGACGGGGCCGTATCTGCAGGGAACGACCGAGGGAGGCTCCTCCGGCTCCGGCTTGTTCGTGCCGGCCGGCGCCGCCAGCACGGCGCGGCGCCTGATCGGCACCCTTTCCGGCGGCGGCGCCGAGTGCAGCGGCTCGCAACCCAATGCGGACACGGATTGCTACGGCAAATTCGCCGTCGCGTGGAACGGCCCGAGCGCTGCGTCGCGGCTGCGCGACTGGCTCGATCCCGGCAATACGGGCATCACCGGCCAGGACGGCGGCGACCGCCCGACGCTGATCGCGCCCGGACATTCCCGGCACGCCCTGCCCGTGCGTTTTTCCGTCCCCCAGGCGGCGGGACAGCCGGCGAATTGAGTGCCATGCTGATCGACTCGCACGCGCACCTCGACGCCGCCGAGTTCGACGCCGACCGCGATGTCGTGATCGCGCGTGCGCGCGCGGCCGGCGTCGCGGCGCAGGTAATTCCGGCGATCGCGCTGGCGGGCTTCGCCAAACTGCAGGGCCTGTGTGCAGCACGGGCCGGATCACACTCGGGCTTGTATCCGGCCTACGGCTTGCATCCGATGTACCTGGCCGAACATCGGCCCGATCACATCGACCAATTGCGCACATGGATCGAGCGCGAGCGTCCCGTCGCCGTCGGCGAATGCGGACTCGACTTCTTCGTCGACGGTCTCGACCCCGATCTGCAGCGCGACTATTTCCGGCGCCAATTGGAACTCGCGCGCGACTTCGACCTGCCGCTGATCCTGCACGCGCGCAAGGCGGTCGACGAGATCGTCGCGACGATCCGCAAGATGGGTCCGTTGCGCGGCGTCGTGCACAGCTTCTCCGGCAGCGTCGAGCAGGCGCAGCAATTGTGGAAACTGGGATTCTGCATCGGCATCGGCGGACCGGTGACGTACGAGCGCGCGCGACGTCTGCGCGAAATCGTCGCGTCGATGCCGATCCAATTCCTGCTGCTCGAAACCGACGCGCCGGACCAGCCGCTCAGCGGCCATCGCGGCGAACGCAACGAACCGGCGCGCCTGCGCGAAGTCGCCGAGACGATCGCCGCGCTGCGCAACGAAAGCGTCGATGCCGTCGCGACGGCGACATCGCTCAACGCCACGCGGCTGTTCGGCCTGCACGGCGACTGAAACGCGCCCGCGCGAGGCGGCCCGCGCGCCGCGACATCGCAAGCGATATCGCGGCGCACCGCCCGGCGCCGATCAGCGTACGGCGTCGGCCGCCGCCTTCAACGCGTAGCTCGGCGATCCGCCGGCAGCCAGTCCGCTGGCCATCTCGATCGGGCGTGCGGCGCCGTCCAGACGCAGCAGCCAGCTCTCGCCGCCGGCAGCGAGGGCCAGGTGCAACTCGGCGCCCGGCCGACTCGCCACCCAGGCACTCGCGTGCTCGGTGGAAGTGCCCGCGAGCAGGCGTACCCAGACATGATCGCGGAAGAACAGGCGCTGCACGCGGAAGTCCGCTCCGGCCGCATGACCGCCGAGCAGCGTGGCAATCGATGCGCCGGCGGCTTGCGCGGGCACCTTCAGCACGATCTCGTCGCCGCCGCGCAGGGGCTGCTCGACTGCCGTCAGCTGCGGCATCTGCCATGGAATTTCGACGCTCTGCGCGCCGTCGTCGCCGAGTTCGAAACCGGTCCGCAGGATCACCAGCCAGTCGAGATCGCTGGCGGTGTGGTGGGTCGGGTCCGGATCGCTCGCGCTGGTCAGCGAAACCGCATTGGTCACCGTGCCGTCCGGACTGTCCGCCAACACCGGCGCGGTCAGCATCCAGCTCACGCTGGCCTGAGCAGGCACGACAACGCCGCTGTCGGACAAGGCGCCGCTGCCGCTCGGCGTGCAGCTGACGCCGGCGTCGCCGCCGAGGCAGACCCACTGCGCCTGCGCGATATCGAGCTGCGGCGGGAACGCATTGGCGACGCTGATGTCGCTCGCCGCGGACGGTCCGGCGTTGTGCACGCTGATCGTGTAGTCGAGCGTCATGCCATAGCGCGCATAGTCGCGGCCGTCGTCGATGCCGATCGTGAGCGTGCTCGACTCCACATTGGTCAGCGCGAAGCTGGCCGTAGCGCCGACGCCGCCGACGGCTGCCACCACCGAGTAGCTGCCGGCCGTCGCATTCGCCGTCGCGGAAACTGCAGCGAGTCCACTGGCGTCGGTCGTCGCCGTCGCCGACGACAGGCTCGCTGCCGCTCCGTTGCCGGCGGCGTCGACGGTGTACGAAACGACGGCGCCCGCGACCGGCGTATTCGCGCTGTCGGCGACCCGCACCTGCAGCGGCTGCGCGAACGCCGTGCCGACCAGCGCGCTCTGGCCGCCGCCCGAAGCCGCGCCGATCTGGCTCGGCGGATTGAAGGCCGCATCGACCGTGCAGTCGGCATGCACCGGCGCCGTCGTGTAGACGTTGCCGGCCAGACTGCCGCCGCAGCCGCCGACCGTGCCGATCGCGAAGCCCGCAGCCGGCGTGAGCGTGAACGCGACGGCCGTGCCGTCGTTCACCGTCTGCGGCGTCGACGGCGCGATCGAACCACCGGCGCCGGCATTCGGCGTGACGGTGAACGTGAGTGCGCTGAAGTTCGCGATGACTGTGCAGTTCGCGCTGATCGCGTTCGTCGTGTAGACGTTGCCGGCGAGGTTGCCGCCGCAGGTGCCGCCGACGTTGGCGATCTGGAAGCCGCTGTTCGGCGTCAGCGTGAAGCTGGTCGTCGCACCGCTGTTGACCGTCTGCGGGGTCGACGGCGCGATCGAGCCTCCCGCGCTCGCGCTCGGCGTCACCGTGAACGTCTGCGCGCTGAAGTTCGCGACGACCGTGCAGTTCGCGGTGATCGCATTCGTCGTGAAGACGTTGCCGGCGAGGCTGCCGCCGCAGGTGCCGCCGACGTTGGCGATCTGGAAGCCGCTGTTCGCCGTCAGCGTGAAGCTGATCGTCGTGCCGCTGTCGACGGTTTGCGGTGTCGACGGCGCAATGGAACCGCCGGCGCCCGCGCTCGGCGTCACCGTGAACGTGTCGATCGCGAAGCTCGCGACGACCGTGCAGTCGGCCGTCACGGCGCTGGTCGTGTAGACCGAACCGGCGAGCGAGCCGCCGCACGTGCCGCCGACACCGGCGATGTGGTAGCCCGCGCTCGGCGTCAGCGTGAAGCTGGTCGTCGCGCCGTCGTTCACCGTCTGCGGCGTCGACGGCGCGATCGTGCCGTTGCCGCCCGATACGCTCGGCGTCACCGTGTGCGTGACCGGCGCGCTGCCGCACGTCGGGAATTTGAAGCTGCCGATGCGCGTCTGCCAGTTGCCGGCGCTGCCGTTGGCGGCGCTGCCGTAGTACTCGTTGATGTACCAGAACGTGCAGTCGTCGGCCGGATCCAGGCTCATCGCCGTGTAGTCGCCCCAGCGATGGCACGGAGCGCCGCCGCAGGTGTTGGTCTGCGAGGCGACACCGGCATGCAGCACGGTTTCAGTTTGCGACAGGTTGTTCAGCGGGTCGCCGGCGAGACGGCCGGAGTACGCGATGCTGGGGAAGTTCGGACTGGTCGCGTTCGACGTGCTGTAGCCGAGCGCCATGTTGCCGGCGCCGTCGACGGCCAGGCTCGGCATCCAGCGCCACAAGGTCGTGTCCGGCGCGTAGATCTGCTGCTGCACCGGCGTGGTGGCGACGGTGCCGCCGCTGACGTTGATCTGCGCCCACTGCGGACGCTCGGTCGACGACGTGCTCGCCTGCGTCGAGTGCACGACCCACAGCGATTCGGCGGCGCCGATCTTGCGGTACTGCACCTTCTGCATCATGCGGTCGCCGAGCGAATCGAGTTTGTTCGTCGTACCCGGCTGCGGCACGATGTTCTGGTTCGGCGTCGTGTAGCTGGCCTGGCTGACGTTGGTCGCCGCGCCGAGCGTGCCGCCGGCGCCGCAGTTGGCGCCGGCGGTGAACTTGCGCACCTCGAAGGCGAACGCCGTCTGCGACTCGGACACGAAATAGTTCGGCGTGCCGGCCGGCGGCAGCGAGCCCGCCGACGTGCCGAGCAGATTGCTCGGAATCATCGTGAACGGATCGGACGCGTTGGCGATGTAGCCGATCGAACTGGTCAGCGCGGCGCCCGAGTACAGGTCGGAGCGGCTGAACGAGGCGAACATCGCGCCGATGTAGTTGCCGGCCGGCATCTGGAAGCCGTTCGCCGCCATGTAGAGGCAGTCGGTCCATACACCGAACTTCGGATAGTCGCCGAGCGTGCCGCTGGGCGGGTGCCCGCTGCCGCCGGCGTCGACGCGCACTGCGTAGCGATACCAACCGCCGGAGACCGGATCGCTGGTCTGCGACACGGCGATGCACTGGTAGAACGGCGCCACCGGATTGCCGCCGCTGACGGCGAAGGCGAAGTTCGTGAGGATCCAGCGATCGGCCTGGGCGTCGTGCAGGACGACCGGATCGCCCTGGTTGTTGGCATCGCACGGCGTGCCGGTGCCGGCGCCGCTCCAGAGCGAATTTTCGGTGAAGGACGCGAGCAGCGTGCCGGTCTTGTTGTAGATGGCCCAGGCATCGTTGACCGCTTCGATGTAGTGGTTCGGTCCGACATCGCCATTGACGTCCGGCGGCCATCCGGCACCCGCCTGGCCGCCGGTCGCGCTGGAGCTGAAGCTGAGACCGTCGAAGGTCTGCAGCGGCGCCGGCATCGGCGCACGCCCGATGTTCGGCGGCTGCGTGGCGGCGCGGACCGACGGCTTTTCGCCTTCGGGCTCTTCCAGTTCGTTCCATTGATGCAGCCCGACCGGTGCGGCGGCGCGCGGCAGGTTGCGCACGTCGCCGTTGAACACCGAGGGAGCGATCTTGGGCAGCGCATAGGTCAGCGCTGCGCCGGAAGCCGGCGCCTCGCCGCCGGGCGCCGCCGCGGCGGTACCGACCGCGCACAGCGCCAGCGCGAACGGCGCGGCCATTTTCTTGATGTTGCACGCGCGCCGAACGGCGCCGAGCATCCCCGCAACCCAGGCTACGGAACGCGACGACCCACCCATGACCATCCCCCTCGTGACGGAAGCCATCAGTCTACAGGCGGATGGTGACTAAGTCCTCGTGACCAAAACATGACGATTCGCTCTCGCCCCCTCCCGCGGCGCGCGCGTCGTCGATCCGATCGGAAAGCCGAGCGTGCTCGGCTCAGGTGCCCGCGGACGCCGGCCGCAGCAGGCGCTCCAGGACGCGCGAGACCGCCGCGAACGCAAAGGCGGCGGTCACGTGCGTCGCGGCGCCGAGGCCGCCGCCGCAATCGAGCTTGAGCGACTCGCCCTGCTCCGGCCGCGTGCCGCAGACGCTGCCGTCCGCCTGCGGGTAGCGCACGTTCTCGCGCGAGTAGATGGCCTGCACGCCGAAATAGCGCTTGGGCCCGCGCGGGAAACGAAACTCCTCGCGCAGCTTCTTGCGCACCAGGGCGAGCAGCGCGTCGTGTTCGGTCTTGGACAGGTCGCGTACCGCGATCAGCGTCGGATCGGTGCGGCCGCCGGCCGAGCCGCACGTGATCAGCGGCAGCTTGCGGCGGCGGCACCAGGCGATCAGCTCGACCTTGACGCGGAAGGCGTCGCAGCAGTCGACGACGAAATCGTAGCCGCGGTCGAGCAGGCGCTCGAGGCTGGCCGGCGTGACGAATTCCTCGATCGCGTCGACCGCGATGCGCGGGTTGATCGCGTGTGCGCGCTCGGCCATCACCGCGACCTTGGCGCGGCCGTATTCGCCGTCCAACGCATGCAACTGGCGATTGGTGTTGCTGATGCAGACATCGTCGGCGTCGATGATCGTCAGCCGGCCGACGCCGCTGCGCGCGAGCGCCTCGACCACCCACGAGCCGACGCCGCCGATGCCGATCACGCACACGTGCGCCTGCGCCAAGCGCGCGACGCTGCCGACGCCGTACAGGCGGTCGATGCCGCGGAAGCGTTCTTCGATGAGCGGTTGGTCCATGAGGGCGCGCAGATTACCATCGCGTTTTGCCTGGCGATGCCCTCCATGCGTTATCTGATCTGCCTGATCGGCGGTGTCCTGCTCGGCGCGATGATCGCGTTGACCGTGGCGAACGCCCTGCAGCGCCGCAACGCCTGGCCGCGCGCCGTGATGACCGTGATGCAGCACGAACTCGGCAGTGCGCGCGACGCCGCCCGCGCCGGCCAATGCACGGCACCGCAGGCAAGAACCTCGACGGCACACCTTGCCCTGCTCGGCCAGGACCTCGAACGCGCCCTGCTCGCCCCCGGCGCGAGCGACCGCGTCTTCACGCAATACGCCAACGACCTGCGCGATGCGGTCGCCAAGGCACAAGCGGCCACCGACTGCCCACAGCAGACCGCGGCGCTGACTGACGTCTCTAATGCCTGCGATGCCTGCCATCGCGACTACCGCTGACGCCGCAGGGCCGAAAAACCGGGACAGCGCAAAGCGGGCCGACGCAAAATTTGACGGCCCCGACCGGTTGCCGGCAATTACAAAACTCATTAGTATTGATTTTCCCGCCGGTCGCGGCAGCAAGGGCGAAGCCGCCTTTTGACGCTGCAACCGGCATTCATTGCGAACATCGACGCAGCAATCCGGCCATCGACGTGCTGGACTGCCACGACCGACCATCCTGCCTGCCCTGACCGATCCGATGACTGCAGCCGTCGTCCGCCCGCTCGTTGCCCTGGCCATCGCGCTCGCGATCGCGGGGTGTTCGATTCCTTCCAAGCCGGACCGGCCGGTCCTGCGCAACGAGGCGCCGCTGGCCGGCGTCGACGTGCCCGCCGGCGCCGCATGGCCGGAGGCGCAATGGTGGAAACGCTATGCCGATGCGCAGCTCGACGAGCTCGAAGCCAAGGCGCTGGCCGGTTCGCCCTCGCTCGACGAAGCGCACAAGCGTTTCGATACCGCAATCCGCTCGATCGAGAACGCGCGCGCGGCCAGCGCGCTGTCCTCGCAGCTCAATGGCGAAGTGCAGCGCAACCGCCTCAGCCAGACGCTCGGGCTGCCGCAGGGCCTCGCGCCGGTCTGGTACAACCTCGGCGAACTGAACGTGCAGTTCCAGTACGACTTCGATTTCTGGGGCAAGACGCGCGCGGCGGTGCAGGCGGCCGTCGACGAAGCGCGTGCCGCCGAAGCCGAGCGCAGCGCGGCGGCACTGGTGCTGACCACGGCCGTCGCCGACACCTATTTCGGCTGGCAGGCCGACCAGGCGCGACTGGCGCTGGCGAAAGAGAACGGCGTCGCGCTCGCGCGCTACCGGGAGCTGTCGGCCAAGCGCGTCGCGCAAGGCGTCGATCAGCCCGACAGCCTGCACGAAGCCGAGGAACGCGTCGCGGCCATCCGTGAAATACAGGCCGGCTACGCCGGTTCGGCCGACATCCGCCGCGCCGCGCTGGCCGCATTGCTCGGCGTATCGCCGGCGCAGCTGCCGACGCTCGAGGCGCAGCCGCTGCCGAACGTCGAGGCCGCCCTGCCGGACAACGTCGGCCTCGACCTCATCGCACGGCGTCCCGACATCGCGGCGAATCGCTGGCGTGTCGAGGCAGCGCTGCAGCGCGTCGACCAGGTGCGCGCCGAGTTCTATCCGGACATCAGCCTCGGTGCATTGGCCGGCGTGCAGACGCTCGACCTCGACAAGATGTTCAACCTCGACAGCCGCACGCTCGGATTCGGGCCGGCG
>Ga0070663_100001007_pt1 | contig 15357 bp, 20 predicted proteins | sample KBSC63metaG_FD_65646 | JGI IMG/M metagenome (GOLD analysis project Ga0070663, IMG submission 65646) | Corn rhizosphere microbial communities from Kellogg Biological Station, Michigan, USA - KBS C6-3 metaG | ecosystem: Host-associated > Plants > Roots > Rhizosphere > Soil ...
TGCTCGCTTGCTCTCGAAGCGCATTGCGGCGTTGCGCCTCCTCGCGATAGCACGGCTATGACTCGTCGGCGCGCCTTGCACTGCGCTCCGACAGCGGCGCGATCAAACCGACACTTGTGGCTTGACGCGACACCAGTGTCGCGTCAATCGACGACCTGAAAGGCTGAAAAGCTGAAAAGCCGAGAAGCCAGAGAAGTCGCCACCGATTCCAGCCGCAACTACTCCGCGAATCCGTGCACCGCATCTCGACTATCTTCGTCGAGATCGCCGAAGGCCGTTCCTATTTTGAATCCATCCGGCCCTGAGAAGGAGCAGTACAAGACCTTCACGGCGGCCGTCACCGGCAACACCTTGCCGCCCACCGGCAATTCGAAGCTGACTTCGCATTTGGTGCCCGGTGCGATGGGCTTGGATGACATGATGCTCATGCCGTCGATTCCGAGATCCCAGGTCTTTCCGTCTCTAGGCGGCTGACCTCGAACCGTCACCTTTGCTACGGCGCGCAACACCTTGCGGGGGTGAATTCGACGATTCGTTCCAGGGATCATGGCAAATACAACTCGAAAATGGCACCTCCCCTAGGATCATCTCCCAAAGTGCAATTTCCATGCACACCCCGATTCTTGTGTGATTGCGCGACCTCGTTACACAGCTTCATGCCCAGGCCGGTGGATGTGAGGCAAGGCTCGTTGTCCACACCCGGGCCGTCGTCGTGCACGAAGAAGCACAGGCGCCCTTCTTCCATGCGTGCGCCAAGCACGATGCGTGACTTTGCAAAGCGCAGAGCGTTGTGCAGAGCCGAATCGATGGCGAGCCTCACAAGATGCGGGTCATAAAACCATAAGCTCGGCAGCTCGCCGCTTTCCTTGACGATCTGCACACGCCCAGCCCCAAGCGGCAAGGCCTGCGAATGAAGGTCATCGAGAAATAATTCCGGCACTTCTTCATGCGGCACCGCCCGCAAGCCCCCTTCACTGGCACGCTGCACCGTGAGCCACTCGACCAGCTTGCTCGTGAGCATCATGCTTTGCAGCTTGGCCGTGGAAACGTGGGCCTGCGCCTCGGCCGTCAGTGGCAATGCCGCGAGCTTGGCGAGTTCTTCTTCCAGGATGACAAGCCTGTTCTTGACGTCGTGGGCCACCGCCGCGGACAGCGTGGAATTCATAGCGCAGTCACTGGCGACGCGAGGCGCTCACGGTAGAACTTCCGTGCTGCCGCAACCCGCGCGTGATTGGGATGCTTCCGATCGAGCGCCGTCAACAGGTCTTCGGCACGCGTCGCATGCTCCGGCTTGCCACAGGCGCGACCCATCGCCACCAGATAGAGCGTGCACAACTCGATCTGGATGTGAAAGTTGGCTGGCGACACCGCCAACGCCGATTCTCCAATGTCTATCGCCCCTATGAAATCGGCGTTGCGCTTGGCCAATTGCAAATTCTGCAAGGCCTGCTGCACTTCGGCACCGGCTCGCGCCACGATGTCCTGGCAAGCGCCCTCGACTGCCGTGCCCTGTGCTGCACGCAAGGCAGCGTTGAGCATGAGTGGCTTGTCAGTGTTGTTGCGCGCCACGGCCTCGATGATCCCCTGGCCAAGTTCGAGCCGTCCGGTGGCGAGCGCGCTCTTGGCAATCAGCAGCTTGTTCGAATCGGCCAGCGATGCGCTCACCAACTCGCGTTCGACTTCAGCCATTAGTTTCGTCGCCTCCTCCGTGTTGCCGGTGCACTGGTGCACCTGGGCGCAAACGGCCTTGCTCAGCACCTGGGCGCCTGGATGGTCGGGATACTGCTTCGCGGCATCGGTCGCAACAGCCAGAGCCTTCTTCGGGTCGCCGTTGTCGAGCAAGGCTTGCGCGAGGAGCACGTTTTCCTGATGCGAGCGTGTCACTGAACCCTTGTTCTTGGCAACTGCCTGTTCAAGCGCCTTCACTGCCACGTCAGCCTTGCCTGCATCGAGCGCGACAACGCCAAGTCGGAACTTGCGGCGCGCGTTGGGCACGAGATCCGCCACGGCGCGAGCAGTGGCGAGCGCGGCATCCTGGTCACCCTGCTCTTCGGCGATTTCAAGCAAGGCGTCATAAGCGGACGCGTAATCGGGCTGTGTTGCTATCAAGGCTTCAAGCGCCGTGCGCGCATCGTCGACGCGACCCATTGCACGCAGCGCGTTGGCACTCCCAAGGCGGGCCCATGGTAGTTCGGAGTTCAACTGCAGCACGGTGTTGTACGCAGCATTCGCCTCTTCGAAACGGCCGAGTTTCATGAATGCATTGGCCTTCTGCTTCATGCCCTCGATCGACAAGGAATCGCCGCGCGCGATGAACTCCGCCGCCACCGTCAGCACCTCGTTCCATTTCTTCGCGTCGATGGCATGGAGCAAGGGCGCGAGCAAGGCCTTGCGGGCAGACAGTGTCTCTATATAGCGGCACAAGAGCTGGTCGGTGAAAGGTTTGACGATGTAGCCGTCGGGAGTGAAGTCGCCGGCGGCAAGAACGTCATTTCGAAGCGAATTGGCCGTGATGAAGATCCAGGGCGCGATCGGGTTGAGCACATTGGTCGAGCGAGCAACTTCGAGCAATTGCTGCCCGTCGGTGCCTTCGCCAAGGTTGTAATCGCTCAGCACCACGTCAACTTTCTCGACATGCATGGCCTTCAGCGCCTCACGCGCATTGCCCGCCATCACAACGTTGCGAATGCCCAGCCGGTACAGCGATTCGCGGATGATCTGCCGCATCTGCTGCTGGTCGTCGATGACCAGCACATTGAAACTCGAAAGGGGTCGTGCGACAGGTGTTTGCATGGGCGGTCCAATTTTTTCAGGCTTGCTGTGACAGACAACGCGCGATCACCCAGCAAAGCTCCTGGGTGGAAGACTCTTCGAATCGCGCTCCCGTGGGCGACGGACCGTTGAGCGTGCGCAAGATGATGCCGAGTTCGGTCGCCGCGAAGTGCTGGTGCACGTCAGCCGAGCGCTTTTCATTGCGTCGCCAGCTGTCGATCCAATCGGCGACCTCGCGCTCGAAATGGCGCATGTTTGCCCGCTGGCCATGCCGCTCGACGAGGAATGCGAGGAGCTGCAAGGCACGATCCGGAAAGCGGTAAATCGACGTGGTGGGCACCGCGACTGACATTCGTTTCTCCTGCTGGGATGCAAGAGGCACTGCACTCAACGCGAGAGGTCACAACCACCGCAGGCGTCGTTGCCAACAACCGAAGAAACCGGCGGGCGCGCAGCTGGAGCGCTTCGCGTCTGGCAACCCCGCTGTCATGGCCCGAAGGCGTTAGACCGGAAGCTTTGCGACCCCGGCTTTCGCACGGGTGTGCCTTTGTCATCTCGTGCTCAACTGTATCCAAAGGAAACGTTGATAGGTGAGTCCACCCTTCGCTCTCGATCAGGAAGACATGCGCTGCGTGAATAAATTCGCAACGAAAAGGCCTTTAGAACTGCTAGTGCGGTGTTTCACGCTATGCGGAACTTGAAAAGACCATGGATTTGGCCGCGCATCAAGGCCGCAATGCGCTTCACTTCAAGAGCATCGAGGAGCCGGTATTTGTGGCTTGACGCGACACTGGAGCTATTGCGTCTGGATTAGCAGCCCGGGGGGCAACCGAAGCCACCCTTTCAGCACTATCCGATGACTTTGCAGAAATGGGGAAAATCACTCCAGGGTAAAGCCGAGCTTGATCGATACCTGCCATTGCGCCACTTTCCCATTGATCACGTGCCCGCGGGTTTCAGTAATGCTGAACCATTGGATGTTGCGCACGCTTTCATTGGCTTTGGTTATCGCGCTTTGCACCGCCTCCTCGATACTGATGGGAGACGAACCGGTAAGCTCCAGAAGCTTGTAAGTGTGGTTGGCCATGGTTGCTGTTCTCACTCAAATGGGAACACCAACGCTAGCCGGTTTCCACGGCCGGTTCAAGTCAGAGGCAAATCCCTGACCCAAAAGCAATTTTTCTTTTTTGGCGCGTCCTCAAGCTTTCGCCCCAATCATTTCACGGCCAACCCGGGCGTCGTCAATTCCAGCACGCGCACCCGCTGTGAATGTGGTCGAATGCATGCTTTGTCGTGCGGCTGTCTCCATGTTCGTATCGTTTACTCCCAATACCGAGCCCGGTTGGTTTCGCTGGCTGAGCCGGCTCGTGATACGCATGGGCCTCTTCCGAGCCATCGAGACACTCACTGTCGTCCTGACTCTGAGCGCCATCCTCATTTCGCAAGCCGTGATCAGCATCACGGGCTACGGCGATCGTGTCGTCGCCCTCTTTTCTGCCTCCGTCTGCTCGCTGATGCTCGCGCCGGGCATCTGCTACCTGATCTTGCGCCTCGTCCTGGAGCTTGACCGCGCCCGCCAGCAGCTCACGGTTCTCGCCACGCAAGACGACTTGACCGGCCTGCACAACAGGCGTCACTTCATGGTCATGGTGCAACGCGAATGGGATCGCGCACGGCGCTACAGCACCCAGGCAGCCCTTCTGCTGATCGACGCCGACCATTTCAAGCGAGTGAACGATATCCACGGCCATCTTTGCGGTGACGAGCTCCTGCGCTCTATTGCAAAGACCGTGAGCGGATCGCTGCGGCAGGCCGACGTGCTGGCGCGATTCGGCGGCGAGGAATTGATCGTCTTCCTGCCGCACACCGATCCGCTGGGCGCACTCGATGTCGCTGAACGCATTCGCGAACAGGTGCAGGCCTTGGCAGTTGAATTCAATGGAGTAAAGGTCTCCACCACCGTGAGCATCGGCGTGGCGCCCATGCGGACGGAACTGCCCTCGCTGGATTGGATGATCCAGGAGGCCAACACGGCGCTTTACGCCGCCAAGTCGGACGGCCGCAACTGCGTGCGCACCCTGCCCTTTGAGGCCAGCCGCAGCGGCGGGGCCTTCGAGACGAACTCGAGGTAAGGAAAGGGCCCGGAATCATTGGACTTAGAGGCTGAGAGTTTTTCGAGCGTGCCCGAGCAGCGCGTCAAAAGGTGCCTGATCTAGGCGCAAAGCGCAGCCATAGCTCGTGCTATTGCGAGCATTTGCAACGACGAGCAGGCGTCTTTTGACGTGATGAGCGGGCATGGTCGAAATACTCTCAGCCTCTCAGAGGTGCAGGCTGGACAGCCCGTTCCTCGACCTCGCCACCGCCGTCTGCGGCAGCATCGACCAATCGCGCAGCCGGTTGTAGAGCGTCTTCACGCTCACGCCCAGCGCATGGCTCGTACGCTGCTGATGGCCCCCGTAGTAGTCGAGCGTGGCGAGCACCACTTGGCGTTCGATGTCGGTCCAGCTCTCGCCCACGCAAATTTGCAGCACCGGCATCTCTGGCGCATCGTGTTTCATCGGCGCAGAACCGTTGAACGTCACCGGCACGCAGGCGTCGACGATCTCGCTGCCGGTGGCCATCACATACGAACGCTCCACCACGTTGCGAAGCTCGCGCACATTGCCCGGCCACACATGGTCGCGCAGGGCGTCGAGCACCTGTGGCGCGAAGCGTTTGGCCGCGCCTTCGCGCTGCGAGATCGCCTCGAGAAAGTGCCAGGCAATGATCGAAATGTCTTCCGGCCGTTCGCGCAGCGGCGGCACGTGGATCGGGAACACGTTGAGCCGGTACAGCAGGTCCTCGCGAAGCTTGCCTTCGCGCACCGCGCTCATCGGATCGCGATTGGTTGCGGCGACGAGCCGCACGTCGGTCGTCTGAAGCTGCGTGGACCCGACACGCATGAAAGTGCCCGTCTCCAGCACGCGCAATAGCTTCACCTGCAATTCCAGCGGCATCTCGGTGATTTCATCCAGAAAGAGCGTACCGCCCTTGGTTCGCTCGAAGAAGCCGATGTGCTGCGTATCGGCTCCCGTGAAGCTGCCTCGCTCGTGACCGAAGATTTCGCTTTCCATCAGGTGCGGCGAGATGGCGCCGCAGTTCACGGCCAGCATGGGCTTGTCGCGGCGGCGACTCTTGTCGTGCAAGGTGGCGGCGACGAGTTCCTTGCCGCTACCGCTTTCGCCCGTAACGAGCACGGTGACGCCGGTGGGCGCGGCACGATCAATCTGCTGCTGAATCCGCTTCATCGCGGCTGACTCTCCTAGTAGCAGAGGCGCTCTCGCACCCATACTCTCGGCCGCCTCGCGATGGCCGTGCAACTGCTTCACCGCACCGCGGTTCACCCGCAGCAAGAGTTCATTCAACTGCGCCGGACTCACCGGTTTGATCAAGTAGTCCACTGCGCCGAGCCTCAAAGCCTGCACCGATGACTCGACATCGCCATGCCCGGTCACGAACACCACCTCGGTATCGTGTGACAAGGAATCGTCGTCGAAAAGTCTCAAGCCGCTTCCATCGGGAAGCCGCAAGTCCAACAGCACGAGATCGGGTTTGTGCATTGCAAGCTGCCGCCTCGCGTCCCGCAGGGTCCGGGCTGTCGACACGGTAAATCCCGCATCCGATATCAGCTCCGCCATGGTTTCAGCCTCATCGCGCTCGTCGTCCACTACCAGCACATGTTGCATAGCCTCGGCTCCTATGTTTATTCCTTTGTATCAGTCCCCCGGACAGCGCCGCAGCGATGCTCCGGCGGCGGATGTCTCAGCGGCTGAGAAATACTCTCAGCCTCTCAGCGCCATGTCGCGCATTTCATGCGCGCAGCAGGGCTCGCGGGACAAACCGCCAAGCGGCATGCGAACCTGGATCGCTTGAAATATCCCGCTGACCAAAATCACTTTGTTCTCCTTCTAACCGACTCGATATCCGCTTGGTCTGAATTAGCAGCGCCGCGTGGAACGACATCCATCGGACCGTTGAATGCGTACATGCCGACACGCAGGCGTTGCTTTCTTTGACGGCCCCGAGCCTCGTCCTCATCGATCAATTTCTGCACCACCGGCGCCAACTCCTTGAGCACCGATTGCCATTGCTGCTTGATGAGCGGTCGCATCCTGCCGATGGATTCGGGAGACAGTTCATCAGCGAACAATGCCTGCTCGAGATGGCGGGTGCCGGCAGCGTCCTCGTCTGGGCTTTCGTGGAGCACGTTGTCCACCGCGGCCCGCAGGTGGTCTGCGACATTCGACCCGACAATGCCGAACATGCGCTTCTCATCACCCGTGGGTAGGAACGCATCGCGCTGCAGCAGGACGACGTCGAGCTTGTCGTCGAATTTGGCGAGGCCCAGCCGGCACATCTCTTCGAGCAAGGTGCGCGGATGAACATCCTTTGTCACCGATTGCGCAAGGCTTTCAAAGCTCGGCGCGGGGCCTTGGCGCGCAAGAAACCGCCTCGGCGAGCCGCACAGCCGCAAGGCCGGATCGCTGAGCCAGCGTGTAAAAAGTTCAGTGGCGAGTGAACGTCCTGCTGGCTCCGGCGAGTCCATTCGCATGAGGCGAGCCACTTCGCGCCGGTTGAGCCCAGTGGTCGCGCTGACGCGACTTACAGCGCGATGCGGCAACACATCGGCATGTGCGTCGCGGGCTGCCTCGACGAAGGCGCTACGCAGGAGTTCATCAAGTTCGCCGAACCGCAGTCCATGCGCCACCGCTAGTTGTGCCAGCGGCACCATCACTTCTTTGCACGCACGCAAGAGCGCATCGACCGCATCATCTGCGGACGCTACGTGGGGGCTGGGGATGGCGCTCAATTGAAATCCATGCTGCACTGCACTGCACAAATGTGCTATTTGCACATTTGCTTCACAAGGCGGGTTTACGTGCCTTGTGACATCCAGACTCGTGAACATAGAAACCGGATCGAGTTCGGCTCGCCGCAGCCTCGGGCCTTCGGCTTAGATGGCTTGGTCAGGCATGCCTTCCATGCCTTCAGTTCGACGGATCCTGTAGTCCATGCCTCACAAATGCTCGCGACACCGCCCGACCCAGGAATCAGCGCCAACTGGCATCGGCTGCTGACGCTATGAGTCAGCATGACATGCCGCCACATCACGACGAACAGGTGGCGAACCAACGCCATGCATGGCTACAAAGGAGTTCGAAGCATGACACCTAGACTCATTACTCTTACCGCCGCAGCCTCGCTGGTATTGGCTGCCGGCTGCTCGTCGGTGCGAAACGACCCGGCGCCGACCTATGGCGCTGTTGGCTCAGGCCCCACGTACCCTACCGGTACGACCGCGTATGACTCGGTGCAGTACGGCTATGTCCGCAACGTTCAGCAACTCGATACGTCACGCCGCAGCACAGGCGCCGGCCCCCTTCTCGGTGCGGTGGTCGGCGGCGTACTTGGCAACCAAGTCGGATCTGGCACCGGCCGCGCAGCAGCGACAGCGGCAGGCGCCATCGGCGGCGCGGTGATCGGCAAAAAGATCGAAGAACGCAATCAGGCGCCCCAGAATTACTTCCAGGTCGATGTGCAACTCGACAACGGCGACTTCAAGACCTTCGACTATGCGGACCTCAACGGTCTACGGGTGGGCGATCGGGTCCGCGTTCAGGACAACCAGCTGCAGCGCTGGTAACCACGCAACCCGGGTTCGGTTGATGTGACCGAACTCGGGTTGTCGATGAGGTGCGGCATGAGCTTCGATACCTCAGAGGCTGAGAGTTTTTCGATCATGCCCGCTCATCACGGCAAAAGACCCCTGCTCGTCCTTGGATGCTGGGTTGTGCATCCCGAAGGCTCGGTCTGCTCGGCTCCGTCAATGAATCGTGGGCGGAATCATCACCGGGGTCGGCATCACCGGCGGCTCTCGCACCGGCACCGGGTTCTGACCCGGCGACGGCGGGTCGTCCACTGGATCGATTTCAGGACCTGGCGGTAAAGGCGGCAGCATCGGGCGCTGAGGCGTTTCCGGTGGCTCGGGAGGAGTTTGATGAGCGAACAAAATCTTCACTATTTCAATGAGTCCTGCAGCGTTACGGCAATTGATGGGCCTGCTGCCGAGGCAATGAAACATCTACGTTCGCAGGCAAGGCTTACCGTTTCTCAATGAGCTTCACGGGTTTCACGTTTGCCCACTCATCAGCAGATGGGGCATCCCCATCTCTCGCAACTTGACTGAGGAGAAAGACATGGCTGAATCGAATATGGTGACCGGGCTCTTTCGCGACCGCGACAGCGCGGAGCGGGCCTATAACTCGATCACCGAACGCGGGTACGACAGCAAGGACGTGAACGTCGTCATGTCTGACGAGACCCGCAAGCGCCACTTCGCCACGGGAGAAAAGACAGAACTCGGCAGCAAGGCCGCGGGAGGCGCCGGCATCGGGGGCGCGATAGGCGGCACGTTGGGCGCGATTGCGGCAGCGATTGCCGCCGTCGGTACAAGCATCGCGATTCCGGGCCTGGGCCTTGTGGTCGCCGGCCCCGTGGCTGCAGCCCTCGCCGGCGCAGGCGCGGGAGCCGCAACCGGCGGGCTCGTGGGCGCTTTGATCGGCTGGGGCATTCCTGAAGAACGAGTCAAGCGCTACGAAGAAGGCATCAAGCAAGGAGGCATCTTGATGGGCGTGAAGCCGCGCTCGGCCGACGATGCGGCGCACTTTGAGAGAACTTGGCGCGACTATAGCGCCGAGGACGTCTATAGGTAGACTTTGACGGGATTTCCACCGCACGAATGCGCCCGTGCTGGGCGCACTATTGCAAAGAGCCGCGCAGTGCGCGGCTCTTTTTCTGCTCAAAAAAAATTCCGTCTCGAGCCCACATCGCCCAATGAGTCGGGAGGAAGGGGGGAGGAGCGAAGCAGTTGAATGCTCGAGCCGGGAAAACTGTCAGGAGGGTTGCACAGTCGTCTTCTGACTACTGCGCAAACATGCACCTTGGACCTTTCAAGAGCAAGTGCTGTACCAACTTTCGGCAGCCTTCAGAGCAGCCCTCGAAACTGTGATTTGACACGCCCTTTCTCCCCTCTGATTCCCTCTGACAAAGGGCCTCTGCGCTCGTTCCACAACTCCCCAAAAGCATCATTGCCGACTCGGCAATTCTTGGAAACTGCGTAAAACAGAGATGCAAGCTTTACCGATTTCCTACTTGCAACGCAGACAAGGAGCCTAGCCACAAGGGCATCCCGTTTGCATTCATCGCTCGACATTCATAACAAACCTCTGGAGAACTCATGAGCAAATCACGACGCGTGCTGCTGATCGATGACAACGTCGACGCGGCCGAATCGCTGGCCCAGTTGCTCACCCTGTCGGGACACGACGCGCGCACTGCAGGCGACGGCTCGCAAGCCATGCGGGTTGCACAGGAGTTTCATCCGGAGGTCGTCTTCTGCGATCTCGGCTTGCCTGGCATGAATGGCTTCGACCTTGCGAAGGAATTGCGAACGCTGCCCTTCGGCCGAGACATTGTTCTGGCCGCCCTCACCGGCTATGGGCAGCCGAGCGATAGAGAAAAAACCGCGAGGGCCGGCTTCGACGCCCACCTCGTCAAGCCTGTCGATCCTTCAGTCATCGAGAGCTTTCTCGACGACTACGCCTAAAGGCTCAAAGTCATTAGGTCGGCGTCGGCGGAGAAGCCAGGCCGAGGACCTGGGCCAGCGTTCGCAACACGCATTCGGGGTCGATGGGCTTGGCGACGTGCTCGTCGAACCCGGCTTTCAAAGCAGACAACCTGTCCTCCGCCTGCGCAAAGGACGTAAGCGCCAGCGCCACGATGCGCGGGCGGTGTTCACTGCCTTCTAGCTTGCGGACTCGCTTGATGAAGGCATAGCCGTCTTCGTTGGGCATGGCGATGTCGGAGATGAGTGCATCGGGTTGCTCCTCGGCGCTTGCATGGGCCAGGTATTCGAATGCGGCTCTCGCGCCGTCGAAGCTTTGCAACTCGACATCGGCTCCACGGAGAATGAGCCCCAGCATTTCACGCCCGTCCTCGTCGTCCTCGACGATCACAATGCGCTTGCCCTTGAGCGCAGAGCGTTCCCAGCCGGCCGATGTTTGCGCCACCTTCTCACACATGGCCGTCGACGGCAGCTCGATCGTGAACTTTGACCCCAGACCTGCGCCCTTGCTGTCGACGCGTATCGTGCCGCCATGCAATTCAGCCAACTGCCGAGCAAGCGACAAGCCGAGCCCCAGGCCGTTGGCGTGGCGGGTGGTCGAGCTGTCTGCCTGTTTGAAGCGGTCGAAGATCCCGGGCAGTTGTTCAGCGTCGAGACCAACACCAGTGTCTTCCACCTCGATCGCAAGCCCTTTAGGTAGCCGCACGCTGCGCACCTGGACGATGCCGTCTTCGGGTGTGAACTTCACGGCGTTGGTCACCAGCTTGACCAGGGCCTGCCTCAAACGATCCGCGTCGATACGCACCATGCCAATGGAGGGGTCGTGCGAGGCCTCAAGACGGATACGCTTCACCTGCGCGGCGGGCCGTACCGACTCCATCGCCTCTTCGATGATTGCCTCGATCGGTACCCAGCCGAGGTCGAGTTCGAGTTTGCCGCAAAGAATGCGCTGACTATCGAGCAGGTCATCGACCAAATGGGCCTGCATTTGCGTGTTGCGATCGATTGCATCGAGCGCCCTCAATTGCACAGGCAATAACTCGCCGCTGTGCCGAAGCACATGAGACCAGCCGCGAATGGCATTAAGCGGCGAGCGCAATTCATGGGTGACAATGGCGAGGAACTCGTCTTTCGCCAGGGCGGCAGCTTCCGCCTTCGTGCGAGCCTTGCGTTCGAGGCGCAAGAGTTGCTCGATCTCGACTGCACGCGCATTGCTCGACGACCGAGATGCGGTCTTGCTTTGTGCCGTCTTGCGGCGCGCATCGGTCTCGCAGTCGTTGGTCGGTCGTTTCATTTCACTCAGCCAGCGGCGCCTGTTTGCTTGACTCTCGCAAGCGGTGTGCCCGGCCGATGTGAGAGCCGCCTGCGATACGGCAGTGCTTACAGGCCAGTGCAATTCTTCCCAGCGCCCGGCTATGCGCACTCACTAGTGTCGCGTCGAGCCTCAAGTGCGGCTGCTCGCTTGCTCTTGAAGGGCATTGCGGCGTTGCGCTCCTTACCATTAGCACGGCTAGAGAAAACAACAGTCGCTACGGCGCCTTATGTTTGGTGTCCCGATCCGAAACGCGACGCAGCAAGCCAAGCGGCATGCCATTTGCCGAGGGGGGTTCTGAGGCCAATTGCCGATTCCGAGGTGGTGGCCGGCTTTCCCTCAATCGACCTTTGAAAGGACCACTTTCATGATCAACTTCATCGTATGGCTGGTAGTCGGCGGCTTGGTAGGCTGGATCGCAAGCATGATCATGCGCACCGACGCGCAACAAGGCGTCATTCTCAACGTGGTTGTGGGCATCATCGGGGCCGCCATTGCCGGCTGGCTGATCTCCCCACTGGTGGGAGTACCTAGCATCAACACCGGTTTCAGCGTAGGCTCTTTCGTGGTCTCGCTACTTGGCGCCATCGTGCTGCTGGGCATCGTCAACCTGTTCCGCCGCGGCAGGGTGCGCTGAAGCAGATCTTTTCTGCAAGTGCCTGAGAAGTTCCGCCGTCCCCGCGCCGTGGGGGTGGCGGAGCGACGTTTTGCAAACCCTTGAGAGGAGGCTTAAATGGAACCCACCACCGGCGACTCGACCTTGAGCACCGTCACTGAACGCGGACACACCACCGTCGATCGCGCGGCGCAAAGCGCGCACGAAGCCATTGATCGACTGGCCGCCAAGGCGGGGCCGGCCGTCGAGAGGCTGCGCGCTTCGACGAGCAGCGCGGGAGAAAAGCTCCGCGCCAAGGCCGGAGAACTGGGAGAACTCGAAGAGCAATGGGTGGAAAACACCCGCGGCTATATCCGCGACAATCCGCTTACCGCATTGGCCATCGGCGTGCTCGCCGGTGTGCTCCTGAGCAAGCTGTCGTCGTCACGTTAGAGACCCGACAACTGCTGACGGCCTCGCACGGCATGAAGCCGAGCGGGGCCGTTCCGTTTCACCTTTGTGGCCGAAGGGGCACATCCGGTCGTCGGCACCTTATTTGCCTGCACTGAGGCATCCGAAACGCCTGGAGTTTCCATGGCCACCAGCAGCATCCTCGGCGCTGAACGCGCGCCACCACAATCCGAGGGACGTGACGTAGAGGCGCTCGGTCCGAGCGACAGCTCCGACAGTGGAAGCGACGTACAAGGCGAACTCGATCTTGCTTCCCCCTCTGACCTGGACAACACACTCTTCGGCACCGTACAGCCTGGACTGGAAAGCGACAGCGACTCGGCAGGAACTGGCGAGCGCGGCGCGGCTCTTGCTGATGAGGAAGCTCGCGCGGGCAATGACATCTTGCCCGACCGCATTCAGACTCTGACTGATGAAGCGCAGTCGTCCCTCGGGATAAGCGATGCGGAACTCGATCTCATCGAAATGGCAGACATGGACGAGCTTGCCGCCGACGATCGGGAGGACAACGAAGACGACGATCCCGAAGAGCAGATTGACGACAGCCCGAGCTGACGGTAGGTTGAGACAGGCGGCGCGTGCGTGCTCGATCTACCGGCGATGCTCATGGATGGCGGGCGACCTGAGTCGACGGAGACCTAAATGTGGCTGAGAGCTTCAGCCCATGACCGACTCAACATGTCTACGCCGAGTGTGCATCGGTGTATCCGAATAGTAGGCATGAAAGGTGCCTTTTTCCAAATAAGGTCCGCCGCCATATGCGCCGCCCAACCGACAGTCGGGTCAAAGCAAATCGAATAGATGAAGCACCGCGCCGACGAGGAGCAGCATGACGCAGACAAGTTTGCTGGTCGACGCACGCGCTGCGTTCGCTCGATAGCCGTTGGCTGCGCGAGCGGCCCATGGCCGTTGAGGGCCGCCTCATCTGCTTGAAAGCGGCGGCAATTTTTGCGGTCCACGTGCAGCAATTACCGTGCACTGGCTTTGCTGCCCTTCCCCATTGAAGCCATCAGCAAGCCGAGCGCTTCCATTGCTGAACGCACAACAAGTCTGATAGCGTTGCAATCACTGTCACATGAAAAACGATGTTGTTGCCCTACTCGAAGAAAGACATGCACTCCTGCGCAAGCTGAGGACGCAGCTTCGCGGCTGCGCGCGACAAGAACATGCTCGCCTGCTGTTTCGACAATACGCCCTCGCCCTCGGCGCTCACATCGGGGCAATGAGCAAGGTCGTCTATCCCACTCTCACATCTTTGGGTTGGCGCGACGTGCAGTCGGACCTGCTGGTCGGACATGCCAAGCTCGCCCACATGTTGGCCGACCTGCTCAGGCTCAAGCTCGAAGGCAGCTTGTTTGGCGAATGCCTCGCCGATCTACTCGATGCCACAGAGCATGTCACGCTTCGGGAGTCAGACGAGCTGTTGCCGCTGCTCGGAAGGCTCGACATGGCCCAGCGTGTTGCGATGAGGCTTGACGCAGAACCATATCTCAGCCGCGTCAATGAGGTCGATCCGCTGCTTGGTCTGCAAATCACGGCCGATTGGATTGAGGAAGCACGCATGCTGCTGGTGTCGCGTCAAGCCTCAAGTGTCGGCCGCCCGTTTGCTCTCGAAACGCATGCTGCGTGCGCCTCATCGCCATAGCACGGCTATGACTCGTCCGCGCGCCTTGCACTGCGATCCGACAGCGGCGCGATCAACTGACACTTGAGGCTTGACGTGGCTGTTTGAGCGCGCTCGAGCCTCGATACAGTTCTCATGAAACTTCGGGTACAGCCGTTGTACAAGGCGTCAGGCATTATGTCCCCAGGGCAGATGAATCACGATCTCCTGAAATAGCGGCAATAGTCCCCGCACCTCGAGCCTTCAAAAGACCATATTGCCCCGATAGTCATGTCTCCATCAGCGACATGATGCGGGGGCCATATCAAGATCATCGCCGTGCTGGCGGCGCTCCTGGTTGCGAGCGCGGTACACGCCAATCCTCTCGTCGAGAGACTAGTCAACCAGCTTGAAGCCAGCCCGTCAGGCTGCGCGAGAGTAGCCACTGGTCATCCGCAGCGGCGGCTCATCGAATCCGACATCTCGAAGGTCTCAAAACTCACCACGATTCCGCCGGGCGTGCGTTTCGAAGTGCTCGACTGCCCCGTCGACGGCTTCGTGCACCGGGGCGAAACCGTTGTCATCAGCACACGCTTGTCACGCATGTCGGCGCCGCAACGCTTCTTCATCATCGCGCACGAAATAGGGCATCTAAAGCTACAGCATCATGCGGCAATCATGAGCTTCGTGGCGCGCGCAGTAGACACCTCGGCAGACGAATCCGCAGCCCGTGCGCTCATTGCCTCAGGGCTGGCCGCGATATCTCATCAGGCCGAACTCGACGCAGACGCTTTCGCCGTGCGGCTCATGCGCGAGGCCCGCCTCGACCCCGAGCAGGCGGCGCGCATCTTCGACAGCATTGGCGATGGTGAAGACAACGGCACCCATCCGTCGCCGGGGCGTCGCGCCCGCGCGATCCGGGCGATGAACTGATCGCTCTC
>Ga0070663_100001026_pt1 | contig 15256 bp, 13 predicted proteins | sample KBSC63metaG_FD_65646 | JGI IMG/M metagenome (GOLD analysis project Ga0070663, IMG submission 65646) | Corn rhizosphere microbial communities from Kellogg Biological Station, Michigan, USA - KBS C6-3 metaG | ecosystem: Host-associated > Plants > Roots > Rhizosphere > Soil ...
TCCGCGCCCAGCCATTGCGCCACCGCGGGGCTGACGACCGCCATGGCACAGACGGCCAACAAGAAATTTCGCATTGATGAATCCTTTATTTCCCTGAGCAGTTGGCATGTGCCGACGGCAAAACCGATGGCCTTTCCACCCGAAGACCAGATCGCGCTACCGCGGCTGTATTGACGTGGTCAGGGTATCCACGCAATTGAGTCACAGGCGGACACCCATCGACCGCCATCGCCGGACGGGTTTCTGACTTTCACGCCATGATTGACGTCATAAGCCGGCCAGGAAATGGGCACGTTTTCAGCGTTGACGGGCAGCACAAACACTGGGCTGGAAGCACAACCGGTGGCGCCAATAATTTCCCCGGGGACGCCTGGGAACGACTGATCCGGCGGGAAAACTGGGGCCACCGCGACCCCACCCATGTCAAGTACGCCAGCCACCCATTGGCCGTCAGGCGACCATGTAGGACTTGTGAACGCATAGTTCAGAGCCGACTGCGGGTCGGGCGCACTCGTGAGGCGGTGCAACCCGGTGCTATCCAGATTCACAACCCAAATATGAGTGTCCGTACTGGTATTTCGCGAAGCTTCTGACCACGTGAATGCGAGCCTCTTTCCATCTGGGCTGACCGCCAATGTATTTCCCCAGGCAAGGGGCACTCCGTCGTCGGGCGAACTGCCCGGCAAAGCCAAGGTGGCAATCAACTCGGATGCACTGCTGGTCGGCGAAGAGCGATAAAGCTTATTCCTCACCGTGTAGACGTAGCGTCCATCTGGCAACCACGCGGCCGGGCTGCCTTTCATCAATACGCCGTCCAGCCGTGAGCCCCGCTTGATGGGCTGGCCGGTTGCAACATCGAAAATGGTCAATCGTTCGTCCTCGGCCGTTTCACCCGCAGAGAGGTTCTGCCAAAAGGAAAGGATATAGCGACCATCCGGCGACAACATAGGCTTTCGAAATTCGGCTTTCGGTTCCAACGTGCCCTTCTGCTGCCAACTGGTCGAGTCAACGAGAACAATGGGCGCGGCGCCCGTCAAAGATACGTTGACATACCAGCGCAGAGCGGTAGTTCCGTTAATGGATGTGCCTTCCCAGCGACCCCTGCCGGGATCATTGGTAGCAGTGGACTTCGGAAGCGAGACTTGCTGACCCGTTCGCAAATCGAAGGCAGAGGCTCCTTGCGGCGAGTTGGTGATGAGCCTGCCTGGCAGGTTGGTGTTGCCATAGGTATTGACGGTTGCACCCGACGCTTGCGGCGGGCTAGGAGCGGAGACACCTCCGCCACTGTCGTCACCCCTACTGCATCCAACGACCATAAGCGCTAGGAGAGTTGCAAAAATGCAAGCAAGACGCATGAACCACATATCTTCCACCCTTTTGTCATTGAGTACTATCAGCGGCGCCAAAGCGCGGGCGCGCCTCCCCGCACGCCAGATCGCTGAACGCCAAGCAGTACCCACAAGGGCTTACGCATCGGTGCGACTTCTTCCCTGAAGCGGATAACTATCGAGAGGCGGATTCTCGAACGTGCAGCGGGAGCGTGAGCCCTTCACGTTAGGGATGGCGTAAACGTAGGTACTTTTTTAAATGAACGTACCGCCCATGCGCCTGAGCATCACCTGCCTTTGATGCCACGATCTTCAGAAAGATTGTTCGAGGTAGCCCTTGGCGGTCATTCTCCGACGGCACGCGATATCTTCTTGTATCTCAACATGGACATGCGGATTTTGGCGAGCGCGAGTACATGGACATTGATGTCTATGACGTGGATGCAGGTAGTGCCTTTGACTCGGCCTGCGCCCAATCTTTACCGTCTTGCCAGTGGAGGCATCTGTCCTGTAGTAATCGCCGTCAAGTGAATACCAGAACTGCCCCGTGAGCCCTGCATTGATTGAGTCGCGCGCTTCAACGTGACCGGCGAGCAAAGCCATTGAGAGCGCGAAGACAGGAGCTTTCCAATACAGAGCAGCAACTTGTTTGCAATGGCCTTGCTGCATGCTCGTCGACAGCGACCATTGCTTACTGTCGCACCCGCCTTGCTTTACGATTGTCGAAAGGCGCGACGGCCGTGCTCGCCTAGAGGCCGAACTCCTGAGAATCACTTGCCCTTGAGCTTGGTCCACACGTCGTTCATCTCGCCCATCTCCCGCGCTCCGGACTTCGGATTGAAGGGGTGTAAGCTCATCGAACAATAATCCCTTGCGCCGTGATCTCGACCTTGTCTGCATTCATCTTCAGAAACTGTTCGAGGTAGCCCTTGGCGGTCCGCTTCATGTTGTCCGCTGCCTGCGCATTAGGCTGCTTTGCCAGTGCCATCTGACTGGTGGCCATCAACATCCCGACAGTCGCCATCTGCTCGTAAAGCTCCTGCTTTTCGGCCACGCTTGATTTCTGAAAATCGCCGTTCGAGCCGAGCACCTGCTGCATCTGTCTGACCAGCGACTTGAAATTCTTGTCCGGAAAGCCCGTGTTGTGATAGGCCATGTAGTTGCCCGCCACGAAAGCGGCAATCGAGCCAGCCACATCACCTTTCTGGATGCCGAACTTTTGCTCAATAGCTCCGTAGGCCACCAATAATTCGCGGAAGACGCGTTCGGCCTCGGGGCGAGACTTTTCCGGGAAGGTCGCAGCCATACGTGCAGGGAAGGCGGGAGACGCTGCTAACACAGCCACCGTGGTAGCCGGCGCCGTGCGTAAGTTCGACGGCGCGCCCCGGCCGTATCCATAGGTCAGCTGCCGCGAGATTTCGGCACGCTTGCCCATCTCCCTCAACATCGCGTAGTGCATGTTCGAGTCGGCGATATATGCGAAGTAGTCCGCGTCGTAGGCAAATGCAGAGGAAGTCAGCAAGCAGCCCGCGACGGCCAAAAGTTTCGACGTGGAAGTCAAAGTAGATTTCATATCGAAAGCATCCCACCAGATTGCACTCGGGCGCCCCTCATGTTTGGGACAAGGTGTAACCACGCCTGAATGTCTCATTGCTTCACATAGCGGTCTTCGGCGATTTGCAGCGAGTCGCCATCTCTGAAGAAAAACATTTGTCCTTCAGGGGCACCGTTGACCATGATGGTGATCGAATAGTCTTTGACGCGATAGGTACCATGCGAATCTGCACCGCCGGCAACGCCCATAAAGACATTGGCAATTGTGTTGGCGTAGATATTGTGGCCGGAGGCAGTAAACGTGCCGTCAGGCTTGAATACGAATTCTGCCTGGGAGCACGTAGCTAGGTAGCATGACCGCGAGATGTACAAACCGTCGAGTCGCACTTCCTGCTGCGGCGCCAATGACAGATAGTTTTTGCCACCAATGGACCAACCTGCGGCCATTGCACTGATCGGCTGGGCATCGGCGTCACCAATCTTGATTTTTCCGTTCTCAACTGTGTATGGAACACACAGATCATTGCCATTGACATCCCTGCTTGGCGAGTTGCACTGCAGGTCGGCAAGGCGGGTCACAGGTGGGCCGACATATACCAAGCCGTTGTCGAAGAACTTCGGGAAAACGTACTTGAAAAGACTAACATAGTACGGCCATCCGTCCGGCGAGAGGAACAGCGTTCTCTCGGTAGTCCAGCTCCAGTACTGGCCTTCGGGATGATCGATTGAGACCGTCGGCGACGGCGCAACAGGCGCACCGTCCACCGGCGGCACAGGTACTGTTTGGGCAGTGTTATCGCCACCACCACCACCGCAGCCCAGTAGGCTACCGGAAAGCAGCAATATGGTCGAATAGCGTTGCAGGGCCGCCGCTCGGCGGACTGGTTGAATGGGGGTCATGACCAGCTCCGGAAATGAAAGAAGCGGGCCTGCGCTGATGCAGGCCCGCCGAGTACGTACCGAGTTCGTTACTGCTTGCGTGCCATACCGGACAGGGCGTCGCCGATGCTCTTCAACACGGTTGAGACCGTTTCCTGAAACATCTTGACTTCTTGGCTAACGCCTTGCATTTCAGTCATCAACGCCGTAGTTTTATCGGCAACTTTCGGATCCTTGGAGCCCTTGGGAAGGGCATTGAGTTGATTGCTCAGATCGACCAAGTGCCCCGTCTTCTGACCGAGAGATTTACCCATCGCCTTGGCCAGTGCGACGAGCCAGCTGCCGCCGCTGTATTTGCCGTTCGACCCCTCAGAACCGGAGTCCTTCAGTTCATCGAGCGTGTTCTTCACCAAGCTACTTTGCAACTGGCCGCGGAAGTCATCGACTGCTCCCCCAAACTGATCCTGGGCTTGCTGCTGTGCTTCTGGTTGAACGTCATTCTGGCCCAGCTGCTCCAGCTTCTCGTCCACCACCTTGGAGATGAGGTCCCCCAAGAATTTCGGCATGCCATGTTCTTGCTGCAGCTCCTGTGCTGCTCCCTTGGTCGCGTCGCCCACCGCCTCTTGCAACATGTTGCCGATTGCCTGCCCGATCATGCTCCCGATGGGACCACCAAACATCCCACCAACGATGCCACCAACAGCGCCCAGCAAGCCACCGCCGCCACCACCCATCACGCTATTCAAAGCTCCAGACATTTTGCTTCTCCTGTTCAGGCGCGTCGTACGCACCCATGTTTCACTTGACCGATGGCTGGCTGCAGGACCTCCCTGTCGCCGCGGCTGCATGGGGACGCTCCTTGCGCCTCACACAACCACCACCTTCCTTTGCCACCTTGCAGGCTCGCCGCGCTTCGTGGCGGGCTTGCTTTGCGTTGGTCGACGGAGTGAATTAAAGGTGATGAACCGTCTCGCCGATAGACGGTGCGCGCACTAGCTAGGGTCGACCACAGGTCGTTGGCTGAACGGGGGCGAGTGTGCCCTGGGTACTCCCATGACACGCGCCTTTTGCCTGTGACCATTCGTGTTCGCGGTATCACTGTGCGACCGATGGCGACCGCTAAGCTGTCCCTTTCCAGGCCGGCCTGGCCTGCTATAGGTGTTGGCCCGTACGGGGTTCGCACGTTCTTACTTTCTTCGCTTCTTGCCTCTCAAATCCCTGCACAGCTCACGTATCAACGTTGCCCGAATGCAAGCCTGATCGCACAGGCTGAACCAACTGTGAAGGTAATGCCCGATGAGGAAAGCATCGCTTGATGCTTGTCCGTTTCGGGGCATCTTGAACCCCCAACAGGGAGACTCCATGAGAATCGAAAGCTACGCAGCAGGCGCCGCCGCTGCAACCAACACGGCCACCCGGTCCGGGCAGGTGTACGCCCAATCGGGCGACACACTGCATGACATCGCCCAACGCTACGGCGTGGATACCGAAGCGCTGCGCGCGGCCAACCCTGACCTGCCCGAGCGCTTGATCACGGCGCAGGCGGTACAGCTTCCTGCACATCCGCCGGCTCAGGATGAAAGCCTCGGGAGCGCCCCACTTGCCGCCGGCACCGTGGGCAGCATCACCCTGGGCAAGCCCATTAACCACGATGGCCGCGCGATGGAAGGCTTTCGCAAAGCCGATGGCTTGAGCAAAGGGCAGGCAGCACCCGATGGCAGCTTCACAAAGCTGGCTGAAAAGGCCTACGAACGGGCATCACCTCGGCGAGGGGTGTCCGCTGAGACAGCTGACAAGGTACGGAACGCCTTGAAGAAGATCGGCATGCAAGACAAGGCGGTGGAGAAAATTGTCGAAGCCATCCGCACACGCACCAGCGACCTGAGTCCCGTGGAAGCCGCACAAGCAAAGGACGCCTTGCGCCGCGTAGGCGCAGGGCTGTTGGCCGAAAAGATCGAGCCTGAAATCAACGGGGCTTTGAAGAAGCACATCGAGCGATTAGGTCCGCCCGAGACTCAAGAGCACGCCAGCACTGCCACAGGAAAGACAAAGCCAGCGTCCAACCCCATGGATGACTTCAAGGGTGCGGTGGCGCAGTTGACCCGCACAGGCCAGCACGCCCTAGACCCCGAACTGACCCCAGCAACCAAGGTGGCCCACGACGTGGCAGCCGGCCAAGACATGAAAGGCTCCGGCCTGCCCAAGGTTGACGCCAAACTGCATGCCGAGGTGGACCTAGACACGCTGCGCATGACGGGCAAGGATCCTTCCATTCTGCATGCAGAAAGTGTCAAGCATGGCATGGGCACCCTTGCTACCACGGCAAATAGCACCAAGGCACAGCTCGCTCGCCAGCAAGCATGGCGTGAGGCAGGCACGCCAGACCAGCCTCGCAAGATGGGCTTCTACGCGCTGAGCGAACCCGGCGAAACCGGATTTCCCAACCTCACCTCTCCGCCCAATCTCGATGCGCTGGCCAAAGCGGTAGGCAATGAAGCGGATCGGGCCATCACCATCGGGCAGCGCCGCTACTCGGTGGGCGAATTGCGCGAAATGGGGCAGAACGCCGTCAGCAAAGCAACTTCGTCCGGCGACTTCGCACGCTTCAAGACGCAGTGGGAAAGCGCACACCCCGGCGAAAAGTTCACGGCCAACACCTTCTACAAAGCACAGGTGCCCACCCCCGAAGCAGCCATGAAGTACCTGGGACGCCAGTTCGGGGAGCCAGCGCCGGAAACCGCAGCACTGCCCAGAACTGAACTGGGCTCGGTCAAGCATGGCGCTGTCACGGGCGCGGCGGTCAGCGGCGTGGTGACCCTTATTCGCCTGAGCGCCGATGGCAAGCTCAGCCTACACAGTGCAGGCGAAGTGGCGCGGGAAGCTGCCGTTGGCGCAGGCGCGGGCGCGGTGGCCGCCCGTGCCGAACGGGTGGTCACGCCCGTGATGGATAAGGTGGTGGGCGGCGTTATCGAACGCGGCGCCGCCAAGGCGCAAGCCCTGCGGTCGGGCGTTACCGCCACCGAAGCGGCCGAGGCGGGAGCTGCCGCTCGGGCCATTGGCTCGCGCGCACTGGGAGGCACGGTAGTAGGCACGGTCGTCAGCGCGGGCTTCTCGGTCTACGAAAACCGCAAGGGACTCATGCGCGGGGATTCCCAGGCCATTGGCCACGTCAGCGCCGACGTGGTCGTGGGCGCTGCGGCCACAGCGTCGGGCATCGCTGCGGGCGCCGCGGCGGGTGCGGCCTTTGGGTCAGTGGTTCCGGTTGCCGGCACCATCGTGGGTGCGGCCGTGGGCGCTGGCGTGGCTTGGCTGGCCAACTCCAGCGGCGCGCGCGATGCGATTTCAAACGCCGCGTCGTCCGCCGTTGACAAGCTCAAGAGCTGGTTCTGACCGGCGACATTGATCGAGAATCGCCTGGGGAGCAGCTCGCATCGTCCTCAGGTGTTTTTGCATATTCAAGCGCCTTGATCATGTCCCGTTCGACATAAAAGAATTCGCCCGCAATGGATGACCAAGTACAAATAGCTGACTTCGAAAGAGCGACTGTCGATTCACCGTATACCGAAGAAATCATCAATCGAGCCTATGCCGATCTGTCGTTCCATGGCTGGCTGCTGAAGGCATGGGGAGTGTTCTCCGGTTCATTGCAATCGCTGATTGGCCCCGCGCTGTGGGAGGAGGTTTACTACGGTCAGCTATTGACCCAGGCCACACATCGCGACTGCGTGGAATGCGGGGATTTTCATCACGAAAAACACGAAGAGTCACTCATCTGGCGGACGTTCGATGGATCAGTGGTTCTGATCCGCCGCTTGTCGGAGAACGGGTTGCATATTGGTGTGAGGTCTGCCGATGGCTATCGTCTGTGGGTGGACGGCGAATTGGTGGCAGTGCCCAGGAAGTACGGATGTGACCAATTCAATTCATTCACATGGGGCGGTCAGCGATGCATATGGATGCAAATCGATGGCCCGGAAGATCATCCTCTGCAGCGCCCCGAGGACATGGTCTATTTTCACATCAACGGCTTGCTGGTCTTCGACCTGCCGACTCGCCGCTGGTACGACATTCAACCCCGCAATGACGAAGAGTGGTCCTCCACCCTCCGACTGGAGGTCAAAGGCACCGAAGGCAACGATTGGCTGGTGTATGCCAGCGATAAAGACACCATACCCAGCCGCATCATCGACCCCAGCAAGTTGACACCGCTGCCGCCTGTGAGCACACGGATCGAGGACCAACCTCCCCCACTGGTCGAGCCACCGCCGCCCGGCCCGGCCAGGGACTCGTGGCTTTCTCAGAGTGGAGGGCCACGGCATCCATTCGCAGCGCTGCTACGCCTGTTGCTGTCACACGAGGCATGGAGCTCAAGATTCGTCGGAGCCATCCAACATCGCAGGTTCTGCGTGCAACTCTTCGGTCAGTTTCAGAGGGACGACTTCATCGTTGCAGGCTTCAAGGCGAGCGAGGAGCAGCCGCTTTCGCTGGTCTACGAGGACAGGCTGTGCGTTGCGTATTCGTCCTCGTACCGCCGCATCGCTTACTTCTGGAGTCGCCATCGTTGCAATGTTTCAAGTTCATCCTCCCCATATTGGGGAACTGACATTTGGGTGCGCGGCCCCTGGCTATGGATCGATACCCAGCCGGTGAGCTTGCCGCCACTGCCCACTGGACAGGTGTATGGACCAGTGGGCGAATGGCTGGACGAGCATCGCTTCGCCCTGCGAATCTTCAATCTCGCGCCGGCTCGCTCGTTCTGGGAGCGCTTGCTGCATAAACCACAGACTGCACAGCAACAGGTCAGCCTTTGCGTGCACGACACCGCCACGGGTCAAACTCAGATTCAATAAAGGAAACACCACGTTCCTTGGAGGAGCTTCCACCACTCGCCCCCCCCCCGAGAGCTTCGCGTCCGCAACGTCGCCCCTTCCCAGAGGGGCCCGCGTGAATCTGGTTTGTCATCCTTGTGCCATGCCGGGCATCGCAGATGATGACGTGTATTACCAGGCCCGCACAGCCTCCTATACGTGTTGCCCCGTATGGGGTTCGCACGTTCTTACTTTCTTCGCGTCTTGGCTCTCAAATCCCCGTACGGCTAACGCCATCAATGCAGTCGCCGCGGTGCGCGCCACAAGTTCTCCCCGCTGGGGACCGCCCCGTCGACCCATCGCAGGGAGTTCATCCATGACCCAAGTTCAATCCAGCAATGCCGTCGGCGGCTGCTACCGCCCCTACCCCGTCGACCCGCTCAACCCCTCCCACGCCCGCACTGCCATGCATTGGGGCAAAGCGGTGTTCGAGAACATGACCTACCGCATCACGATGGGCGACGACAACACCATCTCCATCAAGAACAGACACACCAGAGAGAACTACCAGGCCTGGGGCGATCCGCACATGAACGTCGATGGTCAGCGCGCATTCGACTTCTGGGGTACCACGGCATTGAAGCTCGAAGACGGCACCAAACTGACCATCGAGACGACGCCATCGGACATCAACCCGAATGTGACGCTATTGTCAAAGGTGACGATCACCAATGGCGACTACGGCGTGCAGATCAGCGGCATCGACACAAACAAGACAGGCAACCTGAAGATCAACGAAGCCAAGGGCTGGGGCAAGGTGCTGGACTGTGCCGTCGACGACGGCACAGTACTGAAGCAGAACGCCCCGGACAAGAACTTCGTGGCGGTCGACGACAGCGGACTGGTCCGAAATGTCGACCAGATGTACATCACAGAGACCGCTCCTTTCAAGGGCCGGGCGGACAACCTGCAAAGCCAGTTCAAGGATGCATTTCGCGTATTGGGTGGGTTGTTGAGCATCAGGTTCGCGGGTGTGTTTCTTGGAACGCTTGCGAATGCCGGTGGAAACAGTGGCGAAAAATACGCGGCACCAGCTCCGACCTTCGATTCTCGCGCGCAGGCCACGCTGCACCTTGATATGACGCTCTCGCGTTGGCAGGCCTGAGAGGCTGAGTGACAACCGTGGAACAAAAAAGCGACCATGAATATTGAACGAGCTCGCTGACCCCGTAGCGCTGCGCCACATCCGTCATCAAACGGCCTGAGCAAGCTTCCCACAACAACCAAGAACAGCCTGCACAAGCGGTATGAGCATGAACGCGCGGATGCCTTGACGATGCTGTCGAACCATTGATGCACGCACTTTCAAAACAGGTCTTCTCCAACTTCAAGCCGTGCCGCACGCATTCGATTCGCGCGGGGCGCGTGCTCCTTCTCTTGTGGGCATTCACGGCCCATGGCGCCACATACGCAGAAGTCAGATACAGCAAGGAATTCAACTCCTGCGCCGACAAGTCCGGTGGCGTCACCGTGGACCTTCGCACTTGCACGAACGCCGAACTACAGCAGCAAGATCAACGTTTGAATCGCGCATATCAAAAGCTGACCCAGACTTTGCAACCTGCGAGCAGGAAAAAGCTCAAAGCGGTGCAACTCGCATGGATTCAGTTTCGCGATGCGCAGTGCGAACTGGAAGTTGCGAACGCCGGAGATGGCACGCTTGGTCTTTTGGTGGCCGATAGCTGCCACTTGGAGATGACGACCCGCAGGGCAAACGAACTCGAGGCGATTCTTAAGGGTTCGTAGTTTCGGAGCCGAGAAGTGTTGGTACAAAGGTCAGAGCAATAAGAGCGACTGCGCGGTCGACCCACAGACCGGGATTCAAAAGGCTCCAGCAACGGCTCGCGAATCCGATCGTTCGGTCGAAATAAGTGTTGTTTGAATTCGGCCCGCATCCCATGCGCGATGTGGCGGGGAGGGTTGCACCGGCTATACGTGGTGGCCCGTACGGGGTTCGCACGCTCTTACATTCTTCCCGTCTTGCCTCTCCAATCCCTGCATGCTCCAGCCATCAACGCAGTCGCCACGGCTGCCTGATGGCCCTCAACCAGGGACCGATGATGAAAATCGACAACACAACAACCGGCGGCACTGCCGGCACTCTCGAGCTTTCCCAGGTGTTCGCACAAGCCGGCGACACGCTGGCCGACGTGGCACAGCGCTATGGCGTGAGTGAAGCCGCGCTGCATGCTGCCAATCCCGACGCGGGCGACATCTTGCTAACAGGCGAGGCCTTGCGACTTCCATCAGCGGAAGACTCCGATGCAGCGGCCGCCGCTCATGGCTCGCACGCCGGCGTGGCGGGCGGCATGGGCCGCGAAGCGGCTGTTCAAGTGCTGATGGGGAAAGCCTACGAGGCGGGGCACGTTGCACCGCAGGAATCCTTCGATAGCAAGGTGTATCGAGCGGTGCCGACCAAGCTCGACCGTGAGCAGGGCGCCCTGGACCACACCAAGGCCAACAGCCCCAACCGCTACAGGAGTGCTACGGAACGGGTGGTGTACACCTCGCCAGACCCTTTTGCGGCAGCGGCAGAGGCGCGTCCGTATGCGCAAGCCGGGAAGGCGCCAATGGCCGACAGCACGCTCGTCGGCCTGCGCTACACGGCAACGCCGGATGCCCAGGGTCAAGGCGGCATCGCCGATTTGGCCGAGGGCGCGCGACGGGTCGGACTGCCCGTGGACGCGCTGGTAGACCCGAAAGGCAACAAGCCCCCCGGCGTCCTCTACCAACTGACTGGCGAGCATCCCTACAGTCTCGGCCAACAGGCAGCCAAGGGAGCAGCCGACGCGGGAGCCAGCGGCATTCGGGCACCGTCGGCGGAAACCAGCCACCAGATCAACATCTTTCCGCGCAACACGCACTGCGATCAAGTCGTACCTGAAACCGTGCTGCGTCATGACGCGAAGGGCATTCCTGGCTTGTCACAGGCCGCGGACCATGTTCGGCCAATGCCGCCGAATGACAAGCCGGTGGTCAACGGACCATTGAGCAAGCGGGCCGGGGATCGCACAGGCGCGAGTGTCGGGAATCAGGGGGCGGAGCAACTGGACAAAGCGCGACCTCTCAATCGTATTCGACAAAACTTGACCGGTGCAGCCGACGGCTACCCGCGAGCCAACTCCGGTCGGTACGGCGCAGTAGGCGGCGCGGTAGTTTCTCTGGCTGCCGACGGGGTAGCAGCCCTGCAAGGCAGGCCTGTGACCGTGAGCGATGGTGCAATGCATGCGGGCGCAAATATGGCCACAGGCTACGCAGCAGCGCGGACGGCGGACAAGCTCTTGCCCGCCCTTGGGCCACGACTGACCGGGGGCGTCGTCGCTGGTGCCATCGAGAGCGTCGTCTCCACGGGCACCAATGCCCAGGCATATCGCCGCGGTGAGATCAGCGCCGCACGCGCCACGGCCAACATCGCGGTAGATGCCGGCACAGCACTCGCTGCTGGCGGCGCCGGTGCGGCCACAGGTGCCGCCGCCGGTGCGGCAGCAGGCACGGTCGTGCTGCCACTCGTCGGCACGCTTGGTGGGACGGCCGTCGGCGCGGTTGTCGGCTTTGTCGCGGGTACGGGCACGTACCTCGCCGTACACGCGGCGGCGCAAGCGACCGGTGTGATGCAAGCCGCCAAGGACAAGCTCGCCGGTGCTTTCATCGGCGCTGAGCAGCCGTTGGGTCGCGCGCTCGACGGCGTGGGACGCGGGCTCGATGCAGCAGGAGATGCGGCCACCAAGGGCTGGAATGCAGTGAAGTTCTGGTAGCGTTGCCGAACCATCACCCACAAACAAGGCGCAGCCATGGAGTTGGGCCTTGCTCTTCTTGTGTCAACTCATGTCCTACCTGGATCTCAAAAAACTTCCGCGAAAGTTGCAAGCCACACTGGACAAGCACTTCGATAACGATGAGTCGAAACGCAGGGCAGCGCTGGCGCCGTGGTGTGCGGCCGTTTGCTCCACCGTGTGGCCCCGCGGAACCTGGCCCTGGTCGCTGTCTGCCTATTGGTGGCGCCCGAGAGTAGCTCGTCTGATCAGGGAACAAACCGAGACCTTCTTCACCATGCACGTCGGTGACCTTTCCAATCTACCCTCCCTATTCGACCCCGACCTACCCTTCTTCCCTACCCCTCTGACCGACGTGACCAAACCGTTGGTCAGCCCATGGCCCGACGTGCTAAGTGACGCCGAGTACTGGGCATTCGTGATGCAGTTGCACGACGGGGACGAGGCCTGGGCGCGCAATCGCCTGGGCGGATGGATACCGCAACTGCGCGAGGTGGTGCATCCGCACGGAACAAAACGTCTGTTCTTTTGGCGTTCCAAGGCTGCCATCCTGAGCGACCTGAATTGGCGCATGTCAGCACAGAACGTCGGCGACTACACCTGACGATCAGATCCCGTTGGGGAACAAGTTGTGCACTTGGCCGCCGACTGGCTGCGGGATCGGATGGATGGCGCACCAAAGTTGTCGCAAGATTTGCCTGGCCGGCATACCCGCAACAAAGGCCGCCGCTGGATGGATGCTCACCGCCTGAATGAACAACCCAGCGCAAGAGCACGAAAGGCAGACTCAGCAGATACCCGTTGCTAATGAAGTCACTACGGTCAGAATTGCCATGGACTTCGCCTCCAGAGTTGATGAAGATCCCCATATCGGTTGAAACGTAGAAACGAACCATTGGCCACATGCATGTCTACCGAACACCATCACGCAGCACCTGTGTCGCTTCCTCCGGAGTCGGCGATTGCCAAGGCTTACCCATCCGTGAACCTCGCCGACGCTTACTCGATCGAACTCCCCCCCGAAGCGTCGACCAATCCAGAATTGTTGGCGAGCTTCATCTTCGCTCACCAAGCGCCCTGGATCAGCAGGCTCATGACAGTGCGAGACGCGCTCGTAGCTGGTTTCGGCCTGAAGACAGCCAAGCATCTCTCATCACTGAATGCGCAGAGCGGAGAGCGCCGGCTCGGAATCTTTAGGATCTACAGCACAAGTCCAACTGAAGTTGTTCTCGGAGAAGACGACAAGCACCTGGACTTCAGGCTCTCCGTTCTGTGTTCCGGTCAGTCGTCGCCTGGAACCAAACGTCGCTTGACCATGTCGACCGTTGTCCATTGCCACAATCGCTTGGGTCGTCTGTATATTTTTCTCATTGCCCCGTTTCATCGCTTAGTCGTTCAGTCCAGTCTTCGTAGTGCGGCACGGATCGGGTGGCCGTCGGCGACACAGGCGTAAGCAAAGTCCAGGTCCTGCTCGGCCAAGTGTTGAAGGCTCGCTACCGAGCGGATGGCTTCGTTGATGACACGCTCTACGATCTGCCGGAATCGCCGCCAATGGCGTTGCGGCGCAGGCAGGCGAGTCCTCGTTGGAGAGGATCTCGTTGCCATCAATCCCCCCCCATGGGGAGCGGAGTCGGTTGACGAAGAATCGAGTGACCGGGAAACTCAATACGCCCGTCAGTCGCCAAGGCCTTTTTGATCGCCGTACTCAGTTCGCCGGCAAGAACCAATAGGACCACCATGACCACATTGCCCACCTACGAGGACGTGGCCGCGGCCGCCAAGAGAATCGAGGGTCAGGCGCACCGAACACCCGTGATGCGGTCGCGCACGGCAGATGAGTTGTTGAAGGCGCAGTGTTTCTTCAAGTGCGAGAACCTGCAGCGCGTCGGTGCATTCAAGTTTCGAGGGGCTTTCAACGCGCTGTCGCGTTTTGGCGCAGAACAGCGCCGTGCAGGCGTGGTCGCCTTCTCTTCTGGCAATCACGCTCAGGCAATAGCGCTGTCCGCGAAGCTGCTGGACATCCCTGCCACGATCGTGATGCCATATGATGCACCGCGGGCCAAGGTGGCCGCGACCCGAGGCTACGGTGCCGAGATCGTCGCGTACGACCGCTTCACCGAGGATCGAGAAGCCATTGGCGCTCGTTTGTCGCAAGAGCGTGGGATGACCTTGATTCCACCCTATGACCACCCGGATGTCATTGCGGGGCAAGGCACTGCGACGAAGGAGTTGCTCGAAGAGGTGGGGCCGCTCGACTATTTGTTCGTCTGCCTGGGCGGCGGCGGACTTCTCAGCGGCGCGGCGCTCGCTGTGCGCGCGCTTTCGCCAGACTGCAGGCTGTACGGTGTCGAACCGCAGGCCGGTGACGATGGGCGGCAATCGTTGCGGGCAGGCAAGATCATCCACATCAACACGCCGCACACCATTGCAGACGGCGCGCAAACTCAGCATCTCGGTCAATTGACCTTCGAGATCATTCGCCGCGATGTCGACGATATCGTCACCGCAAGCGACGGGCAGCTTGTCGAAGCCATGGCCTTCTTCGCCGAGCGGATGAAACTGATGGTCGAACCGACGGGTTGCCTGGGACTGGCTGGCGCTCGCCATGGGGGCTTGCCTATCGATGGCAAACGTGTGGGCGTGTTGATCAGCGGCGGTAACATCGATCTACAGCGCTACTGTGAGTTGCTTGGTGACCGTGCGTGATCCTCGGCCGGCTATTCTGGTAGGCACCCCTAGTGTCGCGTCAAGCCACAAGTGTCGGTGCTCGCTTGCTCTCGAAGCGCATCGCGGCGTTGCGCCTCCTCGCCATAGCACGGCTATGACTCGTCGGCGCGCCTTGCACTGCGCTCCG
>Ga0070663_100001027_pt1 | contig 15248 bp, 7 predicted proteins | sample KBSC63metaG_FD_65646 | JGI IMG/M metagenome (GOLD analysis project Ga0070663, IMG submission 65646) | Corn rhizosphere microbial communities from Kellogg Biological Station, Michigan, USA - KBS C6-3 metaG | ecosystem: Host-associated > Plants > Roots > Rhizosphere > Soil ...
TGCGCGGCACGATCCGCACGCTGTCGTCCGCGTTGCAGCAGCAGCTGCAGCGCGACGTCCGGCTCATGTGCGAAGGGCTGGCGGCGGCTTATGGCGCGCAGGTCGACGTCGAATTCTTTCAGTACTACCCGGCAACGGTCAACACGCCGACCGAGACGGCGCTGTGCGAAGCGGTGATTCGCGACACGTTCGGCGACGAACGCCTGTATCCCGATGTGCCGCCGAACATGACGTCCGAAGACTTCGGCTTCATGCTGGAGGAGCGCCCGGGCGCTTACGTGCTGATCGGCAATGCGCCGGTTGGATCGGCGTCGCCGGCGTTGCATCACCCGAAATACGATTTCAACGACGAGATCATTCCGGCGGGTGTCCGGTACTGGGTCGCGCTGGCACGGCAGTATTTCGCGCGATTGCCGTGACGCTGTGCGTGATGCCGACCCGGTCGGCAGTCGAGCCGCATTGAATGGTGATGCGCGGACTCGGCGTTAAGTTTTTATTAATGGCGAATTTATAGATCGTTAGGCACAGGAAAATTATTCCTTCCTATAGTCGGTTTGTGAAACTGCGCCATTTCGAAGGATGATATTGATGAACGACGAACACGTGCTGAACGCTTCCGGCGCCGCGACGGCGCTGCACTACCGACGGTTTACCGCGGCCGACGTCCCCGCGGCCCACGCACTCTCGATGGCGCTTCGCTGGCCGTTCAGGGCGGAGGACTGGCAGTTTTCCGCGGACACCTCGATCGCGTTCGCGGCCGAGGAAAACGGGGTGGTCATCGGTACGGCGATGTGCTGGAAGTACGGTGCGGGCCGTGCCGCGATCGGACACGTGATCGTGTCGTCCGAGCATCAGGGCCGCGGGATCGGCCGCGCGCTGATGGAGATCCTGCTCGACGAACTGGGACAGCGCATCGTGTTCCTGCATGCGACGCCAGCCGGCCAGCCGCTCTACGAAAAGCTCGGTTTCAACGTGTGCGGATCGCTGGATCAATTTCAAGGGAACGTGAGTCGGCCCGCGGCGGTGGCGCTGCCCGACGGCGCTCGACTGCGGGCCGGCACACCTGCGGACCTGAGCCGCTTCGTCGAGCTGGACGCGCGTGCTTCCGGCCTCGAGCGCGACGCGCTGATGTCGGCCTTGATGAAGCGGGGCGAAAGCGTCGTGCTCGAGCAGGATGGCGAGATCGCCGGATTCTCAGTGCTGCGCCGGTTCGGCCGCGGTTACGTGGTCGGCCCGGTCGTCGCACCGCGTTCGAGCGACGATGCGCACGCGAAGGCGCTGATCAGTCATTGGCTGAGCGCGCGGGAGAACGAATTCGTTCGCATCGACGTACCGTCGGGAACGAGCTTGCCGGACTGGCTCGACGCGCAGGGGTTGAAACGCGTCGACACCTGCTCGAAGATGGTTCGCAACGCGCCGGCCGACGCGCACCGCGGCGCGTCCGACCCGGTATATGTGCAGTACGGCTTGATCAGCCAGGCGATGTTGTAGGCGCCGGCCGCGCGGCCGGCGGCCGCGCGCATCACGCTCCCTGCGCGAGCGCCTTCACCTGTTCGGCCGACATTGCACCGCGATAGATGCGGAATTCGTCGATCAACCCGTTGAAGAACGGATCGCCCGGGTATTGCGAACGTCCGATCCAGTTCTGCGCGGTTTTCCCGATGCGCCACGGCGCGAAGATCACGTCGTTCGCCGAGCCGATCGCATTGCCGTTCAGATAGAGCGTCGCGGTGTCGGCCGCCAGCGTGACGGCGACGTGTGCCCATTGCCCTGCCGGCAGGGCCGCGTTGCCGTCGATCGTGCGCTCGCCATGCCCGCCATTGGTGGTGATCGCGAAGCGCATCGTGCCGCCGTGGCTCTTCGGCGTGACGAACAGATAGCGGCCGGTGCCCGAACCGAAATCGAAGATGCGCGCCCACGTCTGGCCGCCGCGCCAGTTGACCCACGCCGCGATCGTGAAATCCGACACGTCCGCGACGATGTCGTTCGGCAACGCGACGTAGCCGGTCGAGCCGTCGAGCGACACCGCATTGCCCGTTTTGCCGGCCCCGCGCGATGCGCCGCCGACGAGCGTGCCCGCATGAGCGTTGCCGCTCGCGTCCGCCGCACTCGTGCCGCCTGTCTCGTCGAACGTCAGAAGCGTATGCAGTTGCAGGGCCGTCGATGCGGCCATTTCCGCGGAATTCGCGGATTCGCCCGATACGGTGCGCGCGCTGATCGCGTAGTACCAGGTGCCCGCGGCCGGGTGGTCGGTATACGTCAACGGATCGACGATGCCGGTCGCGATGGTCGTATACGGACCGCCCGCGGTGGCGGCACGCTTCACGTCGTAGCTGGCCGCGTTCGCGATGCCCCACCACGACAGCACGACGTGCCCGGCGGCCGGCCACGCGGTCAGCCCGCTCGGTGCGGTTGCGGGCGCAACGGGATCGCGCGTGCAGGTCAGCGTGCCGTAGCCGAGCTGGTCGTAGCCGCCGCTCGTTTCGCCGTAGTTGCCGCCGCCGCCTTCGGGCTGGATCGCGCGCGCGAACTTCCCGGACCACGGTGCGGCGAGCCCCCTGCGGTTCACGTAATGGTTGTAGACGAGCGCCCAGCACGGACGAATCGCGCCTTGGCTGCCGGTCGAGAATTGCGCTTGCGTGACGTCGACGTTGGCGTAGCGCGCATACGGCACCGTCGGAAACGTGCCGTCCGGCTGCACGAGATTCGCTTTTGCAACGTATTCGGCGCCCGCGAGGAAGCGGTTGTTGTCGTGGCCGTACAGGTCGATGCCCTGGTTCCACGCCATTTCGCAGATCGCGCCGGCGAGCGCGATGCCGAGCGTGTTGTGCCCCTGGTCGCGGCCCGATTCCTGCCATTGGCCCAGGTGGCCGGGATGCAGGTAATAGACGGCCTGCGCGATCGCGCCGTTGCCCGCGCCGTCGATGAAATAGTTGACGGCTTCGTCGAACTTCGCGTGGTCGTCGCACAGCACGCCGATCGCCATGATCGACGCGATGTTGCACAGATCCCAGTTCGCCCAGTAGTGCGTGATGTCGGTGTTGTTGTGGCGATTCAGGAAGTCGGCGTTGATCGGGTAGAACTTGTCGGCCATCATCGCGCGGAACGCGGCGAAGTCGGCCGCGGCCCAGCCGGAATACGTGCGCATGATTTCGCCGGCGTTCGCGAATTCGTACCCGTAGAGGCCGGCGGCCAGGTCGACGTTCGAGTCGCCCGCGAGGTTCTGCAGCGTCGACGACCATTCGTTCATGATCTGCACGGCCTTGTCCGCATACGCTTTGTTGCCCGACACCTTCCAGCGCAGCGCGCACGCATAGGCGGCCGCGATGTCCTTGTACAGCACCGGATAGTTTTGCGCGCCGGTGCCGCCGCGCGTGACGACGGCCTGCGGGCGCGGCGACCACGTCAGCTGCGCATGGCTGTTTGCAATCAGTGTGTTCCAGCCTTCGCGCCACGGCGACGCGGCGGTCGCGACCTTCTGCGCGATCCGGTCGAAATCGGCTTGCGTGTGCGGCAACCCAGGATGGACGAACGCCGTGCGGGTCGTGACGGCGGCCGTGCCCGTCGCCACGCGTGCGAGCGCACGGTTGCCGCCCGCCGCTGCCGCGGTCGTGACGCCGCGCACGTTCTCGCTTGCGCCGGAGCCGTTGCATGCCGACAGCGCGAGCGCTCCGACGCTGTAAAGGAAGGTGCGCCGGGAAACGCGCGCGTTCGATTCAAGCAGGAGAGGGGTGTCGTGCATGTCGCGTGGGTTCCTTGACGAGTCTCACGGGAGGCAAGCGATGTCGTGCGGCGAAATCAGTCATCGCATGACGACGCGGATTGTAACGGAACGGCGGGTGCCGAGGACCACGAATTTGCGGCGTCGTGCCAAATTTTCAGATAGCAGATTGTCGCGCGGCAGTTGATTAACATGCTAAGAAAACGGAAAAAAAATGGCGATTGATACGTTTGCGAGATATGATCGTCGCCGGCATGCAGGCGGTAGACTTTTCAGGTGTGCAGAGCGATAGATTCCCACTATTTCATACGGTCGTCGTACGACGGATGAGGGGGCTTATATCGCACGCCCGGTCCGCACGCCGCGGCAAGCCCAATACCGGTGAAGCCACGAACGACAAGAATCGGAGATCGACACGATGACGAGCAGCGCCCCAGGTTTGAACGAACGGTCTGCGCTACACGCGACGTGGGGCGCGTCGCGCTCGACGCTGGCTTGCGCGGGTGTGACGGAAATGCGGGCATGCGGTGAACGATCTCGCGCTCGTAGGCGTTTTTTCTAAAGACCGCGCAACGTCGCGCCGATATCATTCAGGCGCTCAAAAACGACGCAATCGAACGACGCGCACCGACTCGTGCGCGACAGGCCCGTACCGCCGGCCAGCCCCGCAACGAAACACGACCGGGCGCGCGGCACCCGGGCAGCACGACGGAGACACTAGCTAAACGATGGGAACGGCAACAGGTTCGGTGCGACGCGCAATCGCGATCGCGGCCGGGGGAACGTTGTGCGCGGCGGCCGCGGGCGGCGCGCACGCGCAGGCATCGAACGCGGCGGTAATGCCGCCGGCCGATGCGGCGGCGCTGCTGCCGAAGATCGACGTGACGGGCGAGGCCGGCCGCGCGTCGCTCGGGCTCGTCGGGTTGCGTACCGCCACCGCGACGAGGACCGACACGCCGGTCGCCGAAATCCCGCAGACGACCAACGTCGTGACCGCGCAGCAGATCGAGATGACCGGCGCGACCGACCTGAACCAGGCGCTGCGCTACGTGCCGGGCTTCGCGACGTTCGGCTCCGATACGCGAACCGACTGGTATGCGGCGCTGCGCGGCTTCACGCCGACGCTGTATGTCGACGGCGTGGCGGCGCCGAACACGGCGGTCATTGCGAACTGGCGCGTCGATCCTTACACGATCGACTCGATCGCCGTGCTGCGCGGGCCAACGTCGGTACTGTACGGCGCGGGCGAGCCGGGCGCGATTGTCGACGCACATACGAAGCTGGCCGACGGCGAGCGCGTGCGCGAAGCCGGCGTGCAGATCGGCAACGATGCGCGCAAGCAGACGATGCTCGACATCGGCGACAAACTGGATCCGGACGGCCGATATGCGTACCGCTTCGTCGGCATCGCGCGCGACGGCAATGCGGAGACCGGCCCGAACGCCGACCGGCGCGTAGCCGTGGCGCCGTCGTTCCGCTGGCGGCCGACCGCCGACACGTCGCTGACGGTGTCCGCTTCGTTCCTGCAGGATCACGGCGACATTTCGTCGAACTTCCTCCCGGCGTCGGGCACGGTCTTGCCGAATCGGAACGGGCGCCTGTCGCAGGACATCTACATGGGCGACCCGACGTTCAACGACTACCGGAAGAAACAATGGTCGCTCGGCTATGCGCTCGAGCATCGCGTGAACCCGATCTGGACGCTGCAACAGGACGTGCGCTGGTCGCGCCTGTCGCTCGACGACGCGACGGTGTTCGGCAACGGCTTCATGCCCGGCAGCACGACGAACATGATGCGGTTCGCCGGCCTGTTCCAGTTGAACTACAGCCGGCTCGACATCGACAATCGCGCGCAGGCGCGCTTCGCCACCGGCCCGCTCGAGCACACGCTGCTGCTCGGCCTGCAGTTCGACCGGCAGACGACGACCAACAGCGTATGGCTCGCGCTCGCGCCGTCGCTCAACCTGTACCACCCCGTCTATCGTCCGGTGACGGCCGCGATCTTTTCCGGCCGCACGTCGCTCGGGCACGTCGATCAGTACACGGCGATGAATTCGCTCGGCGCGTATGCGCAGGACCAGATCCGCTGGAACCGCTGGACGCTGACGCTCGGCGGCCGTGAAGATCGCGTGAACGCACGCTTCGACGACCGGGCGGCCGGCATCGGCACGCAGCAGGACGTCAGTGCGTTTTCGGGCCGCGTCGGGCTCACCTATCAGGGCGATGCGGGATGGTCGCCTTACGTGAGCTATTCGACGTCGTTCGATCCGGTGATCGGCGTGCGGATGTATGGCGGCGGCCTGCCGAAACCGACGCGCGGCAAGCAGACCGAAGCCGGGCTGCGCTGGCAGCCGGCTGGCCGGAACCTGATGCTCACCGCGGCCGTTTATCGGATCGACCAGACCAACGTCGTGACGCCGACGCCGACGAATCTCGACCCCACCGGCACGTCGTCCGTGCAGACCGGCAAGGTGCGTTCGCGCGGGATCGAACTGAGCGCGGTCGGGAACGTGACGCGCGAGCTGTCGATCGTCGCGTCGTACGTCTATCAGGACGTCAAGAACGTGCAGGCGAACGATGCATCGCTGAACAACTGGCCGGTGTCCGTGCCGCTGCCGCGGCAGATGGCGTCGCTGTGGACGGACTGGACCTGGCACACCGGCGCGCTGTCGGGCCTCGGAGTCGGCGCCGGCGTGCGCTACCAGAGTGCGTCGGCCGGCGCGCCTGACAATTCGCTGACGGTGCCGAGCGCCACGCTGTACGATCTCGCGATGCACTACGAGGTGCGTCACTGGCGGTTCGCGCTGAATGTCGCGAATGTGTTCGACCGCCGCTACGTGAGCGGCTGCCAGTCTTACGCGGTGTGCGTGTTCGGCAACGAGCGCACGGTGCTGGCCAGCGCGAAATACAACTGGTAGCCGTACCCGTCATGCCGGGCGCGACTACGCGTCGCGCTGCGGTTCCCGCGCGGCATCACGCCCGGCCGCATCGCGCTGACGCCGCCATTCGGTCGGCGTGATGCCGAACCGTTCGCGAAACGCGGTGGCGAAATTCGCCGGCGTCGAAAAGCCGATCTCCTTCGCGATGCTCGCAATGCTGAGCGACGTCGTATCGAGCAGGTCCTGCGCGATGCGCAGGCGCTCGTGCCGCAGATATTCGAACACCGTCTGGCCCAGATTGTCGCGAAACGCGCGCGACAACCGCTTCTCGTGCGTGCCGACCGCGCGCGCGAGCTGCTCGACCGTCGGCGGATCGTTCAGCGTGCGCGACAGATGCCGAATGGCCGCGCGCACGATGATGTCGTCGTCCTTGCCCGTCGCGAGCGGATCGTGCACGGCCGGCGCATCCATCGGCAATGGCCGTTTCGTCCGCGCGAGCTGCACGCGTATTCGCGCGACGACTTCGGCCGGTTCGAACGGCTTCACCACATAATCGACGCCGCCGATTTCGAGCCCTTCGACGCGCTCGTGCAAGTCGCCGGCCACCGTCAGGAAAATGACAGGGATCGCGCTCGTCAGCGGATCGGCCGCCAGCCGACGGCACGCGGTGAAACCATCCATGCGCGGCATCCGGACATCCATCAGGACCAGGTCGGGCATGAGTGCCTGCGCGCGCTCGCACGCCTGCACGCCGTCGAATGCGATGCTGATCCGGCATCCGGTGCTGCGCAGGATATCGATCAGCAAACGGAGCTGGTCGGGCTGATCGTCGACGATCAGGATATGGGCATTATTCAATGCGGCGGTCGATGGTGACATCGTGTACCTGTTCAGGAAAGGCTGCGGGCAGCGTTCCTGCGCGCGGTCGATTCCGGTTCGGGAAAATCGTCGGAAGCCGCGACATGGCTTCGCGAACACGCACGGTACGCTCGCATCGAAAAACGGACTTCGCCGGACTGCACGGCAGGCAGTAGGTCGGCGCATTACTCGGCGTTGGTTCTTTTGATCGCTGAGCCGATAAAGGGGCGGAAGATTGCCGCTGCCGGAATCGATGCGAGCGGAATTGTAGGGCGATATCTCGATTCTCGCTAGAGTGCCTATCTCTATTATCCGGATGCGCGTCGGGACTAACGCTGAATCCCTTGTCGATATTTTGCAGTTTTTTGCGAGATTGCTTTTAATGGCGCGGCGCTCCAGCAAAGTATCCATCCTTTCGGGAAAACATTTTTATTAAGCGCAGCAATACGAAATCGTTTGCGAGTTTGGTGTTTTTAACATAAGCCATTGAAAACATTGAATTTTGCAATCTATAAAGAATGCCGCCTTCTCTAATGCCGGGGCCTGTCTCATAATTCGTCCGAACTTTGGATGACGGATGGATTAGACGGTTTGGGCCTCCGGCATACCGTGGCAGGCATTGACGTGAACGAAAAGCCGTTCGCGTGCAGAAGATGAAATAAAAGAAACGGGGTTGGTCGCGCCACGCGCGGCATTCAATTCGGAATGTCAATGACAGCAGGTTGACTCGCGAGAGTCGGCAGGGGCGAGCTCGTCCATGACGGTCATTTTGTATTCCTGATGTTTTTCATCGAATGAACGGAACGGGCCGTCGACCGAGCGACGCGCCCGGGCAGCGTATCGCGCATTGAGTTCGAAGTTGAAGTCGAAGCTGTGAATAAAAGTAAGTAGTCCAAATCCAAACGAAAGAAACGAAACGGAGCAAAAAATGCAGAGGAACCAGATTTCGGCGCTCGTCGCCGCCATGTTCGCAAGCGCAGGTGTGCTGGTCGCGGGGGCCGCACACGCGGACAACTTCGTCGATCGCGGCAACCCGGACAACGCGCTGAACGGGCAGTGCATCGACGGTACGAACCCGTTGTGCGTCGCGACGAAGAGTGGGACGTTCGTCGCGACGAGCAGCACGAACTTCACGTCTGGAACGAATGCGAAGGCCGGCTCCAGCGGCATCGCGATCGGCGACCAGTCGAACGCGGGTAGCCAGGGCGGCTCCGGCAGCGGCGGCGGCATTGCGATCGGCGTCGGCGCGCAGGCACTGGCGAACTCGGCCACGGCGATCGGCACGGTGGCCGTCGCGCAGGGCAATACGGCGCTCGCGGTCGGCCGCCAGTCCGCCGCGATCGGCGATTACTCGATGGCGCTCGGCAACGTCGCCGATGCGCATGGGACCAGTTCGATCGCACTCGGTCACTCGGCGCTGGCGAGCGGCGATCGCTCGATTGCAATCGGCGGCGCGAATCCGACCACGAGCGACGGCGTGTCGAACGGTGCATCCTACGATGCAGCAACGCAAACCCGCGCGGGCGGCACGCAATCCGTCGCGATCGGCGCCGGCGCGCAGACGAACGACAACAACCAGGTCGCGATCGGCTCGGGCAGCGTCGGTGCGAACAACGGCGGCACGCCGGTATTCGGCGGCACGGCTGCACCGGTCGGCGGGGCCGTCTCGTTCGGTTCGCTCGGCCACGAACGCCAGATCAAGAACGTCGCGGCGGGCGCGGCCGACACGGACGCCGTAAACGTCCAGCAGTTGAAGAACGTGAACAGCACGCTCAGCACCGGCATCGCCAATGTCGACGCCCGCGTGACCGCCGTCGGCAACACGCTGTCGACGTCGATCGCGAACGTCGACCAGCGCGTGACCAACGTCGGCAACAGCCTCAGCACGAGCATCGTGACGGCGACGCAGAACGTCGTCAAATACACCGACGATTCGCACGCCGCGATCGCGCTCGACGGCAGCAACGGCACGACGATCGGCGGTGTCGCGGCCGGGGTCGCCGATACGGACGCGGTCAACGTCGGCCAGCTGAAGGGCAGCGTTGCACCGCTGCAGACCTCGCTGTCGACGGCCGCCGCGAACATCACGAACCTGCAGAACAACGTGACGGGCCTCAACGCATCGCTGAGCACGGCCGCGTCGAACATCGGCGGCCTGCAGGCCGCCGATGCGCGCAACGTGAAGTACGACGGCGCGAGCGGCTTCGACTCGGTCACGTTCGCCGGCCCGAACGGCACGACGCTGCACAACGTCGCGGACGGCGTGAGCGCGAACGACGCGGTGAACGTCGGTCAGCTCGGCAAGGCGACCGATACGCTGAACCAGTCGATCGCCAACGTCGGCAACAGCGTGACGAAGCTCGGCGACCAGGTGACGACGAACACCGGCAACATCGCCGCGCTGCAGCAGGATGCGCTGCAATGGAACCCGAGCCTCGGCACGTACGATGCGAGCCACGGCGGAAACAGCCCGCAACGCATTGGCAACCTCGCGGCCGGCCAGAACGGCACCGACGCGGTCAACGTGGACCAGCTGAACGCGGCGATTCACGACGGCACGAGCCAGCTCGACGCGCTCGCCGTGAAGTATGACGATCCGAGCAAGCGTCAGGTTTCGCTCGGCACGGGCAACGGCGGGGTTCCGGTGCGCGTGACCAACGTCGCCGAAGGCAACGTGTCGGCCGGCAGCACGGACGCCGTGAACGGCGCGCAGCTACGCCGCGCGATCGACGGCACGGCAGCCGCGCTCGGCGGTGGCGCGACGGCGAACACGGATGGCTCGATCACGGCGCCCGCGTACAAGATCGGCGGCGATTCGTTCAACAACGTTGGCGACGCGCTGACGAACCTCGATGGCCGTGTCGGCAGCAACACGACGACGCTTGGGAATCACGAGACGCGAATCGGCAACGCCGAAACGAACATCGCCGTCAATACGAACGCGATCGCCGGCCTGCAGAAGGATGCGCTGCAGTTCGACCCGACGCTCGGCGCATACAATGCCGCCCGCGGCGGCGCGCCGACCAAGCTGACCAGCATCGCCGACGGCAATGTCGCGGCCGGCAGCACGGATGCGGTGAACGGCGGCCAGTTGTACGGCGTGAAGTCCGATCTCGAGCAGCAGATCACGCAGGTGTCGAACCAGACGGGCGAGGCCGTGAAGAACGTCGTCAAGTACGACGTCGACGGCAACGGCAACCGGCTGAACTCGGTATCGCTGATCGGCGGAAACCCGAATGCGGCGGTCGTGCTGAAGAACGTCGCGGCCGGCACCGACGATACGGACGCGGTGAACGTGAAGCAGCTGAAGTCGGTGCAGTCGAACCTCGACCAGCTCGGCGCGCTCGCGGTGCAGTACGACGACAGCTCGAAGGGCTCGATCACGCTTGGCGGGGCCGGTGGCACGCGCATCACCAACGTGAAGGCCGGCACGCTCAGCGCGACCAGCACCGACGCGGTGAACGGCTCGCAGCTCTACGCGACGAACCAGCAGGTGTCGAAGAACACGACCGATATCGCGAACCTGCAGGACAACGTGACCAACATCGCGAACGGCAAGGCCGGGCTCGTGCAGCAGCAGGACCCGAAAAGCGCGATCACGGTCGGCAAGGACTCGGGCGGCACGAGCGTGAACTTCACCGGCACAGCGGGCGACCGCGTGCTGACCGGTGTCGCGGCCGGCGTGAACGCCAACGACGCGGTCAACATGGCGCAGTTCAACGACGCGCTGAAGACGGCGGCGGTCAACGACCAGATCCGTGCGGCGGCAACCGATGCGAACACGACGTGGATCGCGCGTGCCGATGCCGGTTCGATCGGCTCGACGGCGACGGCAACCGGCAAGAACGCGGTGGCGGTCGGCCAGGGCTCCGTTGCGGATCGGGACAATTCGTTCTCGGTCGGCGCGAAGGGCAACGAACGGCAGGTCACCAACGTGGCGGCCGGCACGGCGTCGACCGACGCGGTGAACGTGCAGCAGCTGAACGACAACCTCAATGCCGCGTCGACGCAGGCGAAGGGCTACACCGACCAGCGGATCGGGCAGGTGTACAACTCGTTCAACGACCTGAAGAAGGACATGTACGGCGGCGTGGCGTCGGCAATGGCGGTGGCCGGTTTGCCGCAGCCGACGGGGGCGGGGCGCTCGATGGTGTCGGCGGCGACGTCGAACTATCACGGGCAGCAAGGCTTCGCGGCCGGGTATTCGTACGTGACGGAAAGCAATCGCTGGGTCGTCAAGGCGTCGGTGACGGGCAATGCGCGTTCCGACTTCGGCGCGGTGATCGGCGCAGGCTATCAGTTCTGATACGACGCGAAGGACGTTGAACGTCGGTAGTTGGGAACGATGCCAGATGTTGCAGGCAACGTCGACGACTGAAGGGCCCCGGGTGAGCGATCGCGACCCCGGGGCCTCGTCATTTGCCGGGATCGAATGCGCGCCGGTCGAAGGCCACCGCCGGCTGCATGCCGCCGGCGCCCCACGCCTGCGCCGGCCGCGCGACGTGAAGCGTGTCGAGCAGCTCTCCCATCCCGGCGAACACGCGGTACGCGCTTGCCACTTCCGCGTACTGGCCGCTGATGTAGTCGATGCGCGCGCTGTAATACTCGTTCTCCGCGTTGAGCAGGTCGAGCAGCGAACGTTGACCGATGCCGAACTGCAACAGGTACGCTTCGCGCGTCGACGCGCTGGAATCGACGTACTGCTTGAGCACGACCAACCGGTCGCGTGCGGTGACGTACGCGTTGTAGGCGTGCGATTCGCCTTCCGCGATCTCCAGGCGCGTGCGGTTGCGGTCTTCCTCGGCCTCCCGGATCTGCGCATGCGCTTCACCGATATGCGCCTTGTCGGCGCCGCCCTGAAACAGGTTGTAGCGCAACCGCAGCATCACGCGGCGGTCGTTCGTCGGACCGAGCACGCCGTCACGGTCATGGCTCGCGCTCAGCTCCAGATCGATGCGCGGCCATAGCGCGGCCTTCGCCGCGTCATAGTGTGCATTGGCCTGCGCGACGTCCGCCTCGGCGGCCGCGAGGGACGGATGGTTCGCCAGCGCCGTATCCAGTGCGAACCGTTCCGTCGGCGGCAGCGCGGCTTCCGGCGCGACCGGCTTGACGAGCACGTTCGGCGGCGCGCCCACCAGTCGCGCATAGGCTACTTCGGCGTCTTTCAGGTTGCTTTGCTCGGAGCGCAGGTTGTCCTGCGCGAGCGCCAGCCGACTTTCCGCCTGGTAAAGATCGGCGCGCCGGCCGACGCCGCGGTCGCTGCGCAGCTTGATCTGATCGTGGATCCGACGGTGCGACTCGAGGTTGTCGGTGGCGGCGGCGACCGTTTCCTGGCGACGCAGGACTTCCAGATACGCGCCCACCACGCGCAGTGCCACGTCCTCCGAGGTTGACGCGACTCGATTCGCGGACGAGTCGATGCGCGCCCGTTGCCGCGCCACTTCGCTCCTGACCGCGAAACCGTCGAACAGCATTTGCGACAACGTCACGCTGGCCGTCCGGTGCGTGAACGTCGTGCGGTTCAGGCCGAGCAGACGCGTTTCGACATCGTCGCGCTGCTCCTTGCCGATCGCCGCGTCGACGTCCACGCGGGGCAAGTAGCCGGCTCGCGCCTGCTTCAGGCCTTGATCGGCCGCTTCCCTGTTGTATGTCGTGGCAAGGACTTCGGGGTTGGTCCGGATCGCCTGCTCGACCGCTTCCTGCAGGCTTTGCGCGGTGGCGGGCGCGGCGGTGCCCGCGAGCGCTGACGCGAATGCGAGCACGGCAAGCAGAGGGCAGTTCCTGTTCATCGACTGTTTCCTGTCGCCCGACGGTTGTTTGCAGCCAGCCTTGGGCACGATCAAACGTTGCGCGATGCCGGCGATCATGCGGCCGGCCATCGCGACAGATGCATCCAACACACTGCCGTGAGCGACGATCCGGAGGAGAGTTCGTCCGTCGGACGTCGGTCACGGGGTATTCCGAGCGCCTCAAACCTCCTGAATGTGCGGCAGCGGGGGCGGCACGTAAGTGACCACGGTGCCGCTGCCCTGATCGTGCGAGAGCTGGAAGCTGCCGCCCGCCAGATTGCCTTGAAGCGCGACCTGTGCGGTGTGGGCGCCGTCGCTCACCGTGAGCGTGCCGCCCGTTCCCGTGTCGTTGGCCGTGAAGCTCAGCGTCGTGTGATCGCCGAACAGCACGTCGGTCAGATCGAGCGCGTCGCCGGCGGCGAAGCCGCTGACCGTGCCGGTGAAACCGGCCGAGTGGTCCAGCTTGAGCGTGCCCGCGGCGCCATCGGCGAACGTCGTGTTTTCCGCGGACGCGCCGCCGAACTCGAGCGTTGCGCCGCCGCTGATCGTCGCGCTGCCGGCGCCCGTCACGTCGCCGTGGATCGTCAGGTTGCCGTTGTTGGCCCACAGGTTGCCCGTGTTGTTCACCGCGCTTTCGATCACGAGGCCGCCGCTGCCCGTTGCCTCCAGCGTGCCGGCGTTGGCGACCGCGTGCGTGCCCGTGTCGATCACGAGCGCGTTGACGCCGTCGGCGACGATCGTTCCTTCGTTGACGAGCGTCAGCTGGCCGGCGCCCAGCTGGCCGGCACCCGTGATCGTGTTGTCGACGTTCACGAGCGTGGCATCCGGCGTGCTGCCGAACACGACGTTGTGGGCGTCGTCGGACAGCGTCACGTGGCCGCCGCCTTCCAGCGTCGCGCTCTTCGGGAGGATTTCGAAACGGGTGATGTCACCGGTCGAGCCGAGTGCGATCGTGCCCGTGTTCTCCACGATCCCGCCGATCGGCAGCATCGCGCCGTCGCTCACCGTCATGGTGCCGGCGTTCTGCACGACCGGTTCCTGGTCGAACACGAAGTTATCGCCGGTGAGGTCGGCCGAATGCACGCCCGTTACCGTGATGGTGGCGCCGTCGCCCAGCGTGATTACCGCATTGCCGTTCGCGTCGTCTGCCAGATGCGCCTGGACGTCGCTGAAGCTTGCGATGCCCGTGAAGCCCACGAGATCGATCTTGTCGGCGGCGAGGTCGAACGTGTGCAGCGTGTCGTTGCCGATCGGCTGCGAGAAGACGAACAGGTCGTGGCCGGCGGACCCCGTCAGTTGATCGTCGCCCGACCAGGCGAAGATCGGCGCGTTGGCCGCGTACGCTTCCACGTTGTCCGCGATCGTGGCGGCGGCGTGGGTGCCGTCCGCGGCCGTCCACGTTTCGGTCACCGTGAGCACGGTGGCGCCGGTGAAGGAAGCGGCCGGCGTGATGGTGAGCGCACCGAGGTCGCTTGTCGGCACCAGCCATGCGCCGTTACCGAGGTCGGTGCCGGCGTTCAGCGTCCAGCCGGACGGGATGCCGGCGATCGTCACCGCGAGGTCGGGCGCGTGGCCGGACGGATCGGCGAGCGCCAGGTTGATCTCGGAGCCGGCGACGCCGGCGGGTGCAACATGGGTGGACGACAGTGAGTTGCCCGCCGCGTCCCACTCGGTCACGGTGACGGAGTCCTTGTTGAGATTGAGGCTTTGTTGCGAGTAGGTCCAGGTTCCGGCGGTTTGCTGCGTCGCGGTGTAATCGGCGTTGGTCGTGTTGTCGTGGATCAGGACTTTCCAGACATCGGACGTGTCGGTGTTGGCCGTCAGCGTGTGGCCAGAGAATTGCCAAGACAGCGTCGACGGGGCGGCGGTGTCGAGCGTGAAGCTGAAGCTCGTGGCATTCGAGATATTGCCCGCGATGTCGATCTGACGGACTTGAAGGTTGTTCACGCCTTCGGTCGCGCTGAAGGTCGTGTTCCAGTGCGCGCCGTTGTCGATGCTGTA
>Ga0070663_100001038_pt1 | contig 15173 bp, 1 predicted proteins | sample KBSC63metaG_FD_65646 | JGI IMG/M metagenome (GOLD analysis project Ga0070663, IMG submission 65646) | Corn rhizosphere microbial communities from Kellogg Biological Station, Michigan, USA - KBS C6-3 metaG | ecosystem: Host-associated > Plants > Roots > Rhizosphere > Soil ...
GGTGACCTTTTCCAGGGTCGCCTCGCTCGTGGCGGCGCCGCGGATCACCTCGACCATCTCGATCAGGTAGGCCGGGTTCATGAAGTGCACGCCGACCAGTTCCGCCGGCCGCGGCACCCAGGCGGCCAGCTCGCCGATCGGGATGCAGGAGGTGTTCGAGATCAGCAGGGTGCCCGGGCGCACCAGGCCGGAGACCTCGGTGAGCACCTTCGCCTTGGTCTCGGCGACCTCGGTGACCGCCTCGATCACCGTGGTGGCCCCGGCCGCGTCCGCCGGCGCGGTCGTGGTGACCAGCTCGCCGCGGGGGCGCCCGGCGGGGAGCACACCCATCAGCTGGGCGTGCTTGAGCTTCTGCCGCACGGTGAGGCGTGCGGCCGCGAGGACGTCGTCGTTGACGTCCACCAGCACCACGGGGATGCCGTGGCCGGTGGCCAGCGCCGCGATGTTCGTCCCCATCACCCCGGCGCCGAGCACGGCGAGGGAGTGTCCGGTCGTTTCCGTCATCAGATACCGCCTTGCTGCTCGGCGAGCCACCATTCGACGGCTCGTGCGGTCGTTTCCGCGTGCTCGCGCATCATCGTGAAGTGGTCCCCCGGCACGCTCAGGGTCGTGACCACCCGGGAGAACTCCCACGGGGAGCCCGTTCCGGCCACCGGGGAGCCCGGCACCGGGTCGGCCGCGCGGACCAGCAGGGTCGGCACGTCGAGCCGGGGCAGGCCCCGCCAGTCGAAGGAGTAGTAGTGCGCCAGCGCGGTGAGCCAGGCGTCCCCGCCGGGGACGTCCGCGCCGCCGTCCAGCACCGCGCCCGGCAGCGCGGCGAGAACGTCGTCCGGGACACCGGCGGACTCCGGGGTGAAGGTGTCGATCAGCACCACCGCCGCCGGGCCGGCCCCCAGCTCCGTCAGCCGGGCCGCCAGCGCGTGCGCGACCAAGCCGCCGGAAGAGTATCCCGCGAGCGCGAAAGGCGCACCGTTCAACGACTTCCGCACGGTCTCGGCGTACGCGGCGAGCAGTGCGTCCGGCGTCGCGGCCGGCTGTTCGCCCGGCACGAAGCCGGGCACCGGCAGCGCGGACACCGGGCGGGCACCGCGGAATCCGCGGCCGAACCGCGCGAACTCGCGGGCGTCGGCGGTCCCGGCGAACGACGGGACGCAGACCAGTGCGGGCGAGGCCGGACCCCGCGACACCGGCACGAGCGGGGGTGTCCGATCCGGCTTCCCGGTGAACATCTCCCGGAACCCGGCCAGCCCTTGGACGAGCCGCATCACTTCGGCGGCCCGGCCGTCCGCGGCGGCTCGCCGGTAGAGCGTGACCAGGGATTCCGGTTCGGTGTCCACTGTGGATGGAGTGTCCGCCAGCCGGTCGGCCAGGTACGCGGCCAGCGCCGACGGTGTCGGGTGGTCGAACGCGAGCGGCCCGGTCAGCCGCAGCCCGGTGACCAGCGCCAGCCGGTTGCGGAACTCCACCGCGGTCAGCGAATCCATGCCCTGCTCCAGGAACGCGGTTTCGGGGTCGACCGCCTCGGGGGCGCCGTGGCCGAGCACCGCGGCGGCCTGTTCCCGGACGAGGCCGGTCAGCACCCGCGTCCGGCCGTCGGGGCCGGCCGCGGCCAGCCGCTCGCGCAGGGCCGGTCCCGCGGCCGTGTCCGTCGCCACGCGGGGTGCCGGGGCGAGGCCGTGCAGCACCGCGGGCAGGCGCCCGCCGGCCCGGCTGATCGCCCGGAGCGTCGGCACGTCCAGCGGTACCGGCGCGAGCAGCGGCTCGTCCCGCCCGAGGGCCAGGTCGAGCAGGGCCAGGCCCTGTTCGGTGCCCAGTGCGCCGATCCCGGTCCTGGCCAGGCGGGCCCGGTCGGTGCTTTCGGTCATGCCGCTGGTTTCGGCCCACAGCCCCCAGGTCAGCGACACCGCGGGCAGCCCGGCCGCGCGCCGGTTCGCCGCGAGCGCGTCGAGGAACCCGTTGGCCGCGGCGTAGTTGCCCTGCCCGGGCGCGCCGAGGGTGGCGGCCGCGGAAGAGAACAGGACGAACAGGTCGAGGTCCCGGTCCCGGGTGAGCCGGTCGAGGTGCCAGGCGGCGTCCGCCTTCGGCCGCATCACGCTGTCGACGCGTTCGGGGGTGAGCGAGCCGATGACGCCGTCGTCGAGCACGCCCGCCGCGTGGACCACCCCGGTGAGGGCGGGCACCCGGTCGAGCAGGCCGGCGAGCCCGGCGGGGTCGGCGGCGTCGCAGGCGGTGACGTCGACGTCCGCACCGCGGCCGGCGAGCCCGGCGGCGAGGACCGGCACGCCCGCGGCGCCGGGGCCGGAGCGGCTGGTGAGCAGGACGCCCTTCGCCCGGCCGGCCTCGGCCAGGTGCCGGGCGACGACCCCGCCGAGCGTCCCGGTGCCGCCGGTGATCAGCACGGTGCCCGGTTCCCTCGCGGTGAGCGGGAAAGTGAGCACTGCGGGCTGCCCGTCGAGCACGACCCGGCGGACGTCCCGGACCCGCCCGGTACCGAGAGCGGCGGCGAAGGACAGCTCCGCGGGGACGGCCGTCAGTTCGGCGGCTCGGGCGATGACCTGCGACGCGGCGGGTCCGGCGCCGTGGACCCGGTCGCCGGGGGCGACGCCGGTGACGTCCGGCGCGGTTTCGGTGACGACCCCGGCGAAGCGGTGGCCCAGCGGGCCGGTGCGGGCCGGGTCGCCGCCGTCGAGCGCGGCGGCCCGCACGGCAACGCGGACCTCGCCGGGATCGAGGGGCCGGAGGACTTCCGGGCAGGGCACCAGGACCGGATCGCCCTGCCGCTCCAGGCGGTACGGCCGTCCGCCGTCCGGAACGGGCAGTCCGCTCACCGGGCGCACCAGCCGGCGGGTGAACGCCCGCTCGGCGCGGATCGCCAGCTCCGGCTCGCCCGAGGCCAGTGCCTTGGCCAGCGCCGTCACCTGGGCCGGGCCGGCCGAGAGCGGCAGGTCGGCCAGGACCAGGCGGTCCGGGTTCTCCGACTGGGCCGACCGGACCAGGCCCCAGACCGCCGCGCCGGCCAGATCGGGCACCGGCTCGCCCGGGGCTGCCGCGACCGCGGACCGGGTCACCAGCACCAGGCGGGCCGCTTCGAAGTCCTCCGCCGCCAGCCAGTCCTGGACCAGGCCGAGCACCGAAGCCGTCACGCGGCGGGCGGCGGCCGGGACCGGCGAGTCGTCCGAAGGCACCGCGGCCACCACGAACGACGGCGACAGCGAAGCCGCCTCGGCCAGCGTGGCGACCCGGCGCACCGGCACTCCCGCCGCGGTGAACGCGGGGACCAGGTCGTCGCCGAGGACCGCCCACGGGCCCGGGGGCAGCGCACCCATTCGCACCGGTGTCCAGTCGATGCCGAAGAGCGCGTCGCCCGCGTCGCCGACCGGCGCGGCGGCGTCCGCCCGCCGCATCACCACGGCGTCGATCGTGAACACCGGTGCGCCCGTGGCGTCCGCCGCGGTCATCGCCAGGCCGCCGTCGGCGTCGCGGCGCAGCCGCACCCGGACCGTCCGGGCGTGGGCGGCGTGCAGGGCGAGCCCGGTCCAGCCGAACGACAGCCACGTCTCCCCCGCGTCCCAGCCGCCGGTGGCGAACACCCCGGCCTGCTGGGCCGCGTCGAGCAGGGCCGGGTGCACGCCGTACAGGGCCGCGTCGGCGGCGGTGTCCTCCGGCAGCTCGGCCTCGGCGAAGACGTCGGTTCCGCGCTGCCACACGGCTTTCAGGCCCTGGAACGCCGGGCCGAGGGCGTAGCCGCCGTCGGCCGTGGCCGCGTAGAAGCCGCCGATGTCCACCGGCTCGGCGTCCGACGGCGGCCACTGCGCGAAGTCCGGGTCGGGGGCGGCCAGGTCGCCGGCCGGGGCGAGGATGCCGGACGCGTGCCGGGTCCACGGCAGGTCGTCGCCGGTCCGCGAGTACACCGTCAGCGCGCGCCTGCCGCCGGCGTCCGGCGTGGCGACGACGGCCTGCAGTGCCACCGCACCCTCGCCGGGCACAGTCAGCGGAGCCTCCAGGGTGAGGTCCTCGACGAGCCCGCAGCCGGCGCGTTCCGCCGCCGCGAAGGCGAGTTCGGCGAAGGCCGCACCGGGCAGGATGACGGTTCCCCGGACGGCGTGGTCGGCCAGCCACGGGTGCGTCCGCAGCGACAGCCGCCCGGTGCACACCAGCTCGCCGCCGTCGGCCCGCTCGATCGCCGCGCCGAGCAGCGGGTGCCCGACCGGGCTGAGGCCGAGGTCCTCGGCGCCGCCCGCGGCCGCGCCGCTGGGCCGCGGCCAGTACCGCTTGTGCTGGAAGGCGTACGTCGGCAGGTCGGCCCGGCGGCCGCTGCCGAAGACCGCGGGCCAGTCGACCGGCAGGCCGTGCGCGTGGGCCTGCGCCAGCGACGCCAGCACCCGGGCCGCGCCGCCGTCGTCGCGCCGCAACGTCCCGGTGGTGGCCGGCAGGCCGCCGAGCACCTCTTCGACCGCGGTCGTCAGCACCGGGTGCGCCGACACCTCGACGAAGGCCCGGTGACCGGACGCCGCCAGCGCCGTCACGGCGTCGGCGAACCGCACGGTCTCGCGCACGTTGGCGTACCAGTACCCGGCGTCCAGCGCGGTGCCGTCGACCCAGGTGCCGCGCACGGTCGAGAAGAACGGGACGTCACCCGCGGCGGGCGTCAGGCCGGCGAGGGTCTCGGCCAGCACGCTTTCGACCGGCTCGCACAACGCCGAGTGCGCGACGAAGTCGGTCTGCGGGATCCGCCAGCGCAGCACCTTCCGCGCCCGCAGTGCGCGCTCGAACTCCGTGAGCGCCGCGGGTTCGCCGGAGACGACGGTCGCCGCCGGGCTGTTCACGGCCGCGACGGACAGCCGTCCCGCCCACGGTTCCAGCAGCGGCCGGACCTCGTCGTCGGGCAGGACGACCGACAGCATCCCGCCTTCGACGTCCAGTTCGCGCAACGCCCGCGACCGCAGCGCGACGACGCGGGCGGCGTCGTCCAGGGAGAGGACTCCCGCGACACAGGCCGCGGCGATCTCGCCCTGGCTGTGGCCGACGACGGCGTCCGGGGTGATCCCGGCGGCCCGCCAGACCTCGGCGAGCGACACCATGATCGCCCACAGCACCGGCTGCAGGACGTCCGCGGTGGCCGGCCCGCCGTCCAGTGCCTCCACCGGGTCCCAGTCCACACAGGACCGCAGGGCCGCGGCGCACTCGGCGAACTTCGCCGCGAACACCGGCGACTCCTCGAGGAGCTGCCGTCCCATTCCCGGCCACTGGCTGCCCTGGCCGGGGAAGACGAACACGACCTTGCCGGGGCCGCCGGCGGGGACGGCACCGACGATCGCCCCGGAGTCCGGCTGCCCGGTGGCGACGGCGGCCAGCCGGGCGGCGAGGTCTTCGCGGTCCGCGCCGACGACGACGGCCCGGTGGGCGAACGTCGCGCGCGTGGTCACCAGCGACCACGCGACGTCGGCCGGGTCGAGGCCGGGGTGAGCCAGTGCGAACTCGCGCAACCGCCCGGCCTGCCCCGCCAGTCCTTCGGGGGTGCGCCCGGAAACCGGCCACGCGTGCGCGACCCCGGCCACCAGCGGAGTGCGAGCATCGACAGTGGACGAATCGGCCGGGGGCTCCTCGATGACCACGTGGGCGTTCGTGCCGCTGATGCCGAAGCCGGAGACGGCCGCGCGGCGCGGCCGCTCGCCCGCGGGCCACGGCACCGGCGAGGTCAGCAGCCGCACCCGGCCCGCGGCCCAGTCGATGTGCGGCGACGGCTCCTCGGCGTGCAGGGTCCGCGGCAGGACGCCGTGGTGCATGGCCAGCACCAGCTTCATCAGCCCGGCGGCGCCGGCCGCGGCCTGGGTGTGGCCGAGGTTGGACTTCACCGAGCCGAGCCACACCGGCCGGTCGCGGTCCTGGCCGTAGGTGGCGATGAGCGCGCCCGCTTCGATCGGGTCGCCGAGCACCGTGCCGGTGCCGTGCGCCTCCACCACGTCGACGTCCGATGTGGACAGTCCGGCGTTCGCCAGCGCGGTCCGGATGACCCGCTGTTGCGAGGGACCGTTCGGAGCCGTGAGGCCGTTCGACGCCCCGTCCTGGTTGACGGCGCTGCCGCGGACCAGGGCCAGCACCGGGTGGCCGAGCCGGCGCGCGTCGGACAGCCGTTCGACGGCCAGCATCGCCGCGCCCTCGCCCATGCCCATGCCGTCCGCGTCGGCGGAGAACGGTTTGCAGCGCCCGTTTTCGGCCAGTGCGAGGGCCGCGCCGAAGCCGAACGCGCCGGGCGTCGGCATCACCGTGACCCCGCCGGCCAGCGCCAGCGAGCACTCTCCCGCGCGCAGCGCCTGGATCGCCAGGTGCAGCGCGACCAGCGAAGACGAGCACGCCGTGTCGACGGTGACGGCCGGGCCCTCCAGGCCGAGGGTGTAGGACACCCGGCCGGACAGCACGCTGCCGCCGTCGCTGGCCGGGGTGTAGCCCTGCATGGAGCTCTGGGCCAGCACGTTGCCGTAGACCTGCAGCCAGCCGCCCGCGAACACGCCGGTCCGGGAGCCCTTGAGCGACGTCGGGTCGATCCCGGCGCGTTCCAGCGCTTCCCACGACACTTCCAGCAGCAGCCGCTGCTGCGGGTCCATGGCCAGGGCTTCCCGCGGCGAGATGCCGAAGAAGCCGGGGTCGAACTCGGCGGCGTCGGCGACGAACCCGCCTTCCTGCCCGTACAGGCCGCGGATGTCCCAGCCGCGGTCGCGCGGGAACGGCGAGATCGCGTCGATGCCCGCGTCGAGGACGTCCCACAGCTGCTCCGGCGCGGACACCCCGCCCGGGAAGCGGCAGCCCATGCCGACGATGGCGATCGGGTCGTCGTCCGCGGCCGCGGCGACGACGTGTTCCGCCACCGCCGGGGCGACGCCGAACAGCTCGCCCGCCAGGTGCCCGGCGAGGGCGGCGGCCGACGGGTAGTCGAAGACCACTGTGGACGGCAGCCGCACGCCGGCGGCCTCGGTGAGCCGGTTGCGCAGCTCCACCGCCGTCACCGAGTCGAAGCCGAGATCGCGGAACGCCCGGTCGGCTTCGATCTCCTCGCCGCCGGTGTGCCCGAGCACCGCGGCGGCTTCGGCCCGGACGACGTCGGTGAGCGCGGCGAGCCGCTCGGCCGGGGACAGCGGGGCGAGCCGCCGGGCCGGTTCGCCGTCCGGCGCGGGTTCGGCCTCAGGGACGGCCAGCGCGCCGACGGCCTCGGGCAGCGCCGAGAGCAGCGGGCTCGGGCGGCGCAGGGTGAACGTCGGGGCGAACTGTGCCCAGTCGACGTCGGCGACGGCGAGGAGCCCGTCGCCGTTGTCCAGGGCCTGGGCCAGTGCCCGGATGCCCCGCTCGGGGTCCATCACGCGCAGGCCGTAGCGGCGCAGCTGGTCGCCGGCGTCCCCGGCGCCCATGCCTCCCCCGCCCCACAGGCCCCAGGCCAGCGAGGTCGCGGCCAGGCCACGGGCGCGACGGGACTCGGCGAGCGCGTCGAGGGCGGCGTTGGCCGCGGCGTACCCGGCGAGCAGGCCGCTGCCCCAGGTCGCGGCGCCGGAAGAGAACAGCACGAACGCGTCGAGGCCGGTGGTGAGCTCGTCCAGCCAGCGGGCACCGAGGACCTTCGCCGCGGAGACGTCGTCGAGCTGCTCGACGGTCGTGTCGGTGACGAACGCGGCACGCGCGACGCCGGCGGCGTGCATGACGCACGAGAGCGCGGGGCCGGTCGCGGCGATCCGGTCGAGCAGCCCGGCGACCTCGGCCCGTCCGGCGGTGTCGCAGGCGAGGACGTCGACGGCGGTGCCGCGCCCGGCGAGACCGGCGGCCAGTGCCGCGACGCCGTCCGCGGCGGGGCCGGACCGGCTGGTGAGCACGACCCGCGGGGCGCCGCGCTCGGCGAGCCACGCGGCGGTCCGGCCGCCGATGAGGCCGGTGCCGCCGGTGATCAGGGCCGTGCCGCGCGGGCGGTAGGTGCGGCCGGGGCGCGGGGGCTTGGCCCGGACGAGGCGGCGGGCCAGGACGCCGGTCGGCCGCAGCGCCACCTGGTCCTCGCCGCACCCGGCGAGCACGGCGGCCAGCCGGGCCGCGGCGCGGTCGTCCCAGGTGGGCGGCAGGTCGACCAGCCCGCCCCAGCGCTCCGGCAGTTCCAGGGCGGCTACCTGGGCGAGGCCCCAGACCTCGGCTTGGGCGACCGAGGGCGCCTCGCCGGGCGTGGCCGCGACGGCGCCACGGGTCAGCGCCCACAGCGGTGCCTCGATGCCGGCGTCGGACAGCGCCTGCACAAGCGCGAGGGTCGCCGCGACGCCGGCGGGGACGGCCGGGTGCGCGGACAGCGGCTCCTCGTCGAGGGCCAGCAGGGACACCACGCCGGTGAACTCCCCGGCGGGCAGCGCCGCGGCGGCCGCGGTGACCACCTCCGCGCCACGGGCGGTCAGGGCGTCGGCCACCGGAGGAGTCTCGGCCGGGTCACCGACCACCAGCCAAGTGCCGGACAGCACGGTGGTGCCGGGTTCGGGCACGGGCGCCCAGGTGATCCGGTAGCGCCAGCCGGTGACTTCGGCGTCCTCGCGGCTGCGGCGGCGCCAGGCGGAGAGGGCAGGCAGGATCGCGGCCACTTCGGCGCCGGGGACGTCGAGGACGTCGGCGAGCCTGCCTTCGTCCACCGCGGCCCAGAACTCGGCGTCCTCGCCGGTCCGCGGGTCCGGGGCCGGCTCGGCGGGACCCGGCCAGAAGCGACGGTGGCGGAAGGCGTAGGTCGGCAGCGGCACGGTGCGTCCACTGAGGACGGTGGTCCAGTCGACGGGGACACCGCGGGTCCACGCCTCCGCGAAGGACGTCAGCAGCCGCTCGCCGCCGCCGTCGTCACGCCGGAGCGTGCCGGTGACGACCGCGTCGGCGACGGTGTCGGCGATCGCCCCGGTCAGCACGGCGTGCGGTGACGTCTCGAGGAAGACGCCGTGGCCGCTCTCGCCCAAGATGCGGACGGCACGTTCGAACTCGACGGTTTCGCGGAGACTGGCGGCCCAGTAGGCCGGGTCCAGCTCGGGACCGTCGATCCACTCGCCGGTCATCGCCGACACCATCGGGATCTCCGCCTTGCGCGGGGAAATCCCGTCGAGAACGCGCAGGATCTCCTCGCGCAGCTCGTCGACCTGGGCCGAGTGCGACGCGTAGTCCACCGGGATCATCCGGGTCCGGACATCCGCGCTCTCCGCCAGCTCCCGCAACGCCTCCGGCTCACCCGAGACCACAGTCGACTGTGGACCGTTCACCGCGGCAACCGACAACCGGTCACCCCACGGCGCAATCCGCTCCCGCACCTCTGACGCAGGCTCGGCGATCGACATCATCCCGCCGCGACCGGCCAGCCCGGTCAACACACGCGACCGCAAAGCCACCACGCGCGCACCGTCTTCAAGGGACAGTGCGCCCGATACCACCGCCGCCGCGATCTCTCCCTGGGAGTGGCCCACCACAGCGTCGGGTACGACACCGGCGGCCCGCCAGACCTCGGCGAGGGAGACCATCACCGCCCACAACGCGGGCTGCACCACGTCGGCGGAGTCCAGATCGTCCAGATCGAGGTCCGCATAGGGCGACAACGCCGTCGCGCACTCGGCCAGCCGCGCCGCGAACACCGGCGAGACCTCCGCCAGCTCGCGGCCCATCCCGATCCACTGGCTGCCCTGGCCCGGGAAGACGAACGCCGTGCGCCCGGCCCCGGCGGCGGGCACCGCGCCGGTCACGACCCCGGCCGCGGGCTGCCCGGTGGCGACGGCGGCCAGCGCGGCCGCCCGGTCTTCGCCGCTCACGACGACGGCCCGCCGGTCGAGTGCCGTCCGGGTCGTGGCCAGCGACCAGGCGATGTCCTCCGGCGCCCAGGGCCCGTCGAGGACGTGTTCGCGCAGGCGTCCTGCCTGCGCCGCCAGCCCGTCGGCACCGTGGCCGGACACCGGCCACGGCGTCGCGGGCCCGGTGAGGACGGTGGGCTGTCCGGGAGACCCGGCGTCGGCTGTGGGCGCTTCTTCGACGATCACGTGGGCGTTCGTGCCGCTGATCCCGAAGGCCGACACGGCACCGCGGCGCGGCCGGTCGCCGGCCTCCCACGGCACGGCCTGCTGCAGCAGGCGGACGTTTCCGGCCGCCCAGTCCACGTGCGGCGACGGCTCGACGGCGTGCAGGGTCGCGGGCAGCACGCCGTGCCGCAGCGCCTGCACCACCTTGATCACCCCGGCGATGCCGGCGGCCTGCTGCGCGTGCCCGATGTTGGACTTCACCGAGCCGAGCCACAGCGGCCGGTCCTCGGCCCGGCCCTGGCCGTAGGTGGCCAGCAGGGCCTGCGCTTCGATCGGGTCGCCGAGTTCGGTGCCGGTCCCGTGGGCCTCGACGACGTCGACGTCCGAAGCAGCCAGTTTCGCGCTCGTGAGCGCCGCCCGGATCACCCGCTGCTGCGACGGCCCGTTCGGCGCGGTGAGGCCGTTCGAAGCGCCGTCCTGGTTGACCGCCCCGCCGGTGAGCACGGCGAGGACCTCGTGCCCGTGGCGGCGCGCGTCCGAAAGCCGTTCCAGCAGCACGAGACCGGCGCCCTCGGCGATGCCCATGCCGTCGGCACCGGCGCCGAACGCCTTGCAGCGGCCGTCGGCGGCCAGCACCCGCTGCTTGGAGAACCCGACGAACTCCGCCGGGTCGGCGATCACGGTCACGCCGCCGGCGAGGGCGAGCGAGCACTCTTCGGCCCGCAGGGCCTGGCAGGCCAGGTGCAACGCGACCAGCGACGACGAACACGCCGTGTCCACCGTGACCGCCGGGCCTTCCAGCCCGAGGGTGTAGGAGACCCGGCCGGAGATCACGCTCGTCACGTTGCCGGTGATCAGGTGCCCTTCGGAGCCTTCCAGCGCGGCGCCCGCGCCGAGGTAGCCCGAAGGCGCCGCACCCGCGAACACGCCGGTCGCCGAGCCGCGCAGCGACGCCGGGTCGATGCCGGCGTGTTCGACGGCCTCCCAGGCGACTTCGAGCAGCAGGCGCTGCTGCGGGTCCATGGCCAGCGCTTCGCGCGGGCTGATGCCGAAGAACCCGGCGTCGAAGTCGGCGGCGCCGTGCAGGAACCCGCCCTGGGCGACGTAGGTGGTGCCGTCGCCGCCGGAGTCCGGGTCGTACAGCGCGTCGACGTCCCAGCCCCGATCGGCCGGGAACGGCGAAACCGCGTCCCCGCCCGAAGCCAGCAGCTGCCACAGGCCTTCGGGGTCGCGGACGCCGCCGGGGAAACGGCAGCCCATCCCGACGACGGCGATCGGCTCGCGCTCGGTCGCCTCGCGCAGCCGCGCCCGCGCCTGGCGCAGCTTCGCGGTGACCTGCTTGAGGTACTCGAGGAGCTTCTCCTCGTTCTCCATGGTGTCACTTCCTTCGAGCGGGCCGGTCAGCCGAGGCCGGGATCGTCGAGTTCGTCTTCGAGCAGCGCGAACATCTCGTCCGCGGTGGCCGCCTGCAGGGTTTCGTCGGCCTGCTCGGCCGGACGGGCCCGGAAGCGCCGGGCCAGCGCTTCCAGCCGGGCGGCGATTTCGGCGCGGGCCGCGTCGTCGGCCGGGGTGAGCGACGCGGCCAGCCGGTCCAGCTCGTCGAGCGTGGCGGCGTGGCCGGTGCCCGTCCCGCCGAGGAGCGTCCACACGTGCTCGCCGAGCACGGCGGCGTTCGGGTAGTCGAAGACGACGGTCGCGGGCAGTTTGACCCCGGCCGCGGCGCCGAGCCGGGTCCGCAGCTCGACCGCGGTCAGCGAGTCGAACCCCAGTTCGCGGAACGCGCGGGTCGCGGGCACCTCGCCGGTGCCGTCGTGCCCGAGCACGGCCGCGGCGTGCGTGCGCACCAGGTCGGTGACGATCCGCAGCCCCTCCGCGGGCGAGGCCGCGGCGAGGCGCGCGGCCAGCTCACCGTCGTCTTGAGTGTCCTCTTCGGACTCACGGGCTTCGGGGATCAGGTCCAGCAGCGGGCGTTCCCTGGCCGCGCCGAACACCGGGGCGAACCGCGCCCAGTCCACGTCGGCCAGCGCGATGAACGTCTCGTCGTCGTCCAGCACCTGCCCCAGCGCGGTCAGCGCGCGGTCCGGGGCGAGGAAGTTCATCCCCTGCCGTACCAGCCTCGCCGGGGTGACGCTGCCGGGCCGCTGCTGGTCGAGGACGGCGTCGACCGCACCCCAGTCGCGGGTGTCCCAGACACCCCAGGCGATCGACGTCCCCGGCAGCCCCCGCGCCCGCCGGTCCTCGGCCAGCGCGTCGAGGTAGGCGTTGCCCGCGGCGTAGGCACCGTGGTCGTTGCTGCCCCAGGTCGCCGAAATCGACGAGAAGAGCACGAACGCGTCCAGGTCGAGGTCCGCGGTCAGCTCGTCCAGCCACCGCGCCCCGGCCGCCTTCGCCCCCAGCGAGGCCGACAACCCGGCGACGTCGGTGGTGTCGAGCCGCGACAGGTAGGCCGTGTTGGCCGAGTGCAGGACCGAGGTGAGTGCCGGGCCGGTCGCGGCGATGGTCCCGAGCAGCCCGGCCACCGCGGCCCGGTCGGCCAGGTCGCAGCAGGTGACGTCGACCCGCGAACCGGATCCGGCGATGCCGGCCGCGAGGTCGGCGACGCCCGGTGCCGACGGGCCGGACCGGCTGGTCAGCACCACGCGCTCGGCACCGCGGCCGGCCAGCCAGGTCCCGACCAGGCCGCCGATCGAGCCGGTGCCGCCGGTCAGCAGGACCGTGCCGCCGGGCCGCCACGTGCCGGACACCCGCCGCGGCGCCGATCGCACCAGGCGCCGGGCCAGGACGCCGGTCCGGCGGAGCGCGACCTGGTCCTCGGTGCCGGTGAGCGCCGCGCACAGCCGCGTCGCGGCCCGGTCGTCCCACACCGGCGGCAGGTCGATCAGCCCGCCCCAGCGGTCGGCGTGTTCGAGCCCGGCCGCGCGGCCGAGGCCCCACACCGGTGCCTGACGGGGGCTGGTGAGCACCTCGTCCGGGCCGGTGGCCACGGCGCCGCGGGTGAGCACCCACAGCGGGGCGCCGATCCCGGCTTCGCCGAGGGCCTGCACGAGGGCGAGCGTCGCGGCCAGCCCGGCCGGGACCGTCGGGAAGCCGGGCACCGGCGTTTCGTCCAGGGCCAGCAGGGAGACGACGCCGTCCGGGGCGTGGCCGGCGAGCGTGGCGGCGAGGGCGGCCCGGTCGGTGGCGGCGGTCAGCACGACCGACACCTCGGCACCGTGGCCGGTCAGGGCCTGCTCGACGGGTTCGGCGGCTTCCGCCGTGGCGGCGACGACCAGCCAGGAGCCGGTGACCGCCGTGGCACCGGGTTCGGTGACCGGCGACCAGGTGATGCGGTAGCGCCAGTCGGCCACGGCCGAGTCTTCGCGCTCGCGGCGGCGCCAGGACGCCAGCGCCGGGAGGACGTCGGCGATCCGGTGGTCGTCGACGCCGAGCGTGCCGGCCAGTTCCCGGACGTCGCCGCGGTCGACCGCGGACCAGAAGCCGGAGTCCGCCGCGGCGGGCTCGAGCGCGACCGGTTCGGGCCAGAACCGCTTGCGCCGGAAGGCGTACGTCGGCAGCGGGACGGGCCGCCCCGGCCGGAGCACCGCGGTCCAGTCGACCGGGACGCCCTGGGTGAAGGCCTCGCCGAACGAGGTGAGCAGCCGCCGGGCGCCCCCGTCGTCGCGGCGGAGGGTGCCCACGACCACCGGGGCGTCCAGGGTGTCGGCGATCGCCCCGGTCAGCACCGCGTGCGGAGACGTCTCCACGAACACGCCGTGGCCCGACTCGCCGAGCACCCGGACCGCACGTTCGAACTCCACCGGCTCCCGAAGACTCGCCGCCCAATAAACCGGATCCAGCTCAGGTCCAGTGAGCCACTCACCCGTCATGGACGACACCATCGGGATCCCGGCCTCCCGCGGCGCAATCCCGGCCAGCACCGACACGATCTCGTCCCGCAGCGCATCCACCTGCGCCGAATGCGACGCATAGTCCACCGGAATCATCCGGGTCCGGACATCCGCGCTCTCCGCCAGCTCCCGCAACGCCTCCGGCTCACCGGAGACCACAGTGGACAGTGGACCGTTCACCGCCGCCACCGACAGCCGAGAACCCCACAGCTCGATCCGCTTCCGGACCGCATCCGCGGGTTCGGCGATCGACAGCATCCCGCCGCGGCCGGCCAACGCGGTCAAAACCTTGCTCCGCAGCGCCACCACACGAGCACCGTCCTCAAGGGACAAAGCGCCGGACACGACCGCGGCCGCGATCTCGCCCTGGGAGTGACCCACCACCGCGTCCGGCCGCACACCGGCCGCCCGCCACACCTCGGCCAGCGAGACCATCACCGCCCACAACGCGGGCTGCACCACGTCAGCGGATTCGAGGTCATCCAGATCGAGGTGCACATAGGGCGACAACGCCGCCGTGCACTCCGCCAGCCGCGCCGCGAACACCGGCGAGACCTCCGCCAGTGCGCGGCCCATGCCGATCCACTGGCTGCCCTGGCCGGGGAACACGAACGCGATGCGCCCGGCCGGGACGGCAGTCCCCGTGACGACCCCCGGGGCGGGTTGCCCGGTGGCCACGGCGGCGAGGCCCGCGGCGAGGTCGTCGCCGGTCACCACGGCCCGGTGCGCGAACACCGAACGGGTCGTGGCCAGGGACCACGCGACGTCTTCCGGCGCCGACGAGTGCCCCAGCACGTGCTCCCGCAGGCGGCCCGCCTGCGCCGCGAGGCCCTCGGCACTCGTGCCCGAGACCAGCCACGCCGGTGCCGCGGTGTCGAGCACCGGCAGCCCGGTCCGCGCGGGCGGCGGCACGTCCACTGCGGGTACCTCTTCGACGATGACGTGCGCGTTGGTGCCGCTGATCCCGAAGGCCGACACGCCGGCGCGGCGCGGACGACCACCCGCGGGCCACGGCACCGGCTCGCCGAGCAACCGGACGTTCCCGGCACTCCAGTCGACCTGCGGGGACGGCTCGGCGGCGTGCAGGGTGCGGGGCAGTTCGCCGTGGCGCAGGGCCTGGACCACCTTGATGATGCCGGCGACCCCGGCGGCGGTCTGGGCGTGGCCGATGTTCGACTTGACCGAGCCGAGCCACAGGGGACGGTCCCGGTCCTGCCCGTAGGTGGCGAGCAGCGCCTGGGCCTCGATCGGGTCGCCCAGCGCCGTGCCGGTGCCGTGCGCCTCG
>Ga0070663_100001041_pt1 | contig 15154 bp, 10 predicted proteins | sample KBSC63metaG_FD_65646 | JGI IMG/M metagenome (GOLD analysis project Ga0070663, IMG submission 65646) | Corn rhizosphere microbial communities from Kellogg Biological Station, Michigan, USA - KBS C6-3 metaG | ecosystem: Host-associated > Plants > Roots > Rhizosphere > Soil ...
CTTAGCTCATCTGGTAGAGCAGTTGATTTGTAATCATCAGGTGGCGGGTTCGAGTCCTGCAGCCGGCACCAAACACTAGTATCACGTAGTACCGAGAAGTCCCAAAACCCGCGTCCAGCCTAGCGCTGACGCGGGTTTTTTGTTTCTGGAAGTGCCGAGTGGAACCGGGGCATCCCCGAAATTTGGGGGTAAGATTCGGGGTATGACTTCCCGGATTTGGGGGTATGCCGTACCCCCGGTGAACAATGAAAACCAAACCTCTTACCGACGCCAAGTGCCGCAACGCTAGATTCGATGAGGCCGGGGGAAACAAACTCTTCGACGGCGGCGGCCTGTATCTCGATCTGCGCTCCAGTGGTTCGAAGAAATGGCGGCTCAAATACCGGTTCAATGGCAAAGAAAACCTGCTGACGTTCGGCGACTATCCCGCGACGTCGCTCGCTGATGCTCGGTCTAGGCGTGACGAAGCGAAGCGACTGTTAGCGGAAGGGAGGAACCCTGCGTTCGAGCGTGACGTCGAGAAGCAGACTCGCGCCATTGCCGCACAGAACACCTTCGAGGCCGTCGCGCTGGAGTGGTACGAGGCGCAGCAAGCGACATGGAGCGCTTCGCACGCGAACCGAGTCAAGAAACAGCTCGATCGCGAGGTGTTTCCCCTGATCGGCCAGCGTCCGATTTCTTCGATCGGCGCACCGGATTTGCTCGCGGTCATTCGAAGAATCGAAGGTCGAGAGGCGTTCGAGACTGCGCGCAAGACGTTGCAGACATGCGGCCAAGTCTTTCGCTATGCCGTTGCAACGAGCCGTGCCGAGCGAGATCCGTCGCCGGACCTGCGAGGCGCATTGAAGGCAGTGCCCGTCAAGCACATGGCGCGGATCGGCGAAAGCGAGCTGCCGGAGCTGCTTCACTCGATCGCGGCCTATGAGGGCGAGCCGGAGACTCGGCTTGCTCTGCGATTCCTGGCATTGACGTTCGTTCGCACTATCGAGTTGCGGCAGGCGGAGTGGACGGAGATCGACTTGGAGCGTCGAGAGTGGCGCATTCCGGCCGAGAAGATGAAGATGCGCCGCGTGCATATCGTGCCGCTCGCAGAGCAGACGATCGCTCTGCTTTCCGAGCTGCGCGCGCTCACGGGCCACCGGCGCTGGCTGTTTCCGAATAGCCGCAGACCGTTGCAGCAGATGAGCGAGAACACGATTCTGTACGCTCTGTACCGTATGGGCTATCGCAGCCGCATGACCGGGCATGGGTTTCGGGGTCTCGCTTCAACGATCTTGAACGAGAAGGGATTCAATTCCGACTGGATCGAGCGCCAGCTCGCCCACTCGGAGCAGGATGGCGTACGGGCGGCATACAACCATGCCGAGTATCTTTCTGAGCGCCATCGCATGATGCAGTGGTGGGCGGACTATCTCGACAAACAGGGTGGGGCGAAGATCATCCCGATCGCGGCGGCAGGATAGATCCGTGCCGCTGCGAGTATGACCCCCTTCCGTGCGTCCTCCACCAGTAAAACGGAAACGGACTAGGGCAGCGGGTAAGGCGATGATTTGGCCCCTTATTATTATGTGCCCCCCCTATGTTTGCCCTCAGTAGAGAAAAAACGCGGGTGTGAGCCCCCGCGTCTTTGCCCTAGACGCAGGGTCCCCCGCTTTCCGGCCACCCCGACACTTGCGGTCGGCGCAACAATGCCCGATCGGTGCGCGTCGCGGCCCCCCCTTGAAAACGCGTTGTCGACGCACCTCAAATCCCGGAGAGCCGCGCCCCGTCTAGCTTCGCGGGCGAAGCAGACGGCCGACGCCTGCCCGCTCACTGCAAAACGAGTTGGAGATTTGGAGATAAACGCCTGAATCGGCCGCAAAGCCTTGTGGGGTAAGGCTTCGCGTGTCTCCAAACGATTTGGAGAACGCTGGAGATACTGGAGATAAACCGGGCTGGATTGTTACGGTTACGGCAAGATTCGCGGCCATCGCCGGCCCGGTTCCATCTGGCGCGTATCGCTCAAAGTAACTTTGACGCATGGGCCAAAAATGCCGCGCAAAGGAATGCCCGCCACCGCCCTCCCGGACGGCGGCGGTGCTTTTCACAGCTCAAGCGTGAAGATGGACGGCAGCACGCGATAGACCATGAACTTGCCGTGACCGGGGATGTACTCCTGCCGGTAAGGGTAGCCGTCGCTACGCGGCATCAGCACGCCCCGCTTCATCAGTGCCTTGGCGACGATCTTGTGATCGAAGCCCGCGCACACGTCCTTGCGAAACACGGCCGCTTCGATCAGGTATTCCGTCTCGACGCTTTCGGCATCGTCGGCGCTCATCTTGCCGCCAAACTCGGCGTAATACTCGCGATCGGAGGCGATGGGCGTGCGCCGCTCGTCGCGCTTCACGTGCTGCTTGAAGCCCGCTCGATGCGGCACGTTCGGCCGATGGTCGTCCTGTGCCCGGTTCATCCACACGAAACGGTTATCGCCGTGCGCAGCGAGGAAATGCTGTACCTGCCGCACGGCTTCCGCCTCGTCCGAGTTGCCCGTGCCGCCGCGCAGTTCGAGCCAGCCTTCGAAGCAGCGACGGGCGGCCCCGACCGCTTCGCCCTGCGGCCAGCCGGTCAGCCCGTGCGCCGTCGCCAGCTCGCCGGCCACCGCAACAAGGCAGAACCGCTTAGCCACGCGTGCAACCTGCGAATGCGAGCCGTCCGGCACCCATTGCCCGACCAGCTCGTCGACGCGCATGCGCAGATGCTCGGCTAGCTCGCCGGCCTGCGAAGAAGCCCACTCGATGAACGCGGTGCCGGCGGTGCCGTAGTGCATGCCGGCGTGCCGCTCTAGATGCTCGATCAGCGCGGCCGGCGTCGGGAAGCCGTGCAGCTTCTCCACGACGCCCATTTCGCCAACCTCGGCCGGGATCGCGGGCAAGCGCACCTCGATACCGCCTTTCATCGGCTTGTTGCCCTCGGCCATCAGCGCGGACACGCTCTTTTCGCCGTTCGACAGGAACAGCAGCCGCCACGTGAGTACGGGCTTTGCGGATCCGCTACGCGACGCGCGGGCCTTGCCCGACTCGTTCGCAAGCATGTAGATCACATCGCCGACCAACCGCGGCTCGACCTGCCCGATTTCGTCGAGGATCAGCAACGCGTCGCTATGCTGCGTGGCGACGGCTTCGAGCGCGTTGTCGGTCGCCTTCCAGCTCCGCACGTAGTCTGGCGAGCCGAACACGGACGCGGCGACGACGCCACCCGTCGACTTACCCTTGGATGTCGTGCCGAGCAGGTGGAAACCGCCCGACTGGAGCCCGGAGAAGTGCAGCAGCGGACCAGCGAAGGCGGTAGCGACGCAGAACAGCAGCCGGCTATTGCCGACGCAGTAGGCCGCGACCTCGCGTTGCCAGTCGTCCAGCGTGCCGCGCTCTTTGAACTGGCTCTGGATGGGCGTGTCGGCCTGATAGATCAGCGCCTCTTTGCCGGTGCCGATGACGCGATCGGGTAGCACGAACGCGCCGTGATGCCAGCCGACGCGCGGCACGCAGCGCACGCGCTCGTCCGGCTGCGCCATCTGTACATAGTTCGCGATCTGCGTGCGGGCGATCTGCGTCACGCCAAGCTTCACGCCCATATCGAGCAGCATGCGGCGCAGCTCCGTGCCGTCGCCGGCAAAGAGGCCGGCCGGCACCGCCCATCGTTTCAGGATGCCGTCGCGGTCCGTGAATTCGAGCAGGTAGCCCCACTCGCTGTTCATCTCGTTTCGCGTCTCCGCGATCACGTCGATCCGCGTGCTGACCCAATGCGGCGGCAGCGGATCACCCTGATTGTTGAAGCCGTGAAACCACACGCCCTTGTCGTCGACGACGAACCGCGACTTGCCGTCCTGCGCGCGAGCCGTTTTCGGGCGCTTGGCGGGCTTGGTGGTTGCTGGAGCAACCTTGCCCCTGCCGGCGTCTGCCGAGCCGGCCGGTGCAAGCGCAGCGCGCACGGCGGCGGCCACCGCATCCGGGCCGAGGTGCGCAGCCAGGTCGTTGAAGTCGGTGCCGGCGGCCGGGCGGTTCGGACCGAAGTCGGGCACGGCCACGATGCCGGCGACGGCCTCGGCCGCCGCGCGGGCCTTCGTCACGCCCGGATTGCCCTTCGTCGTGTGGTCGTCGTCGGCGCACACGACGATGCGGGCGTCCGGATATTGGTCGCGCAGCGCCGTCGCGACCGCGTGCAGGTTGCCGGCGTCGAACGCGACGGCGGCCGGATAGCCGGTCGCGGCCGCGAGCGTCGCGCACGTGGCGTAACCCTCGCCAATCAGCAGCGTGGACGGTGTGGAAGATAGCGGGCCGCCGATCAACGAGAAGCAGCCCGCCTTGCGGCCGTTCGGCAGATAGCGTTTCTGGCCGTCCGTCAGGACGAACTCCAACGTCCACAGCTTACCGTCCGCGTCACGGGCCGGGATGACGAGGGCGCCGTCGCATGCGGCCGTGCCGATGCACAAGCCGCCGCGATAGAGTCGCAGCGCGTCGACCGGGATGCGCTTGCGAACGAGGTACGGGTGATCGGCCGGCGCGGGCTCGGCCGCCGACCAGATCGATTCGGCGAGCGCCGACGCGGCTTGCTGTTTCTCGGTCAGCTCGGCCAGCTCGGCCGCTTCGCGGGCCGCGCGCTCGGCTTTCTGCCGCTCGCGCTCCGCTGGATCGGCCGGTTTCGCTCGATGCGCGCGCGGATCGAAGCCACTTTGCTTGGCAAGGTGAAACAGCGTGTTGATGGTGATCTTGCCGCCCTTGAACGACTTCCACACATCGCGCGCGTCCTTGCCGTTGTAGTTCTGCGCGCCTTGGCTCCATTCGTTCCAGAGGGCGAAGCCCTCCTCGCCAAACTCGGCCTTGAGCGCCATCCCCACCTGACTCCACGTGTCGCGGTCGTCAGGCGGGACATAGCCGAGCGCGACTCTCGCCCGCTCGAATTCGGACATGGGTGCGTTACTCATAGGTTCCCACTGGACGCGCGTCGGTCGGCTTCCGATTAGTAGTCCATATCGGACAAGCAACTACCCGACGCGCGAAGAATTGAATGATGCGGCGATGCCTAGCGGCGGGCGTCAGCCGGCCGCGCGAGGCACCGACAGAACCGCCCCGCCGGCCGTGACGTCGTTGCTGTAGACGTAGCGGCCGAGCCGCGACTCGCCAAGGGCGTCGTTCGCCGCCTCCAGCGCCGCACCGATCGACGGCAGGGACGCGCGGAACAGGCTCAGCACAAGCCAGTAGTCGTCATCGGACATGGCCTTGTCAGCTGCCCAATGCAGGCTGTCCAGCAGCTCCATCGCGTCACTGATCCGCGTGCCGATGCGGTTGCGATCCGGCCGGTTCACCTCGGCCACGAAGTGCGAGGCGAGCGGTTGCACGGCGTTCTTGTTCGTCTTTGCCATGGCTGCGCCCTCAGTGCGTTGTACGCGGTTCGCGTGTGACGAGGCCGAGGGCCGCGAACAGGTGCTGTTGCACGCGGCCCATCAGGCCGGCCGCGAACGCTTGGCGGCTGATCGTCACGCGGTGCGCGTCGACGCCGCCCGCGTCCTGCATGGCGGATTCCATGCCGCGCGCGAACGCAGCGGCTTGATGCGCCGCGTAGTCGTGCAGCCGCACGTCGCCTTTCAGGTCGAGCCATGCGTCGGCGCAGATCGCGCCGAGGTCGACGGCGAATTGCAGCTCGATCGGAGCGCCGGTATCGAGCGGCGGTGCGTTGTCGAATCCGTCGACAACCGCGGTTCGGATGCGTTGATCAGTCATGGCACACCTCCGGCTGCGCAGTGCGGCGCATTTCGGCCGAATACCGGCTTGCAACGCTTTGCCCCATGTCGACGAGCGCTCGCTCGTAAGTGCCTTCAGCAAGATGCGAACGGACAGCATCGAACAAGGCTTCGAGTTGGGCGAACTGATGGGCCGCACACATGGCGATCATCGTGACTTCGTGCGGCAGGCGGTATTTAGACATGGCGCACCTCCAGAATCGACGCGAGGAGTTGCCCGACGTCGATCGTGCAATCCAGCTCCGCTTCGTCGCGAATCGGCGTGAGGTTCCAGTCGTGGACGGCTGCGTGCGTGAAATCGCCGGACCGACGACCGTAGACGCTACGCCCCGCGACGGGGCCGCCCAGGATCCGCACGCGCCAATCGTGATCGGGCGTCGGGCGAGCCGATGCCACCTCGACCAGCATGCCGATGCGCGAGCGAGCATCGCACTTCGTGACGATCGCCAGATCGCCAATCTTGCAGCGCAGTTCAGCCATGGCGCACCTCCGCACGAACGAGCGCAGCGATTGCGGCCAGTGCCGCGCCGGTTGCGTCGAGCGCGTCCTGATACGTGCTGGCGGTTGCTGCGTCGCGCAGTGCTGCGCGGACGATGGATTGAATGAGGTGGAATTGCTGCCCGGTACGGGCGTGCGTGGACTGGCGCATTGGGTGCGACCTCCTCTGGTGGGTTGAACCACCCGGACCTCAACGCCAATTGAGGTGGCCGGGCGCATGGCGGCGTTGGCGTACCGGACCCAGAGGAAACCGGCGAGCGCGAGCGCTCCACCACCAAGGCCCGACCGTAGAAGGCGCTTAGTGTGCGGACGTAAAAAAACCGCGCTGAGGCGGTCATCCGCCTCTGGAGATTGCCGGACGCCAATCCGGGCCGCTGTTGTCTCAGCGACGCGCACAGGATACCGCGCGATGCTGGACGACGCAAATCGCGACGCCCACGCCGTGTATTGCCTAGTGCAAACCGACTTTTGGCGAGCATCAGGCGGCCTCCCCCTTGAGCACGGCGGTCGCCAGCTTGAGCTGTTCGATATCCAGTCGCGAGCTGCCCTGCGCCAGTGATTGGCCGAGCGCGACGCCCCGCAGCAGGGCGCTAACTTGCAAGCGGCGCGTCCCGTCCGTGCACTGCGCATCGATGTCGTTGTAAAGCGCACGATAGGCTTTCCGCAGCTGTCGGTACTGTCGACGACGATAGTTCGCCGAATCCTGTTCAGCAGCGGCGATCGCCTGGACGAACTTCTCGCAGGCGGTGCCAAGTTGCTTTGTCGTCAGACGCGGGGCTTCGAGCGCGAGCGTCGAGGCAAGCGTGACGGCGATCGCGACGAGCTTCCCGGTGTCGTCGCCACGGTTCCAGAAGCAGCCCTCGATGTCATCGAGGATCCCTGCGAGCTTGCGGAGTCGGGCGTCGCGGCAACGCACGAACGCGGCGTCGCGGGCCGTGACGGCGGCGCCTATCGCCCGACCATACGGGCCGCCGCGATCGATCATAAGGAAGGGCGCGCTCATGCCTGCCCCCGTGTGGACTGACGGGATTCGAGCCATTGCTGGACGTCGGTCGCGCGCCAGCCGACGCTCCTAGCCCCTAACTGGACCGGTGCTGGAAACGTGCCTTCACGAATCCAGCGATACAGCGTCGTTTTCTTGACGCCGACGCAATCCAACACACCAATAAGTCGAAGAATCTTAAGAGCCATTTTCTGTTTAGAAATGGCCTGTTCCGCAAGAAGGAGGTAAGCGGCGGCAATAAACCGCGCCGTACTATCAAAGTACGGGCGCAATGAAGTTCGCGGGAGAGGCACAAAGTAACTTTGCAAAGTTACTTTGCACGGCGCGCCGTGCGCGGTATCATTCGTCCTAACAAGAGCTATGCGTTTCCTAGGCGCGGTGGCTCTTGTGGTTCCTCCAATTATGGAACAGGCAGCCAAGCCAAAAAATCGCCGGCGGGATGTGTTGGTAGCACACCCCCGGCACCCTCTCGTCAGCGCAACGAAATATGCTCAACGACTGAGCATTCCCCGCCTTTTTTCCTTGCATCGCCCACAGATTCCTAGAGCCGTGTTCGATTAGGTGCCAACAAGTACCGCAATTATATCGAAAGGTCTGCCCCCATAAAAGATTTGTCTCGGATTATCTAAGACCGCAATACATGGCGTCACTGTTCGGCCATTTGCTACCGGTCAAAAACGGCCGCTTCGGCGGCGACCCATAAACTCGCCATGGCGCGGTGGTGGCTTAGAATTGACATGTGACAACGCGTTTTCCTCGAATCTCGAAAAATCTTCGCAGGAGCTGGCTGGTCAAGTTCGCCTCAGGTGCAACACCGAATAAAGCAAATGACGATCGAACAATCTAAAACGCAGTTGATCTCGCTCATCGACAACGCCGACCTAAAAGTCATTGCGCTGACAGGCGCATGGGGCACCGGCAAAACCCACCTCTGGAACGAGATTCGCAAAGAGTCGCAGGACCCGATTGTCGAAGGCGCGCGCTACGTGTCTCTCTTCGGCTTGAAAGATATCAATCAGCTCAAGCTCAAGGCGGTCCAAAGCGCGCTCCCTGTAGGCGGTGAGAGCAGCTCGTTGACAGAAGGTCTGATGAAGACTTGGAAGGCCAGCGTCGACGCCTTGAAGAAGGTCCACGAGGGGTTTTCGGCGCTCGATGAGCTTGCGCTGGTAGCGGTTCCTGTCGCCTTGCGCAACCGATTCGTAGTCATCGATGACATCGAGCGCAAGCACGCCTCGTTGTCAGTTGACGAGGTCCTAGGTTTCGTCGACGAATACACTCAGAATTTTGGTACGCGATTCCTCTTGATTCTCAACTCGGACCAGTTCTCTCCACCTACCGACAGCGCGCTGTGGGCAGCGTTCCGCGAGAAAGTGGTCGAAGAAGAACTTCGTTTCACGCCGACACCTGGGGAGGCGTTTGACATCGCAGTTCCGGACTTGCATAGCCCTTACCGCGCTACGGCCAGCACTGCAGTCGACGCGTGCGGGATCACTAATATCCGGGTCATCCGTCAGGCTTATCGTCTTGTGGTTCGGCTCCTAGGTTCGGCCGGCGACATGCCTCTCGCGATACAGGCACGAACCGTTCCTTCGATTGTGCTCATTTCGGCTCTTGCAAACAAAGCCATCAAGGACGGGCCGACTCTGGAGTATGTCGCAGGCTACAACCGAGGTTCTAGCGACTTTCTGAAGCGCTACCTTGAGCAGCAAGGCGATGCGTCAAAGGAGAAAGCCGAGGACTTAACGCCAGCGGCATGGAAAGTTTTGTTGTCAAAGCTAGGGATCAATTCTTCTGGCGACTTTGAAGAGCTGGTTGTCGCTTTCGTTCGCGATGGGAAACACGACGCAAAGGCGATTGAGGCCATCGTCCAAGACTATCAACACAATGAGAGTCGCAACGAATCTAGAAACCTCGCGCTAGCATTCTCTGAACGTTTCTATTGGAACGTCACGGACTGCGACGACGATCTCGTATCTGATGCGCGCGGACTCATCGCCAGAGTCGGCGACCTTGACGCCTACACTGTCACCGCGCTCGGAGAACAGATGGCCGAGCTACCTGGCGGTGCAAAACTTGAAGAAGCTTTGATTGATGGTTGGTTGGCTCACTTCGCGACCATCGCCGACAAGGCTGAATTCGAGGTGTCACGGTTCCGTCGGGCGCTACACCCTAAAATTAGGACGGCAATCGACGCTGCGCGCGATGCGCGAATCCACAGTACGACCGTTGTCGAGGCCATCAAGCACATTCTCGAAAACGACGGGTGGGGCCATCGGGAAGAAGCAGCGATGAAGGCCGCCACGATCGACGATTTCGAGATTGCGATGCGCACGTTGAAAGGTCGCGATTTCAAGCTTTTCGTACTCAAAAGTTTGGACATTCTCGAGCAGCACGAAGCGTACGAGAAACACTTCGACCAGGCTGGGATAAACTTTTTAGAGGCATGCCGGCGCATCGTCAGAGCCGAGAAAGGGAATCGTTTCGGACGGTTGTTGCGAACGTTGTTCGCGGAGAGCAAAGTTCCAGCGCTTTTGGTTGAGGGCGGAGCTGAAGCCAAGCTCTAGGTGTAAACAGCGGTCGACTGCAATGCGGTGGTTACTAGCGCGACTGTCCCCGTCTAAGGGGCAGCCAACCTCCATCGAGAGCACGGACCTGCGGCGACATCGCCTTCGTTGCTCGACTGTCCGCTTTCGGTGCGCCCAAACCGGTACTGCCGATGCCGGGTATGGGTCCGCTACACCCGACTGTGTTGGACGGAAAGCGGCGAGGCTGTGTAAAAACGTGTGTCGGGGCCGGCCAACGGAGAAGGCGACCCGCCAGAATGCTCGGCACCGGCCTCGTGGCGCTTCGGAAGGGATAAAGTGACCCCCGAAAACCGAGAAATTTCGCGTTTTGACACACCCTCGGCCAGTTCCCGTCGTTCGCCCCTATTATCGGAGGGGCGTTCGAATGTCTGCTTTGTTCAAACAGCCGGATTTCAGTGTTGGTAAGGATTTGAGAGCGTGCGTGTGACCGCGCCAGACATTCCATGCGGCACTGGGGAAACTATAGAGGCATCCCTTCAAGTATTGCCGGCGGTTAAACTAATCGTATTTTTCATCACTGGCTCCGTCGCCAGTATTGTCGTCAAGAACGTAGTCAATGGTTTCGCGGATATCCTGCGTAGCGTTAACGACTCGTATCCGCTTATACGCGCGCAGGCCCATCCGTCTAATTGGCGATGCGAGTAGCGCGTTTAAAAAACTGTGCGTCGACGTATCGACGTCATTGAAATCAATGAGGATCGCTTTACCTTCGGCGACCGCTGGCAGCAAATGCTTATCGCGATAGGATATCGCAGCTTGTTTATCGTCAGCATACCGACCGAAATAATTGTATACGCTCAAATAGTGTCGACTTTCTTCGTTTGCATCGCTCCGGGCCTTTACTTCCGCCCGAGCTTGAGCACGAAAATCGCTCATCATTGCATCCAGCGCGATCTCGGTGCCTCTATCCAGTCGTACCGTAACGAGAGCGATTGTACCAGGCCAACTAACGTCGAGCGTTTTACCCGTAGTGTCGACCGGTGAAATATGCAGCACTCCACTCCCAGAAATCAGATGCATATCGGCCCGAAGCCGCCGAACAATATTAGACGATAAAAATAGTCCCATGCCCGCATTGTTTCTATTCGCATATGGGTCTTGTCGACCGAATGTTCCGGAAATTTCCGGCTGAACCGCGAGCCGAAGCGCTTCCTCGTCGGTCGCTATACCGGGGTAATTCTGAGACAAGTGAGCCTTAACACCGATGCCGATATCGGCCACTATAAAATGCAGTTCATTAACTCTTTCGTACCATGTAAATTGAATAACTCCAGGCGTAGGGAAGCGACGTCCCTTCCATGTGAAATCCGACTTACCGTGCTCAAGCAAATTATAAAGCAACTCGGATAAAACGTATCTTAATGTCTTTTGATACTCAACACCAAAATTTGATGTGAAATCATCCGCAGCCGCCAGAGCCAGCCTAAAATCATCCGAATTTCTAACCGCAAATAATGGCTTGTGTCCGTTACTTTTAAAATTAACTTTCGGATCGGTGGTTACCGCAAACAAACCGTGTGCGCCCATCATATGCCAAACGCGGCTACCGTTTTGCTCGCCATTGTGATCCAAATTGAACGAAATAGTGCAACCTTGCTGCTTGAGTTTCCAGCAATACAGCACAAGCAAGGAGACGGCCTGATAATTTGCACTATCGCACCCGGTGAAATCGATCTCAACCTGAACGCCTTTTATTGTCCAGTCAAGAACGGAGAGTACCTGGTCGAAATATTTAACACCACCACGATTGAATGTGAACTCGGAGGGGATTTTAATAACGCGCTTCGTCGTTTGTTTAATTTTTCGACGCACCCCGTACAACTGTTCTTTTAGTGAAGTCGACATATCGTTACTCGAGCGATAACTGGTAAAACTGATATGGTATCCTTGGAGGATACAGAATTTTTCGACGATTGTCTGGTTGTTGGGCATCAACTAGAGAAGCTTGCAACGAGCAAACAAGGATGTCGGCTCCGGGTCGGTTGTTGTCGTTCGAATAGTGGCACCTTCCTGTCTGTCCCAGCGACCGTCCAGAAGGCAATCGGCCTCAAATCAAATGTGCGTGTCCAAAACCGATCCCTTTCGGACGGCCACTTTCCAACCTGTCCGAAAGTAAGGGTTGAAGTATTTTGGACAGGCGCGTATATTCGGACATCTATTTCGTACAGATTGAGTGCCCGATATGTCTCGAACCTTCGCTTATGCCCGCGTCAGCACGTCCGACCAGACCACCGCGAACCAGTTACGCGAGATCGAGGCGGCTGGCTTCTTGGTCGACAAGCGCCGCGTCGTGTCGGAAAGCATTTCAGGGAGCGTGAGCGCCGATCAGCGGCCGGGCTTCGCAAAGTTACTTGACCGGATGGAAGAAGGCGATGTGCTGATCGTGACGAAGCTCGATCGGCTCGGCCGCAATGCAATGGACGTGCGGGCCACGGTCGAGGGTTTGGCCGAACGCGGTATCCGGGTTCATTGTCTCGCCTTGGGCGGCGTCGATCTGACGAGCGCGGCCGGCCGGATGACGATGCAGGTGTTGAACGCGGTGGCCGAGTTCGAACGCGATCTGCTGATCGAGCGAACGCATGCCGGCATCGCTCGCGCTAAGGCGGAAGGCAAGGCGATGGGGCGGCCGTCCGCCCTGTCGGACGAACAGCGGGCGGACGTGCTGCGCGAGCTGGACGCGGGGACGAGCGTGGCCGCGCTTGCCCGACAATTCGGCACAAGCCGTCAGACGATCATGCGGGTGCGCGACGCGGCGTAAGTCCAGCATCGCTCAAATTCACTTTTCGGTAGCCGTGACAGTCCGAGGCCGCAATTTGCATCGGAACGGTGCTATCACTTCCTAGAACTCATATTTCTCTTTGCGCTGGATGAAGGCATCGCGCCCGCCTTCTAGAATGCTAGCCACCTGATCTCGGATCACAGGCACGTCAATCGAGCCTTGCGCTTCCAGCTCGAGACAGCCATGGTTTTCAGCAGCCGTAAACACTCCGATCCATTCGGCGTCTCCAAACACGGGAATGTTCGCGTTGTGTGTCGCGAACACGAACTGCCGACTCGTCTTGGCCTCCCTCAGTTCGGTGACGATCCGGTCCGCGATGAAAGCGTTGTCCAGGTTGTCTTCCGGCTGATCCATGAGAAGCGGGTCGACGTTTTCCAGAAGCAACATGTGCAGAATTGCTGTGCACTGCTGGCCTGTCGAGAGTTTGTTGAGCGGACGAAACACCGGATCTGCTTGACCATGCGCGACATTCAAGAAAATGTCCACGCGGTGCTCCAACTCCAACGCCTCCAGCTCCATGAGCTGGGTGGATTGGAGCTTGGTGAGAGCATCGGCCACCATCTGCGTGACCCCCCAATCTAGTTGAACGTGGGCCGCCCCTTTTTGAATCGACTGGGCGAACGACAACGGACTGATCGTCTCCGCTTCATGAACAAACGAGAGCCGCTTTTCACCGACCCCATCCAGCTTGCATCCCAGAAGGAACGTCATCAGCGGAGTGCGGTCGGCTTCCGGCACGATTTCCACCTTGAGCTTGCCTTCAAGCCGCTTGCTCAGCTTCTTCGCGGCCTTCTGCAAGGCGCGTATGCGTTGTCCTCGCAAATCTGATAATTCGGCCAACAGATTGCGTCGCTCCTGTCGCAAGGCGTCGAACTGGGACTCATGGCTAGCTACTCGCGATTTCATCGGCTTGATGCGCTCGATCTCGATCATAAGCCGCTGGTAGGCCGCACCGACCTCCTGCCCGCTCTTTCCAGCAGTTGCAGGCAACGTCCTAAGCGCCTTTTCCAACACGGCATCATGCTCGTTAACGGCCTGCTGCCACGCCTCCTGCTGGGTGGCGAACTGCTCCGCACCGTCGTCCAACAGGGCCTGCATAGCTGCCAGATGGGTTGTAAGGCCGTGCTTAATCCCATCTAGTGTCGTGCGCATAGCAAATAGCTGAGCTGCGTCTGGCAACCCATCGAGGGCTTCGTCGTTGATGAAGGCGAGGTCGGGCAAGCTGGCACGAACGTTGGCAATCGCATCTCGAAAGCCCTGCACGCTCTCGTTTGCACTCTTGGCAATCTCACGCTCACGAGCAAGCAACGAAGTATTGGCCAGCTTCTCTTTGATCCCCAGCTCGTCAAACCCGCGTAGCTGTTCTTCCAGCTTGGGCAGGCGCTCAACCTGCGCTTTCAGCTCGTCGAGATCGGTCAAGGATTTCGTGAGCGTCTGCTGGTTCTCCTTCAAGCGCCGGTGCACATCTGCGCTCTTGGCCTCGTAGCCCCCATCTTGAGGAAGGAAGCGATCCAGCAATTGCACCCGGCTGGTTTCATCTTGAGCCAGCTCGTAAATCTCGTTCTGGCCATAGATGTCGACGCCCGGCAGCAAATCGCGTGGTAGTAGGGTGGAGACATTGTCGTCCATGTCCCGCACCATCGGCGGCTCGCCGTAACGGCGGGAGATGGCGTACTGCTTGCCGTTCTGAGCAGATGACACCACTGTAAGCTCAACTCGACCGGATGATCGACCAAGGTTCTCCTTGACGATGTCTTGGTGGAGCTTTTGGGCTTGCTTGCCTTTGGGTGGAAAGTCCAAGGCGTAGCGCAAGCATTCGAGCAAGGTTGATTTCCCCGTTCCGCGCCCACCGATGACAGTGTTGAGATGATCGGAAAAATCCACCCGGACACCATCAAGGTAGCCACCGGCCACCGTCATGCGAATAACCTTGCCAATTGGGCTTTGGGCCCTTTGGGAATTGAGGCGGACTCGCGATCCCGGATCGAGGAATGCGACCTTGAACGCAGCGAAATTGGGCCGCGTCATCTTGATGAGACAAGTGGCGCCAGGCTGCTGCAAGTCCTCGGGCTTGGCGACATCTTTGGCATTGATGACAGCTACAGGCCGCTCGCGCCGGTAGGCATCATCCTTGTTCAGCAGCACCTTGCGGTAGAAGTTGCCTTCCACCCCCGCCAAGTCATCTATCGGTCCCGGAATCTGGGCAGCGCGCAACTTGGGAAGCTTCCACACATGGTTGAGCCGGTTCTTCAGGAGGCCACTGTCCGACGTACAGTGCGCAGCATAGATGAAGCCTCCGAGTTGATCGACTTTCTCGATCAATTGCTCAGAACTCAATCGAGACGGGCGAACCCCATCTGTTGGGTCAAGAAGATCGAGACTGCCAAGGTATCTGACCCTGAACCAGAATTAGTCCCGGTCGGAAGTGGAGATTTCCGGCTTGGTTGAGTTGTCAGGCGAGGTGGATTTCCTTGCCTGACGGGCGAATTCGGCGGGTGTCATCCACTGCAATG
>Ga0070663_100001051_pt1 | contig 15108 bp, 17 predicted proteins | sample KBSC63metaG_FD_65646 | JGI IMG/M metagenome (GOLD analysis project Ga0070663, IMG submission 65646) | Corn rhizosphere microbial communities from Kellogg Biological Station, Michigan, USA - KBS C6-3 metaG | ecosystem: Host-associated > Plants > Roots > Rhizosphere > Soil ...
CTGGAGGAGCTGAAGGCGCAGATCGCCGCCGACGGCGCCAACCTCGTCGCCTGCGACGACGAACTGCTGCCGCGCCAGGAGCGCAACCTCGAGTCGGCACTCGGCGTGCCGGTGATCGACCGCACCGCGGTGATCCTTGACATCTTCGCCGACCACGCCCACTCCGCCGAGGGCAAGCTGCAGGTGGAGCTTGCGCAGCTCGAGTACAACATGGCCCGCATGCGGGGCCTCTGGACCCACCTCGAGCGCCTCGGCGCGGGGCGCATCGACGGCGGCATCGGCACCAGGGGCCCGGGCGAGAGCCAGATCGAGACCGACCGCCGCCTGGCCCGCAACCGGATCGCCGAGCTGCGTCGCCGCCTGCGTCGCACCGAACGGAACCGTGGCGTGATGCGTGCCGAGCGCGAACGCTCGCAGATTCCCCGGGTCGCCCTCGCCGGGTACACCAACGCCGGCAAGTCGACGCTGCTGAACGCGCTCACCGGCGCCGAGGTCGGCGTCGCCAACCGCCTCTTCGAGACGCTCGACCCGACCACGCGGAGCTTTGAGCTCTCCGGCCGCGACTACCTCCTCACCGACACGGTCGGCTTTATCGAGAAGCTCCCCCACCAGCTGGTCGAGGCGTTCAAGGCGACGCTCGAGGAGACGACCCTGGCCGACCTCGTCGTACACGTCGTCGACGCGTCCGAAACCGAAGAGCGACGGATGCTCGACTTGCACGCCGTGGACGAGGTACTGGAGGAGATCGGGGCGGGGGAGAAGCCGCGCCTCCTCGTCCTCAACAAGGCCGATCTCCTGAGCGAGGACGAGCGCCATGAGGTGGCGATCGCGCACCCCGACGCGGTGCTCGTCTCGGCGCTCGCCGGCGAGGGCCTGGAGGAGCTGCGCGAGCGGATCGAGACGGCCTTCGCCGAGACCCTCACCGAGGTCGAGCTGCTGATCCCCTACAGCCAGGGCGGCCGCCTGCACGAGCTGCACGAGGTGGCGGGGGAGCTGGAGCGGACCGACCGCGCCGACGGCGTCCTCGTGCACGCCCGCGTGCCGTCGGCCGAGCTGCACCGCTTCACAGACCTGGCCGTGGCCTGAGTCGCCTGAGCGCACCCGACTCTTTAGGCTGCGCCGCATGGACCTCAAGGTCACGAAACTGCACATCTCCGCCGTGCTGCCGAGCCGCGCCCATCCCGGCGACGCCGGCCTCGACCTCTACTCGATCGAGGAGGCCCACATCGGCCCCGGCGAGCGCTGGAGCCTCGGGACCGGCATCGCGGTCGAGATCCCGGAGGGGCACGCGGGGCTCGTCCTGCCGCGCTCCGGGCTGGCCCGCGAGCACGGGATCACTCTTGTCAACAGCCCTGGTCTGATCGACGCCGGATATCGCGGCGAAGTGCGGGTGCTGATGCTGAACACCGATCCCGCCGAGACCGTGCGGATCGAGGCGGGCGCCCGGATCGCCCAGCTGGTGGTGACGCCGGTCGCCCTGGCCGAGCCGGTCGAGGTGGCCGAGCTCAGCGACTCCGCCCGCGGCGACGGCGGCTTCGGCTCCACCGGCCGCTGACCGCACACGGCCAGCTGTTCTTTTTGGACGCCTGACGTCCATAAGGAACAGCGGAAGGGGGTCAGACGTCGGCGTCGGCGAGGCGGGAGAGGATCTCGACCGACCGCTCGATCGTCTCGCGGTCGGCGTCCGGCAGCTCTTCGAGCGCCTTCACCAGCCAGCCCTCGCGGGCGGCGCGGTCGGCGGCGATGCGGGCCTGGCCGGCCTCGGTGAGGCTGACCAGGGCACGGCGACGGTCGTCGGGGTCGGGGTTGCGCTCGACCATCCCCTCGGCCTCGAGGTCGCCGACCGTCTGCGCCATCGACTGCGGCCTGACGCGCAGGGCCTGGGCGAGGTCGGAGACGCTGGCGGGGCCCTCGCGGTCGAGTCGGCCGAGGACCCAGGTCTGGGTGAGGGGGAAGAGGTTCTCCGCCCGCAGTCGGCGGATCAGCTGACCCACCGCGACCCGCAGGTCGACGGCGAGAGGGGCGATGTCGGTGCGCATCGGCACCCGTCAACCTTACCGCACATCTACAGGCAAACTGCACAGGTTGCCTGTGTACTATGGGGACATGACGTCGGCCGCGACCGCCAACGGGCACGGCGCCTCCCACGGCGACCGGTACAAGTGGGTGGCGCTCTCCAACACCACGCTGGCGATCCTGCTGGCGACGCTGGACGCCTCGATCACGCTGATCGCGATGCCGGACATCTTCCGCGGCATCCACCTCGACCCGCTGCTGCCCTCCAACAGCTTCTACCTGCTGTGGATGATCCTCGGCTACCTGGTCGTCACCAGCGTCTTGATCGTCAGCCTCGGCCGCCTGGGGGACATGTACGGGCGGGTCAAGATCTACAACCTCGGCTTCGTCATCTACACGGTCGCCTCGCTGATGCTGGCGATCGACTGGATGACGGGGTCCGACGGCGCCCTCTTCCTGGTCGTGTTCCGGATCGTCCAGGGGATCGGCGGGGCCTGCCTGCTCGCCAACTCGGTGGCGATCCTCACCGACGCCTTCCCGGCCAACCAGCGCGGCATGGCGCTGGGGATCAACAACATCGTCGGGGTCAGCGGGATGTTCATCGGCTTGATCCTCGGCGGGCTGCTGGCGCCGATCGACTGGCGGCTGGTGTTCCTGATCTCGGTCCCGGTCGGCATCTTCGGCACGGTCTGGGCGTACCTCAAGCTGCACGAGCTGTCGACCCCGAACCCCGGCTCGATCGACTGGTGGGGCAACGTGACCTTCGCCCTCGGCCTGATCCTGGCGATGGTCGCCGTGACCTACGGCATCCGTCCCTACGGCGGGTCGCCGACCGGCTGGGGGAGCCCCCGCGTGCTCATCCTGCTCGCCTGCGCCCTCGCCTCGATGGTCGCCTTCGTCCTGGTCGAGCGGCGGGTCAAGGAACCGATGTTCCGCCTGCCGCTCTTCCGCATCCGCGCCTTCACCTTCGGCACGCTCTCGACCTTCCTCGCCGCGATCGCCCGCGGCGGCCTGATGTTCATGCTGATCATCTGGCTGCAGGGCATCTGGCTGCCGCTGCACGGCTACGACTACACCGAAGCGCCGCTGATCGCGGGCATCTACATGCTGCCGCTGACGATCGGGATGCTGATCGCCGGGCCGGCCTCGGGCTACCTCTCGGACCGCTTCGGCGCCCGCGGTTTCGCCACCGGCGGGATGATCGGCGCCGCCACCAGCTTCGCCGCCCTCACCTTCCTGCCGGTCGACTTCTCCTATCCCGTCTTCGCCGCGATCCTCACCTTCAACGGGATCTCGATGGGGATGTTCGCCTCGCCGAACCGCGCCGCGGTGATGAACAGCCTGCCGCCCGGCGACCGCGGCGCGGGCGGCGGCATGAACCAGACCTTCCAGAACTCGGCCCAGGTGATCTCGATGGGGATCTTCTTCACGCTCTTGATCGTCGGGCTGGCGGCGAGCCTGCCGCACGCGATGACCACCGGCTTCGAAGCGCACGGCATCGCCGCCGCGAAGGCCCACGAAGTCGGCGAAACGCCGCCGATCTCGGTCCTCTTCGCCGCCTTCCTCGGGGAAAACCCGATCGAACACCTTCTGGGCGCCCAGACCCTGCACGAACTGCCACAGCACGCCCAGGCGGTGCTGACCGGCCACGGCTTCTTCCCGAGCCTGATCTCGGGACCGTTCAGCAACGGGCTCGACACGGCCTTCGGCTTCGCGATCGTCGCCTGCCTGATCGCCGCGGCCGCGTCGCTGATGCGCGGCGGGCGCTACACGCACACCGAGCCGAGCGAGGTGCCGAGCGGCGCGCCGGCCGGCCCGGTCCCAGAACTGGAGGAGTCACATGCGAGTTGATTGGCACGGGCCGTCGGCGTTCACGCTCGCCGGCGAGGACGCGACGGTCTTCATCGACCCGTGGGGCGACATGTCCGGCGCGGCGGCGAGGGGGATCACGTAGAACTACCCGGCGATCGCCTCGCCCGACGGGGTCGATTTGCTGATCGTGACCCACGAGCACCGAGACCACAACGCGGTCGAGGTGATCGACGGCGAGCCGGCCTTGGTGCGCTCGGTCGCGGGGACGCACTCCTCGCCGCTCGGCGACGTTGTCGCGGTCGCCTCCGAGCACGACGGCGCCGCGGGCACCGAACGCGGCCCCAACACGATCGTCGTCTTCGACCTCGACGGCCTCCGCGTCGCCCACTTCGGCGACTTCGGCCAGGCGGCCCTGCGACCCGAGCGGCGCGCCCGCCTCGACGGCATCGACCTGCTCTTCATCCCGGTGGGCGGCGGCCCGACCATCGACGGCGCGGCCGCGGCCGCGATCGCCAAGGACCTCGCCCCGTCCTGGGCGGTGCCGACGCACTACAAGACCGAGCGGGTCAACTTCCTCGACACCGAGGAGGCGTTCGTGGACGCGATGCCAAGGACCGAGCGCCTCGCGGCGCCTTCGTTCGACACCGGGGACCTGGAGAAGGGGTCCGAGCCGCTGGTGGTGGTGCCGGCGGCGCCTTAGGGGGTGCGGGGGTGGAGGTGGGGGGGCGGCTGTCCGGGCGGGGTGCGTAGCGCGGGCGGCCGTCCGAGGTGGTCCTGGGCTCCTCATGAGGGTCCTGGCAGGCTGTGACCCCCATGAGGAGCCCAGGACGTGAGGCTTGCGTGGGAGAGGCGTCACAGGGACGTTGCGAGGTCGGACTTCCGTGGGGGAGGCGTCACAGAGACGTCACGATGTTGGACTTCCGTGACGGAGGCGGCACAGGGTCGGGAGGGGTCAGACTTCCGTGACGATCCCGTCCGGGAGACTCCACACCTCGGCCCGAACGGTCACAGAGATGCCGGGAACGTCACACTTTCCGGCCCCGGAAGGCCCCTTTCCGGGCCGGGATCGAGGGGCCGGGAACGCGCTGCGTGGATTCACTTGCTATGGCACGGTCAATCCACGCAGCGCGTCCGTCGGTGTTGGACAACACGGGAGGAAGAGTGGAGTTCCCGACGTCTCGGTGACGGGGTCGGACTCCCGTCACGGATCCGTGTCCCTCCCGTCGCACTCCCGTGACGCTCCCGTGCACGATCCCCCGCCCTTCGCACATCCGCCCCTCTCGCCACGGCCACAGCCTGCCCGGGCCGTGGCGAGAGGGGCGGGTCCCTACGACCGAGCCAACCGATCAGGCCCCGAGTCCAGCCAACCGATCAAGCTCCGGCTGCCGCGCGAGCGCCGGCGTGGGCGGCGCGCTCCAGCGCGTCGGGAAGGGGCTCCAGGGTGGGGCGCTCCCCGTAGCGGCGCTCCAGCGCCAGCTCGATCAGGTGGTCGGCAAGCCAGACGTTCTTTGGGAGGAGCGGGCCGTGCAGGTAGGTGCCGATCATGTTCTGTCTCCACACACCCTCGAACCCGTCGCCGCCGTTGTTGCCGTGGCCCTTGACGACTCGGCCGAGGGGACGGGCATCGGTCCCGAGATAGGTGCGTCCCCCGTGGTTCTCGAAGCCCGCGAGCAGGCGCTTCTCGCCGCCCAGCTCGGTCTCGATCGCGACGTTGCCGATCAGCCGGGGGCCCTCCTCGCGGACCGTGCGCAGGTCGGCGAGGCCAAGGCCGGGCAGGGTCTCCTCGCCGAGCTGGTAGCTCCCGCCGAGCAGCTGGTAGCCGCCGCAGACGGCGAGGAGGACGGCGCCGTCGTCGACCGCCTCGGCCAGCGCCGCGCGCTTGGTCTCGACCAGGTCGGCGGCGACGACCCGTTGATCACGGTCCTGGCCGCCGCCGATGTAGAAGAGGTCATGCGCGGACGGGTCGATCGACGCTCCGGGTCCCGCGCCTTCCCATTTGAACGAGATCCCGCGCCACTCGCAGCGCCGCTGCAGGAAGAGGATGTTGCCGCGGTCCGCGTAGATGTTCATCTGCTCGGGGTAGAGGCTGAGGACGCGGAGCTCCATCACTCCTCCTCGCCGAGGACGACGACGGTGGAGCCGACGTGGTCGTCGGTGGCATCTATGTAGAGGCGTTCGATCGGCACCAGGCCGACCTCGGCCGCCTCCGCCTCCAGATGGTCGGCGGTCAGCGTGCAGATCGTCACCTGGTCGGGGGCGTCGGTGAGCTCGCCGCTCGGCGAGACCTTCTGGCGCAGGCGGTGGACGACGATGTGCTCCGGGCCGACCGTCGCCTCCAGCGGCAGGCTCGAGTAGACCCAGCCGTCGACCTCGCGCACGTCCGGCAGGAGCGGTTCGCCCTCCTCGGGCTCCGGCATGCCCTCGACCATCGCCGCCGCGAGCCGGCCGCCAGGGAGGAGTTGGGCGGCAATCGAGTCGAGGCAGGCGAGGCGCTCGGCGCGGTCGGCGAGCATCTGCAGGAGCTGCATCGGGGCAAGGGCCAGGGCCACCGGCTCGGGGAGCTCGAACCCGCGCGCGTCGCCGAGCAGCGGCGTGACCGGGAGGCCGGCGGCGCGCTCGCGCTGGGTGGCGATCAGCTCGGGGTCGTTGTCGAGTCCGATTACCCGATGGCCGCGGCGGGCGAGGTGGATCGCGAGGCGGCCGGTGCCGGCCCCGAGCTCGAGGATCGGGCCACCGCAGCGGTCGGCGAGGCCGTCCCAGAGGCGGAGGTCGGCGGAGTAGGCGCCGCACTCGACGTCGTGCCAGATCGCGGCTTCGCTCATGGACGCGCTCCTCCCGATCACTGCCAGAACTCCTTGGCCAGGCCGCGGTCGGCGAGCAGCTTGCGCAGCTCCAGCAGCGCGGTGTAGGTGGGGAGGGCGAAGAGGCGGCCCTCGGAGGCGGCGAGCGCGGCGTCGAGCGAGGCGGCGATGTCGGGCTCGACCGCGATCCGGCCCTCCGGCCAGCCGGCGTACTTCAGCCGCAGCGCCATCTCCGGCGCCCGCGTCCCGGCGCAGGTGACCCGGCGCACGGCATCGGTCAGGACCTCGAAGTCGGCGTCCCAGATCCAGGAGACGTCGCGCCCGTCCGCGATCCGGTCGTTCAGCGCCACCCAGAGGTCGATCCCCCCGTCGAGTTCGCACTTCTCCGCGCTATCCGCGGAGAAGTGCGAACTCGCCAGGGGGGCGTGGCGCGTGGCCTCGGCCTCCAGGCGCAGCGTCCGCAGGACCTCGTTGGCGCCCGCCGGGTTCTTGATCAGGAGGATGGAGACCTCGCGGTCGCCGATCGGGATCGTCTCGACCCGGCCGAAGGCGGCGCGCATGTCGCGCAGGGCGGCGGCGACCCGCTCGGGCTCCACGTCGAGCACGATCGCGGCGGAGATCGCCGCCAGCGCGTTGTAGACGTTGTAGAGGCCGGGGAGGGGGAGCTCGACCTCGATCTCGCCGCCGGGCACGCGCACCGTCGCCGCCGAGCCCTCCATGCCGCGCAGCTCGATCCGCGTCGCAGCGACCTCGGGCCGCGGCCGCTGCGCGCCGCAGTTCGGACACGAATAGTGGCCGAGGTGCCCGACGAACGCGACCTCGTAGGCGTAGGGGTGCCCACAGCGGCGGCAGTGCTTGGCGTCGAAGGCGTGCTGCAGCTCCGGCAGCGCCTGGGAGTGGTCCTCGATGCCGAAGTAGAGCGTGCCCTCGCGGGGGCGCTCGGTGTCGGGATCGCGGCCGAGGTCGGCGATCAGCGGGTCGTCGGCGTTCAGCGCCAAACGGGTTCCCGCGGGCGCCGCCGCCACGGCCTTCGCCCACTCCTCGGCCAGCGCCTCCATCTCGCCGTAACGGTCGAGCTGGTCGCGGAAGAGGTTGCCGAGCACGATCAGGCGCGGCTCGAGCTGCTGGGCGACGCGCGGCAGCCAGGCCTCGTCGACCTCGAAGAGCCCCTCGGCGCCGCGCTGCTCGAGCAGCGCCGTGGCGACGCCCCAGGTCATGTTCGAGCCCGCCCGGTTGTGGACCGGCGGCCGGCCCTCGGCGGCGAGGATCGCGGCGATCATCCCGGCGGTGGTCGTCTTGCCGTTGGTCGCGGAGACGATCGTGGAGCCGCCGGTGAGGCCCGCGCCGAGCCTCGCGATCGCCTCCGGCTCCAACCGCAGGAGCACCCGCCCCGGCAGCGTCGTGCCGCCGCCGCGGCCGCTGCGCCGGCTCGCCGCGCCGATCGCCCGCGCCAGCGCGCGCTTGGCGCCGAAGGCGGCCCCGCCGCGGCCCGCTCGCCCGCTCGCCACGGCCGCGCTCAAGCGGCCGGCGGCGCCAGCACGCGGAGGGCGTGCGGGATCACGCGCAGGTCGGCGGGGAGGTCGGTCAGGTGCTCGCCGTCGGCGTACACCGCAAAGGGCCGGCTGGCGCTGAGCGAGAGCCGGGGGGCGCGGACGACATGCACCTCGTCGTTATGGACGTGGGTGCCCTTGAACACCTTCGGCAGGTTACTTACGAAGCGGAGCTTGCCGACCTTCTCGATCGTCACCACGTCGAATTCGCCGTCGTCGAGCTTGGCGTCCGGGGCGACGTACATGCCGCCGCCATAGGCGCTGCTGTTGGCGACGACGACCGAGTAGCCCTCGACGCGCGTGCGCTCCTCGCCGATCGCGATCGTGAAGCGGGCGGGCTTCCAGGCGACGAGCGCGCGCAGCGCGGCGTAGGCGTAGACGAGGTTCCCGCGCAGGCGACTCTCGTTGGCGATGCGGTTGGCGTCGGAGTCGAAGCCGACGCTGGCGATGCCGACGAAGCGTCGGCCGTTCGCCTCGCCGAGGTCGATCGTGCGACCGTGGCCCGCGAGGATGACCTCGGTGGCCTCGACGGGGTCGGTGGGGATGCCAAGCACGCGCGCCAGGTCGTTGCCGCGGCCGGCCGGGACGATCCCGAGCGGCGTCTCGGCGCCCGCCATCGCGCCGCCGATCGCGCCGACCATCCCGTCGCCGCTGACCACCACCGGCAGCTCGTCGGCCTCGACCGCGGCGAGCGCCTTGGCGACGGCGTGCTCGATGCTCTTGGTGCGGACGACGCGGAAGGGGACGCGGCGCTCGTCGAGGACGGCCTCGACCCGGGGCAGCAGCTTCAGCGCCCGGCCGCCGCCGGAGGAGGGGTTGACGAGCAGGGCGAGCGGCCGCATCGGCCCACCCTATGCATCGCCGAGGCGTACGACCACGAAGCTGCCGACGCCGGCGTCCTCGGCGTCGACTTCCTCGAAGCCGCGGGCACGCAGGCGGCGTGCGAGGAGCCGCCCGGAGAGGCCGTTGCCGATCGCCGCGCCGCGGGTCGCGACGAGGATCAGGTGGCCGCCGGGACGCAGGACCCGGGCGACCTCTCCTGACGACGGCCGCGCGTCGACCGCCGCGACCAGGTCGAAGTTGTCCTTCGGGTAGGGGATCCGGCGCCGCCCACCGACCTTGAAGGCGACCCGGCCCTCGGGGTCGAGGCCGACCCGCGCCGTCGCCGCGGCGACCGCGTCGGGGTCGGCGTCGATTCCCCGCACCCGCGCGGTCGGGAACTCGCGGGCGAGGAAGAGCGCCGCCTCGCCGTCTCCGCAGGCGACCTGCAGGGCCCGCTCCGGCCTGCCGACGTGGAGCACCGCGGCGGCCAGCGGCGTCAGCGGCGGGGGGCTCGACATCGATTCGATCGTAATTGCTCTACTCTCCTGGGCCGGATGGGTGGGGACCAGTTCGACAAACGGTGGTACATCCTGGGCGGGTTTGCCGTCCTCGCGATCGTGATCGTCGGGGTCATCCTGATCTCGCGCGGCGGCGGGGACAGCGCCGGCGACGAAACGAAGACCACCGCGAGCAAGGAACAGGGCGAAGCGGGCGGCAAAGGTGCCAAAGGCTGCACCGAAGTGGAACAGCCGGAACCGCGCGAAGAGAGCCTGTCGAAGCCGAAGATGACGACCAAGAAGGGCGAAAAGGTCACCGCGGTCGTCAAGACGAACTGCGGCACCTTCGACATCGCGCTTGCCACCACGGAAGCGCTGACGATCGCCAACTCCTTCGCCTACCTGGCCGAAGAAGGCTTCTACGACGAACTGACCTTCCACCGGATCGTGCCCGAATTCGTCATCCAGGGCGGCGACCCGACCGGCACCGGCAGCGGCGGTCCCGGCTACGAAGTGGTCCAGGCGCCGCCGAAGAACCTGAAATACACGCTCGGCACGGTGGCGATGGCGAAGACCGCCGAAGCCCCCGCCGGCGCCGCGGGCAGCCAGTTCTACGTGGTGAGCGGCCCGCAGGGCGAAACGCTGCCGCCGGAATACGCGCTGGCGGGCAAGGTCACCAAAGGCCTCGACGTGGTCGAACGGATCGGCGAACTCGGCGGTCCGGAAGAAAAACCGACCCAGCCCGTCGTGATCGAAAAGATGACGGTCGAACGCGGGTAGGTCCCGCTCCGCAGACACTAAGCTCTGGCAGTGGCCAAGCTTGACGTTGGAGACGTGGCGCCGGAGTTCGAGCTTCCCGGCACGGGAGGGCGCACGTACCGCCTGTCCGACTATCGCGGCGGCAAGGTCGTGCTGGCCTTCTACCCGGGCGACTTCACCGCCGTCTGCACCAAGCAGTTCTGCTCCTACCGCGACGAAGGCGGGCGCCTGGACAAGATCGGCGCCGACGTGCTCGGGATCTCGCCGCAGTCGGTCGACTCGCACGAGCGCTTCACCGAGGAGAAGCGGCTGAACGTGCCGCTGCTGGCCGACGAGGACAAGGCGGTTGCCAAGGCCTACGGGGTCGCCGCCGGGCCGCTGATCCGCCGCTCGATCTTCGTCGTCGACGAGGAGGGCCGGATCGGCTACCGCAAGGTGAGCCTGGCCGGGCTGACCTACGAGTCGGTCGACGACCTCGAGCGCGCGGTCGCGGGGGTCGGCTGATGCCCGCCGCGGCCTCGGGTGCCGAGTTCGCCGTCGGCCCGGCGCCGGTGCTGCGGGGCTCCGCCGCGGGGGAGGGGACGCCGATCGTCCTCTGCCACGGGCTGACGGCGAGCCGCCGTTACGTCCTCCACGGCTCGCGCTTCCTCGAGCGTGAGGGGCACCGCGTCATCACCTACGACGCGCGCGGGCACGGCGAGTCCGACCCGGCGCCGGCCGGTCAGAGTTATGGATACCCGGAGCTGATCGCCGATCTCGAACGGGTGGTCGAGGCGGAGGTCGGCGAGGGGCGCTTCCTGCTCGGCGGGCACTCGATGGGCGCCCACACGGCGGTCGGTTATGCGCTCGCGCACCCGGAGCGGCTCAGTGGCCTCGTGATCGCCGGGCCGACCTACAAGGGGGAGATCTCAGATGCCGCGCTCGCCTACTGGGACGGGCTGGCGGCGGCGCTGGAAGCGGGCGGGATCGACGGCTTCGTCGATCATCTGATGCGGGAGAGCCGCGTTGCCGAGGCCTGGCGGGACGGTGTCGCGAAAGCCAGCCGCCAGCGCATGGAACTGCATCGGAACCTCGGCGAGGTGGCGCGGGCGCTGCGCGAGACGCCCGCCTCGCAGCCGTTCGGGTCGCCGGCGGAGCTCGCCCGGCTCGACGTCCCGGCGCTGGTCGTCGCGTCCCACGACGAGGCCGACCCCGGCCATCCCTACGCGGTCGCCGAGGCCTACGCGGAGACCTTGCCGAACGCCCGCCTGATCAGCGAGGATGAGGGGCAGTCGCCGTTGGCCTGGCAGGGTGGGCGCCTTTCACGGGAGATTTCCTTATTCGCCCTTGAGCCAGACGTGGCACTATCCAGCTAGAGGATTGGTATGAGCTTCCCGAGTGAACGAATTCTTCGGAGCGCGATCGCGTTCATCGGCGTCCTGGGCCTGTGCGTGGCGACGTACATCCTGATCTCCGACTCGACCTCGGGCGCGCCCGCCTGCCTGGCGGGAGGCGGCGGGTGCGAGACGGTCGCCAAAAGCTCCTACTCCCACATCCTCGGGATCAACGTGGCCGTCTTCGGCATCCTCGGCTGGATCTTCATCCTCGCCACGGTCCTGTGGGGCAACGATTACGCGCGCCTCGGCGGCTTCCTGTTCACGCTCGGCGGCTTCGGCTTCAGCATCTACCTGACCTATCTGGAGATCTGGAAGATCGAAGCGATCTGCCAGTGGTGTGTGGCCAACGCGATCCTGATGACGATCTGCTTCCTGCTCAACGTCACGCGGCTGCTCGGTTACGTCGGGACGCCCGACGGCGGCAAAGTGATCGGCGGCGGGGGAGGCGCGACCGCAAGGCCGATCGCCGAAGACGGCTGAGCACAGCCGGGGCGAGGACGATTAGGGTCGCGGGCAGGGCAGTACCGATTTTGCACGTATACGACACGGAGGACTGATGAGTAACCAGCGCGACAGGGAGAAACGCCGGGAAGAGCGCATCGCGGCCGAAAAGCAGGCGGCCGGCGGCGATCGGCGGACGCGCCTGCTCAAGCTCTCCGCGATCGGGGTGCTCGTGGCGGTGATCGCCGTGGTCGTCGTGATCGTCGTCGCGGGCTCGGGCGGCAGCGACGAAGGCGGCGACGCCTCGAACCTGGTCGAAAAAGAGCACGTCGAAAAACTGCTCTCCGGGATCCCGCAGAACGCGACGATCCTCGGCAAGTCGAGCGCTCCCGTAAAGCTCTACGAGTACGGGGACCTGCAGTGCCCGATCTGCAAAGACTACTCAGAAGAAATCCTGCCGAAGATCATGGAAAACCAGGTGAAGAAGGGCGAAGTCAGCATCACCTTCCGCAACTTCATCATCATCGGCCCGCAGTCGATCCCGGCCGGCGAAGCCGCGCTCGCGGCGGGCGCCCAGGGCAAAGGCTGGAGCTTCATCGAGACCTGGTACCGCAACCAGGGCGAGGAGAACTCCGGCTACGCCACCGATGGGTTCATCGAATCCATGGCCAAGTACGTGGGCGTGCCGGACATGGCCAAGTGGAAAGAAGAATGGCAGGGCGGCAAGTACAAGAAACAGGTCGAAGAAACGACTTCCCAGGCCGAAAAGCTCGGCTTCACGGGGACGCCGTCGTTCTCGATCGAAGGCCCCAAATCCGAAGGCCTGGAACTGCTCGGCACGCCCGGCTCGACCGGAGCGCTCGAAGAAGCGATCGAAAAGGTCAGCTGAGCCGCCGTGGAGGACGCCCGGCGGCAGCGGCTGCTGCGGCTCTCCGCCGGCGGCGCCTTCCTGGCGATCATCGTCGTCGTGGTCGTGATCATCGTCGCCGGCTCGGGCGGCGGTGATTCCGGCGGCGAACCCACGCACGCCGAACAGGGCGAGGTCGGCAGGCTGCTGAGCGGTATCCCGCAGTCCGCGACGCGCCTGGGCGAGCCCCACGCGCCGGTGAAGGTCTACGAGTACGGCGACCTGCAATGCCCGTTCTGCAAAGCAAATGCCGAAGAAGTGACGCCGGAAGTCATCGAAAACCAGGTCCGCAACGGCGAAGCGAGCATCACCTTCCGGCAGTTCATCATCATCGGCCCCGAATCAATCCCCGCCGGCGAAGCCGCCCTGGCCGCGGGAGCCCAGAACAGGGCCTGGAACTTCATCGAGCTCTTCTATCGCAACCAGGGCGAGGAGAACTCCGGCTACGTGACCGACGAATTCATCGAATCCATCGGCAGACGATCCGGCATTCCGAACCTCGCCAAGTGGAACAAGGAACGCAAGAGCGGCATTTACAAGAAGCAGCTCGAAGTCGAGACCAAACAAGCCGAAAAGCTCGGCTTCAACGGCACGCCGTCGTTCGCGATCGAAGGCCCGAGCACCGAAGGCCTGGAAGTGATCGGCACCCCCGAAACCCCCGGCCAACTCGAAGAAGCGATCGAAGGGGCGAGCTGACGCGACCCCGCTCGAGCGCCCCTCGCGCTCCAAGTTGACATAACCATCATTATCGTGCATTGGATCTAGATCCGGGAGCTTCCAGGCCTCATCTCGGCCCCGGAGCCGTTCAGTGCACGAATGACCGAAGCGCCAACGAAACCTCGGCGGCGCTGAGCGGGCCGAAACGCAGCGTCCACGCATCCCCGAGCTCCTGGACGACCCGAAACCGAATGCCAGACGAGTTCAGCGCGGCCTCGTGGATCTCCATCCGTTCGAAGCCAGTCCGGCCCTGGAAGGTCGCGTCGAGCCCGTACTGCCCCGAATCCAGTGGCCAGATGCTCAGCTTGTCGGCGACCGGGCCAGGTGGATGACCGGGAACCTTCTCCATTCACGTACCTATTCGGCCTCCTCCGGGAGACGCTTGAGTCGCGGCTCTTCGGTCAGTCGACATAACTCTGGGGGCTGTGGCCGTGGCGAGAGGTCACGTCCCATAGCGTGGTGTAGGAGCGCAGCGGACGGAACTTTCGGCGCCGACGAAGTTCCGGCCACCGCGGCGCCCATGATCGTCGGACTTCCACAGTTCGACGAAAAGGAGAGCACCACGATGGCCGAGAGCAAGAGGATGACGACCGACGAGGTCGTCGCCAGGCTGATGAGCGAGGATCACGTCGACCTGGTCCGCGAGTCGCTCGCGTGGGTCGTCCAGCAGATGATGGAGGCCGAGGTCTCCGAGCTGATCGGGGCCGGGCACGGCGAGCGCACCCCCGACCGCGCCACCCACCGAAACGGCTACCGCCCCCGCCGCTGGGACACCCGCGCCGGGGAGATCGAGCTGCAGATCCCGAAGCTGCGCCAGGGCAGCTACTTCCCGAGCTTCCTGGAGCCGAGGAGGCGATCCGAGCAGGCCCTCCTGAACGTGGTCCAGCAGGCCTACGTCTGCGGCGTCTCCACCCGCAAGGTCGACCAGCTGGTCGAGTCCCTGGGCCTGCGCATCTCACGCTCGGAGGTGTCGCGGATCTCGGCCGGCCTCGACGAGCAGGTCGAGGCGTTCAGGACGCGGCCGCTCGAGGGGCGCTACCCCTACCTCTGGCTCGACGCCAAGGTCGAGAAGGTGCGCGACGGCGGTCGGGTGCGGCGCAAGTGCCTGGTGATCGCCCACGGCGTGCACGAGTCCGGCCGCCGCGAGGTGATCGGCACGGACGTCGGCGAGGCCGAGACCGAGGCCTTCTGGCGCGAGTTCCTGCGCGAACTGATCAAGCGTGGGCTGACCGGCGTGCAACTGGCGATCTCCGACGCCCACGAGGGTCTGAAGGCGGCGATCGCCCAGGTGCTGGGCTGCCCCTGGCAACGCTGCACGGTCCACTTCCTACGCGACTGCCTCGGCCATGCCCGTCGCGACGAGCACGGCGCCCTGGCGGCCTTGATCCGGCCGATCTTCAACCAGGAGAG
>Ga0070663_100001052_pt1 | contig 15097 bp, 13 predicted proteins | sample KBSC63metaG_FD_65646 | JGI IMG/M metagenome (GOLD analysis project Ga0070663, IMG submission 65646) | Corn rhizosphere microbial communities from Kellogg Biological Station, Michigan, USA - KBS C6-3 metaG | ecosystem: Host-associated > Plants > Roots > Rhizosphere > Soil ...
CGCACACGACCCACCCGACGCCTCCGCTCGCTCCCGGAGGTTGCCCAGCCCGCTCGGCGCGATGTCCTCGGGCAGGCCTTTGCCGTCGTCGGCCACGACGATGCGCAGCAGGTCGTCCTTGACCACGATCGACACCGACACCGTCGAGGCCTCCACGTGTCGCACCGCGTTGCTGACCGCCTCCTTCGACGACACGGCCGCCGACCGCCTCCGGGCCGGCCAGGCGATGCAACGCGTCCTGCTGACGGCGACCGCCGCCGGGTTCGACGCGTCGTTCATCTCCCAGCCGGTCGAGGTACCCCCGGTCCGCGCCGAGCTGCGCCGCCTCCTCGGCGGCGGCCTGTGGCCCCAGATCGTGCTGCGCCTGGGCCGCGGCGCGCCGGTGCCGTGGACACCACGGCGTTCGCTGGACGACGTCCTGCTGGAGCCGTCCAGGCTGAGTGCGTGAGGTCCGGCGGCCGGCCTGGGTGCGCCGCCCGGAGATCTGCCGGTTGGTCAGGCCCTCGCCGATCAGCTCCGGCAGTTTCCGCTCCTGGTCCGGCAAATCCGCGAGCGGGCCCGCCTTGACCCGGCTGTCGCGCAGCTTCGGCCGCAGCACACGGAGCGGCGTGCAACCGGATGGCCGGTTCGTTCCGTCCGAGCGGCAACGGGACGAAGGAGGCACTTGTGCGCAGGCTGTCGGTTGTCGTGCTCCTCGTGGTTTCAGCTGTCGTGGCTTGCGGCCGCAACCAGCAGGCGCCCGCGTCGGCGGAGGCACTGTGCTCTTCCTCCTACGCACCGCACGAACTCGTCGTCCGCGGGCCGTTCTACTCGGAGCTGCCCGCCGTCTCGGAACGCCCGGCCGCCGAAAGCCGCACCACCGACGCCGCGGCGATCGGAAAGGTCGCCGCGGCCGCGTGCGGCCTGCCGGAACCGCCGTCGAACCTGGCCTGCACCGCCGAAATGGGCCCCGGCTACGAACTCCGGTTCCTCGACGCCCAGGGCCGCACGACCACCGTCACCGCCGCCGGCTACGGCTGCCAGTTCGTCGACGGAACGGGGCCCCGGCGCTTCGACGCGAGGCCGTTGTGGGAAGCACTGGCCGCGGCGGGGCTCCCCGCACCGCGGCCCCGCTGAACCATTGTCCACATCGGACTGAGACCGGACCACCCCGGCCACTGGTCCGGGCTACGAAAGGGCAGCGTCGAGGGCCGTCCGTACCCGACCCCGCCCGCCGGATGTTGACCGCGCCGGACCGCGTACCTACTGTCCGGTCACCGTTTCCGGCGGCTGCGAAACCGCCCTGGGCAAGGAGGTGCCATGCTGTCGAGGCGTACCTTCGTCACCGGCCTCGCGGCCGCCGCGGCGACCACGCCGCTGTGGTCCGCCGTCACCGCGCCGCGCGCGCGAGCCGCCGCGGCCCTGCCGTTGACGCTGAAGAACAATTCGGGCAACGGCACCGTCTACGCCTACGTCAGCGGCGCCGACACCGCGGGCCGCCCCGGCTTCGTCACCGCCGACGGCCGGTTCCAGCCGCTGCCCAACCCGTCGGCGCCGGTGACACCGCTGCCGGACTACTCGATCCCGCTCGGCGGCGGCGGTTCCCAGCTCACCGTGACGCTGACGGACTACCTCATCGGCGGCCGGGTGTGGTTCTCGGTCGGCAAGAAGATCCAGTTCTTCGTCAACCCCGGGCCCGGCCTCGTGCAGCCCGGCTTCGCCGGTGCGGACCCGAACTGGCAGACGAACTGGACGTTCTGCGAGTTCACCTACAACAGCGCGAACCTCTACGCCAACATCAGCTACGTCGACATGGTGGCGCTGCCGGTGTCGATGGCCACCACGGGCGCGGCGGGCGCACAGTCGGTGAGCCCGCTGCCGGACGGCGCCCTCGGCAGCATCGCCGACGGGCTGCGCGCGCAGCACAACGCCGACGGCGCACCCTGGGACCGGCTGGTCGTCACCGACACGTCCGGCCAGGTGGTGCGGGTGCTCGCGCCCGGCCACTCCCCCGTCGACTTCGGCGGCTACTGGACGAACTACCTCAACGCCGTCTGGGACCGCTACCGCTCGACACCGCTGACGATCAACGGGCAGGGCGGCATCGGCTCCTACACGGGTACGGTCAGCGGCGACGCGATCGTGTTCGCCGGCCTGAACACCAACGGCGTGCCGTTCACCAAGCCGAGCGCGGCGGACATCTTCGGCTGCGCGAGCGGGCCGCTGTACAACTCCGGCAGCGACGCCCGCGGCGCGGTCGCCGCCCGGCTGGCCGCCGCGCTGAACCGCAGCAGCCTGCTGGTGGCCGGCGGCAACAACCAGCCCGACGGCGTCGCACCGGCGCAGTACTACCGCGACGCGACGACCAACCACTACGCCCGCCTGGTGCACCAGTACGCGTCGATCGGCTACGCCTTCCCGTACGACGACGTGGGCCCGACCGGCGCCCAGCCCGTCGACGGCCACCTCCAGGACCCGGCCCCGACGTCCTGGACGGTCGCGCTCGGCCCGGGCGCGGGCGGCGGCACGACCCCGCCCGGCTCGGGCGGCACGAGCGCGTACTCGACCATCCAGGCGGAGGCCTACAACGCCCAGAACGGCACGCAGAACGAGTCGTGCGCCGACACCGGCGGCGGCGTGGACGTCGGCTGGATCGCCGACGGCGACTGGCTCAAGTACGCCCGCGTCGATTTCGGGTCGAGTGCGCCGAACCAGTTCGTCGCCCGCCTCGCTTCGGGCGCGGCCGCCGGCGTCAGCGGCGCCGTCCGGGCCCGCCTGGACAGCGTGACGGGCCCGGTGATCGCCGAAATCGACTTCGCGAACAACGGCGGCTGGCAGCAGTGGCAGACGGTGCCGGCCAACATCGTCGCCCCGGCCACCGGCGTCCACGACCTCTACCTGACGTTCTCCGGCAGCTCGTCGGACTTCGTCAACGTCAACTGGTTCACCTTCACCCGCTAGGCGGTCTCCAGGACGACGACCTTTCACGCGAGATGCCCCCTCAATCACGCGAGATACGCGCCCAATCACGCGAGATACGCGCCCAATCACGCGAGTTACGCGTACCGGGCCGGGCGGCCACAGTGGACCGCCCGGCTCAGCTCACCTGGAGGTCGATGCAGGCGTAGAAGGCGTTCGCCGTGTCGGCGATGTTCCACACCGCCAGGACCGTCTGGCGCCCCGTGCGGTTGCCCAGGTTCACCGGGTGCGAGACCGTCGACGGCGGCTGCTGGTTGTTGCCGCTGACCTCCGCGATCTTCTGGCCGCCGATGAAGTACTGGTAGTTCGACGTGCGGTGGCGCGCGGTGAAGGTCCAGTTGAAGGTCACCGTGCGGCCGACCTTCGCGGCACGCCAACCCTTGCTGTTGTCGTTGAGCTCCGCGAACTGGGCCACGCCGCCATTGCAGGACCGCAGGCCCTTGGGTCCCTCGACGCTCTGGGGTTCGTACTGGATCTGCCCGCACGACACGACGTGCTGGGCGCACTGCGCCTGCCGGCTGGCCGGCGAGCTGACGTAGCCGTGGGCGCTCGCGACGCCGGCCGGGTTGAGCACCACCAGCACCGGGGCCAGGAGGACACCCGCCGCGGCCGTGACCAGTTTGCGGTTCATACCGAGCTCCTTCGGGACAGGCTCGCCTCCCGCCGCCGGGCACGGCGAGACCGCGGCCCCGGCCTCGCTGGGAGGTCCGCCGCGACGGGAAGGGTTACGAGCGAAGGAAAATTGTGGTCTAGACCATACGTCGTTCCGTTACCCGGGTCAACGGGCCCACAACGTCACGAATGCTGTTGGTAAGGCGCCAACTGTCACCCGGTGTTCCGTTGAGCGGGACCGCCGCACCGAGACCGGCGGCGGGACGCGGGGCGCGTGCCTCTAGGATCACGCCGGTGACCACCTACGACGACACGTTCGAGCACCTCGACCCCTCGGCCCTGCCGGAGCGGCAACAGCGGATCCTGGTCGCGATCCGGGACTGGGTGGTCCAGCACGGCTACTCCCCCAGCACGCGCGAGATCGGCGAGGCCGTCGGCCTGCAGTCGACGTCGTCGGTGTCGAAGCACCTGGCGAGCCTCGAAGACAAGGGCTTCCTGCGCCGCGGCGCCACGGTGTCGCGCCCGATGGACGTGCGCGCGTTCCTGAACGGCACGGCTTCCGCCGAAGACGGCGATTCGGTGCCGGTGCCGGTGGTCGGCGACATCGCGGCCGGCACGCCGATCTCGGCCGTGGAGCACACCGACGACGTCCTCAAGCTGCCCCGCGACCTCACCGGCCGCGGCACGGTGTTCGGCTTGCGCGTCCGCGGCGATTCGATGATCGACGCGGCCATCTGCGACGGCGACATCGTCGTGGTCAAGCAGCAGTCCGAGGCCCACTCGGGCCAGATCGTCGCGGCGATGATCGACGAAGAGGCGACGGTCAAGGTCTACCGCCGCCGCGACGGCCACGTGTACCTCGAGCCCCGCAACCCGGCCTACGACGTCATCGACGGCGACCGCGCGGTGATCCTCGGCGCGGTCGTGTCGGTGCTGCGGAGCGTCTGACTCACCAGGTGACCGGCAGCTCGTACACGCCGTACACCGATCCGTCGTGCTTGAACGGGATCTTCCCGACCTCGGTGGCCGCCGCCAGCGTGGGGATCCGCCGGTACAGCGTGCCGTAGACGACCTGCAGCTCGAGCCGGGCCAGCGGCTGGCCGAGGCACTGGTGGACGCCGAAGCCGAAGGCCACGTGGCGGTGCGCGTCGCGGGTCAGGTCCAGCCGGTCGCCGCCGGGGAACACCTCCGGGTCGCGGTTGGCGATGTCGTTCGCCATGATCAGGCCCTCGCCCGCGCGGATGGTTTCGCCGGCGATCTCGATGTCCTCCAGCGCGAGGCGGCGGCGTCCGTTGTGCGTGATGTTCAGGTAGCGCAGCAGTTCTTCGACCGCCGACGCGACCAGCGCCGGGTCGTCGCGCTCGCGCAGCAGCGCGAGCTGGTCCGGGTGCTCCAGCAGGGCCAGGGTGCCCAGCGCGATCATGTTCGCCGTGGTCTCGTGGCCGGCGATGAGCAGGAGGACGCCCATCTGCGCCGCTTCGACCCGGGTCAGCTCCCCCGCCGCGACACGCGCGGCCAGCCCGGAAAGCAGGTCGTCGCCGGGATTCCCGAGTTTCGACCCCACCAGCTCGTCGAGGTAGCCGACCAGCGCCTGGTGCCCAGCCGCCCGTTCTTCCGGCTTGGCGTCGCGGCGGATGATGACCTTGCTGTTCTCCTGGAAGAAATCGTGCTCGGCGTACGGGACGCCGAGCAGCTCGCAGATCACCAGTGACGGCACCGGCAGCGCGAACGCCTCGACGAGGTCCACCGGCTTCGGACCGGCCAGCAGCCGGTCGATCCGGTCGTCGACGATCTTCTGCACGGCCGGGCGCATCGCGGCGACCCGGCGGATCGTGAACGGCGCGGTCACCATCTTGCGCAGCCGCGCGTGCTCGGGGTTGTCCATCAGGATGAAGCTGATGCCGGTGCCGCCCTTCGGCAGCGGCGCGGGACTCGGGTAGCCGGGCCGGGTGACGTCGGCGCTGACGCGGGGATCGGCCAGCAGCGCGCGCTGGTCGGCGTAGCGGGTCACCAGCCACGGCGTGCTGCCGTCCCACAGCCGGACCCGCGCGAGCGGGGCCTGCTCCTGCAGGGCGCGGGCGGCGGGCGGCGGGTCGAACGGGCAGCCCGCGGCGCGGGTCATCGGGAACTCGGGGATTTCGGTCGTCGTCATCGTTCCTCCGCCGTGGCCATCGGTTCGTGATCAGTCAACCGAAGACTGCTAGGCTAAGTCAAGCGACTGATTTAATCAGACTTCCGGAGGACCCGCTCGTGTCCGATCCATCCAGAGCCGCCGGAGAGGCGTCGCCGCGCGCGAACCTCGTCGTCGCGGTCCTCGCCCTCGCGGGCATCACCGTCTCGCTGATGCAGACGCTGGTCATCCCGCTGATCCCGGCACTGCCCGGACTGCTGCACGCCTCCGCGGCCGACGCCACCTGGGCCATCACCGCCACCCTGCTCGCCGGCGCGGTGGCGACGCCGACCATGGGCCGCCTCGGCGACATGTACGGGAAACGGCGGATGCTGCTGATCAGCCTCGGCGCGCTGGTCGCCGGCTCGACGATCGGCGCGCTCTCGGACAGCCTCGTGCCGATGGTCGCCGGGCGGACCCTGCAGGGCCTCGCGGCCGGCGTCATCCCGCTCGGGATCAGCATCATGCGCGACGAACTGCCGGCCGAACGGCTCGGCTCGGCGACGGCGCTGATGAGCGCGTCACTCGGCGTCGGCGGCGCGCTGGGCCTGCCCGCAGCGGCGCTGCTGGCCGAAAACGCGGACTGGCACGCCCTCTTCTGGACCGCGGCCGGGCTCGGCGTGGTCGTCACCGCACTGGTCGTCGCACTGGTGCCGGAGTCACCGGTCCGCACCGGCGGCCGGTTCGACGTGCCCGGGGCGGCCGGGCTGTCGATCGCGCTGGTGTGCCTGCTGCTGGCCATCTCGAAGGGCGCCGACTGGGGCTGGGGCAGCGCTGCGACCTTGGGCCTGTTCGCGACCGCCGTCGTCGTCCTGCTGGGGTGGGGCCGCTGGGAGCTGCGGACGGCGCAGCCGCTGGTGGACCTGCGGACGACCGCGCGGCGCCAGGTGCTGCTGACCAACATCGCGTCCGCGGTGTTCGGCTTCGCGATGTTCGCGATGTCGCTGGTCCTGCCCCAGCTCCTGCAGCTCCCGGCGGCCACCGGCTACGGCCTCGGCCGGTCGATGCTCGCGGTGGGCCTGGTGATGGCACCGTCCGGCCTGGTGATGATGGCGCTGGCCCCGGTGTCCGCGCGCATTTCCCGCACCCGCGGCCCGAAGACCACGCTGATGCTCGGCGCGGTGGTCGTCGCGGCGGGGTACGCGCTCGGCATCGTCCTGATGAGCGCGACCTGGCACCTGGTGCTGGTGTCGAGCATCATCGGCGCCGGAATCGGCCTGGCCTACGGAGCCATGCCGGCCCTGGTGATGGGAGCGGTACCGATCTCCGAGACGGCGGCGGCCAACAGCCTCAACACGCTGATGCGGTCGATCGGAACATCGGTGTCCAGCGCCACGGCCGGCCTGGTCCTGGCCCGGTTGACGATCTCGTTCGGCCCGGCGACGCTGCCATCGCAGAACGGGTTCCGCCTGGTACTGGGAATGGGCTCGGCGGCGGCGCTGATCGCGTTGGCGGTGGCGGCGTTCCTGCCCCGGTCCGGTTCGGCGGCCACGGAGACGGTTCGCCCGGAGCCCGCTGGGGTCAGCCGGCGCTGACCGCGGCTTCGAAGCCGGCGGGGCGGCCAAAAGCCGACTCGGGGCCGGCCGGGCTGTCCCGCCAGCCTGGCTGCCTCGCCGACCTGGCTGCCCCGCCGAACTGGCCGACCTAGCCGACCCGAGCCCGACCCGCCCGGCTCGCACCGCCGGGAACCGACCCGGCCACCCGACCCGATGGCCGAGCCGGGTCAGCTCCGGGCGGCCAGGCCGTCGAGGTGGAGGACTCCGCCCGCGTGGTGCTCGGCCACGAACTCCGGCCCCTTCGTCACCAACCGGGCGATCGCCGTGGCGTGGCCGTGGCCGAGGCCGTGTTCCGCCTTGAGCCAGGCGACGATCTCGCCCGCCTTCGTCAGCTTCTTGCCTGCCGCCAGGTCGAGGAAGCCGCGCGGGGTGATGCCGGTCTGCTTCTCCGCGTTGTCGAGGTAAGCCTGAAAAGACATGGTTTCTCCCCTGCTCGGGCCGAACGGAGTCGGGTTTCTCGCGCCGAGCACCAACGTGTCACCGACAACTTTTTTTGTCAAGCCTTTCGTGCCACCACCGCCAAGGTCGTGTACGGCAGCACGAAACTCCCGCCGAGCCCGTCGATCGCCGCGCCGACTTCGGCCAGCACCTCCGCCAGGGCGTCCGGCGGGAGCCGCGTCAGGCCGCCGGTCGTGGGCAGGAAGTCGAGCCACTCGGCGCGCGCATACGTCCGCTCCCAGGTGAACCGCAGGCGGTCCGGGTCGCCGAACGCGCCGGCTTCCCGGATCGCGTCGGCGAAGCCGGTGAACATCACGTCGTAGAGCTCCGCGGCGGGCCGGGACTCCCCCGCGAACGGCGCGCCGGGCAGCACGCGCCGGCAGGCCGCGGCGAGTGCGTCCGCCACCTCGGCCGGCGGCTGGAAGACGTGGGCGAACACGGCGAGCAGCCCGCCGGGCCGCAGCACCGCGGCCGCCTTGGCCGGCCCCGCGACGGGGTCGACCCAGTGCCAGGCCTGCCCGGCGACGACGGCGTCGAAGGTCCGCCCGGCCGGGCTCCAGTCCTCGAACTTCGCCACCTCGACGTCGATCCCGCCGCGGCGCGCGAAGGCGGCCATCCGCGCGTCGGGATCGATGCCGAGCACCCGGCGGCCCGCGGCGCGGAACTGCCGCGCCTCGATCCCGGTGCCGCAGCCGACGTCGAGGAAGTCGGCCCCGGGGCTCTCGGCGACGATCCGGTCGACCAGCTCGCGCGGGTATTCCGGCCGGGCGCGGTCGTAGCGTTCGGCGTCGGCCCCGAAGGATTCGGCCATGGAACGGGCTTCATGGGGTTGAGTGGGCATGCGCCCACTTTAGTGGGCACTCGCCCACTCGGGCAACCGCGCGGGCGTTCGCGGCGGGCGTAACGGAGAATGGGTGGATGCCGACCGGGGTCCACCTGCGCGACGTGCGCAAGCAGCTGTTCGACGCGGCCGAGCGGGTCCTGCTCCGCGACGGCCCGAACGCGCTGACGAGCCGGGCGGTGACGACCGAAGCCGACGTCGCCAAAGGTGTTCTGCACCGGCATTTCGCCGACTTCGACGACTTCCTGGCCGAGCTGGTCCGCGACCGCATCACCCGCCTGACGGATCAGGCGGCCCTCCTCGAAGCGGCAGCGGGAACCCGGACACCGGCCGAAAACCTCATCGACGCCCTGACAGAGCTCTTCGACCCGGTGACCACAGCCCTGACAAGCTTGATCTTCTTCCGCGACGAGCTCCGCACCCGCCTCCGCCACCGAGGCAACGGATTGCCCCTCCTGACGGAAGCTCGCGAGATGCTCACGGCCTACTTGTCGGCCGAGCGGGAACAGGGCCGCATAGCGGCGGACGCGGACACAGACGCCCTGTCCCTGTCCCTGATCGGAGCAGCCCACCTCATCCACGCAGGCCGCGGCAGAGGAACTCTCCCCAACCCCGCAGAACTCCGGAAAACGGTCCACGCAGTCATGGCCGACGCCATCCAACGCCGCCTGCTGTAGGAAAAGTCCGAAGTGGATCACCCGCACCCACACCCAACAACCCAACAACCCAACGCAACCACACACGGGGGTCCGGGGGCTCGCCCCCGGCGGGGGTGTGGGGGCTCGGCCCCCACAGGACACAGAATGAGAGAGCCCCGTTCGCGTAGTCCGCGAACAGGGCTCTCCCCGATCGAATGGGCGATACTGGGATCGAACCAGTGACCTCTTCGGTGTGAACGAAGCGCTCTCCCCCTGAGCTAATCGCCCGTGGTACGAACTTCACGAAATCCGGGGGTGGACTCGTGGTGCGCGATACTGGGATTGAACCAGTGACCTCTTCCGTGTCAGGGAAGCGCTCTCCCGCTGAGCTAATCGCGCGCTGCGGAACTTCGTACTGGCGGAAGCATATCGGATGCCCCGGGCGGCCGCGCAGGGGGTCCGGTGTCCCGAAAACGCCTGACACGGACGGCCGGAAACGGGCACACTGCGAAGGACGTCCCGCGTTCGGCGCGGCCGTCCCGGCCGACCAGGAGAGTCCGACCCCGATGACCGAAACCGTGTCCACCCCGCCCGCCGACGTGAACCGTGCTCCGGCGCGCTCGGGACTCCTCATCGGGGTTCTCGTGCTGTCCGCGTTCGTGATGATCCTCAACGAGACGATCCTGAGCGTCGCGTTGCGCGACCTGACCGTCGACCTGCGGGTTCCGACGACGACGGTGCAGTGGCTGACCAGCGGGTTCCTGCTGACCATGGCGGTCGTCATCCCGACGACCGGGTTCATGCTGGAGCGGTTCTCGCCGCGGCAGGTGTTCGTGTTCTCCATGACGGCGTTCAGCCTGGGGACGCTGTTGAGCGCGCTCGCGCCCGGGTTCGGGTTGCTGATGGCCGGGCGGGTGGTGCAGGCGTGCGGTACGGCGGTGATGTTGCCGCTGCTGATGACGACGGTGATGCGGCTGGTGCCGCCGGAGCGCCGCGGGGCGACGATGGGCACGATCACGATCGTCATCGCGGTGGCGCCGGCGATCGGGCCGACGATCGGCGGTGCGGTGCTTTCGCTGGGCTGGCGCTGGATGTTCTGGATCGTGCTGCCGCTGTCGGTCGCCGCGCTGGTGGCCGGGGCGCTGTTGCTGCGGCTGGACGGTGAACGCCGCCGGGTGCCGCTGGACGTGCCGTCGGTGCTGTTGTCCGCGATCGGGTTCGGCGGAGTGCTGTACGGCCTGTCGTCGGGCGGGGAGCAGGCCGGGGCCGAGCCGCTGGTGCCGGGGTGGGTGCCGATCGTGGTCGGCGTCGTCTCGCTGGTGGTGTTCACCTGGCGGCAGCTGCGGCTGCAGCGCCGGGACCGGGCTCTGCTGGACCTGCGGCCGTTCACCTACCGCAGCTTCGTCGTGGCGCTGGTGCTGACCGCGCTGCTGTTCGTGTGCCTGATCGGCGCGGCGGCGATCCTGCTGCCGCTGTACCTGCAGACGGTGCTGCACACCAGCACGTTCGTCAGCGGGCTGGCCGTGCTGCCCGGCGGGCTGGTGCTGGGCTTGCTGGGCCGTCCGGTGGGTGCGCTGTTCGACAAGGTCGGCGGGCGCCCGCTGGTCATCCCGGGGGCGGCGGCGATGGCCGTTTCGCTGTGGCTGTTCACGGCGCTGGGGCCGGATTCGCCGCTGGTGGCGGTGATCGGGATCCACGTGCTGATGATGGCCGGGCTGGGGTTGATGATGACGCCGCTGTTCACCGAGTCGCTCGGGGTGCTGCCCGAACACCTGTATTCGCACGGCAGCGCGATCCTTTCGACGCTGCAGCAGGTGGCCGGCGCGCTCGGCACGGCGATGTTCGTCAGCGTGGCGACGCTGGGCAGTCACGACACCACGGCGGCCAGCCCGGACGCCGCGGGCCTGCGGGCGGCGTTCGTGGTGGCCGGGATCGCCGGGCTGCTCGCCTTCGCGGGCAGCTGGCTGATCCGGCGCGGGCCGGCGACCATGCCCACACCGTCCACTTCGGAGCACTGACGGAAAGTCCCGCTTCCGCTCGGCGAAGGCCGGGGGGAGACCTGCGAGCGGAAGCGGGAGCCAAAGGCCGGCACGGGGGTCGCCTCGCGGCGAAAGGCGCGGCACGGCTCCAGCCGGACTGGTGTTCCGTGCCGGCAAGGGGTGAGGCCCGGGGACTCCGCCGTACCGACACCCGTTATAACGCCCGGGGTTCGCGGGTGTTCCCCGACGTGACCCGGCTCATGTCGCAGGCGCCAGGATCACGTGGGCCGGGTAAGGCCAGTGGCGCTCTTCCAAATGGCCCACCACCGAGTTACGCTCTGTGTTCCGAGTTGATGACCGGGCGTAGCCGTGCTGGAGGGCAAGGGGTGGGCATGACCGCCGCATGGGGTGAGGATCGGCCACGACCCGGCGAGCCTGATGGGAGGAGCGGGCTGGTCCTGCTCTAGTGCTTCGGTCCACGCGCCTCGCCGGCGCGCACGGTCGCCAGTCGTGGAGTGCGCTACTGCTCGTGATCACGCTGCTCGGTGTTCAGATCGTCCTCGGCGCTCCCGCCGCGTCGGCGGCCGACTGCGGCCAAGCCCCGGAACCCCAAACACCCGGCGCCGGCCTGGTCGGCTCGATCGACCCGACCCACCCGATCCCCAACCTCGACCCGTACCAGATGTACGACCTGTACGGGTACGCCGGACTGGTCTGGTACACCTACCAAGCCACCTGCGGGCCTCTGGATGGCTTGACCAATCCGACCAAGGGCCTGGACACCGACGTCGGGAACTTCCTCTTCAACGGCGCGAAAGTGATCGTCGGCACCACCAGCAGCCTGGACCGCGCCGTTACCGACAGCTCACTCATGAGCCCGATCTACAAGGCCGTCGAGACCGGTGCGAACCGTTTCTATAACAACGTTTTCCTTCAGTTGCTCGCGGTGTGCGCACTGCTGCTGTCGCTGGTCTTGCTCCGGGCGGCGTGGCGCGGTGATCTTGCCGCCGTCTCCCGCCGAACCCTGACCATGCTCGGCGGGCTCTGGCTCGCAGCCTCCTCGCTCGTGCTGCTGCGCTACCTCGAACCCGTCGACAAAGCCGTTGTCGGATTCAGCACCGACATCCAAGCCGGGTTCACCCCCGACGCCTCCACGACCCCAGCCGGGCAGCAGTACGCCCGGGACCTCCACGAGAACATCATCTACACCGCCTGGTTGCGCGGCGAGTTCGGAGCGCCCGACGTCCCGCAAGCCGCGCAATACGGCAGGCCACTGTTGGACGCGCAAGCGTTCACCGTCACCGAGGTCGACGCGAAAGCCAACACCGATCAGGCGGTGATCGACCGCAAAAAACAATCCTATACGGACATTGCGGGGAAACTGGGAGCCTCTACCGATACCTTTACCGGGGACGCCGGAGGCCGCGCCGGAGCCGGCCTTTTGGCGTTGTTGCAAGCGGTCAGTTATGCCCTGTTTCCCTTGCTGGCCAAGCTCACCGTACTCCTGGCGCAGGTGATTTTCCGGCTGATCATCATCACTTCACCACTGCTCGGCCTGGCGGCGCTGTTGCATCCTGAGGTACTGCGCATCCTCGCCAAAGTCGCCGCCACCGTCCTGTTCAACCTGTTAGTGGTGTCCGTTCTGGCCGGGACACACACCCTGATCATGCAAGCAGTCTTCGGCGGAAACCTTCCTGTGACCGTGCAACTGCTGATCGCCGTGCTGGTTACCGGCATCCTCTGGGGCATCGCCCGCCCACTACGGCGCCTCCGGCAAACCCTCCAAGCACCCACACATGCATTAGGCGACTTCCTGCCCAGGTTTGCCAAAGGCGATATTAATAAGCCTCGATCCGAACAAGCAATGCAGAAAATTAAGGGCGAGCAAGGAAAGGCAGAACAAGAAGCGTCAAGGAATGTGATTCGCAGATCCGAAGGCAAAGGATTCCATGAAAATACCACCCTCGCCACTGGGGGAATTGTTCAAGTTACGGGACCTTCAGGCGAAGTATTCTCAGTGGCAGCCGGCCACGAAACATTCGCCAAACATGAAGGACTCAAGGAAATTATCCGAAATCGCGTTGACCACAAGGTTGGCAAGCGAAAGACCATCGCAATCCTACGCTACGAGATCGACGGAGAAGACGGGCAGCTATGGTCGGCCAGCGGAACCCATCGATATACGAGTACTTCTCCAAATGCGAGTGCCTCTCCGACGCCGGAAGATGGTTGGCGATTTGATCGAGGCTACAAGGACTCCGATGCGGAGTGGAAACTCCTTGAAGACTTAGCGACACGCCTAAAACCCTCGTCTCAAGGAACGGTGCATATCGTTTCAGAGCGCGGAGTTTGCCCTCCGTGCCGAGAGGTAATAGACCAGTTCAGGCGAGCATTTCCCGGTATCACAATCACTTACTCCGATGTCGGAGTACCCTCAACAAGCAAGAAAGAATAACAATGAAACCGCGAAGCTTTCAGGAATTCGCCCAATTTCTTGTCGACCAAGGGAGGGCGACTTGGCAGACGATCGAACCTTGCACCACCGACGACATAGAAGAACTACGCATCACTGCGCGGGTCGCACGGTTACCCGAGCAGTACGAATCGTTCTTGAAGATCATGGGCAGGCGCGCCGGCGATTTCCTGACAGGAACCGATTTCTTCTATCCCGCCATCTCCGGCTTGGCGGACGATGGGCGAGAGTTTCTAGAGGAGAACGACGCCACACATTTGATGGTTCCCGGCTCCGTGATCGTCGGGATGCATGGCGGGTACCAGTTGTACTGGATTGAACCAGGGCAGCCCTCAGGTCCAGTACGTTTCTATGTCGAGGAAGAAGACTCCGTACGTCAAAGTTGGCCGACCTTTTTGGACTGTGTTGTCAACGAGGCACTCAAAGAAATTGAATTCATCAACAATGCAAGGCGCCGAAACTGAATTGCAAGCATGAGTCATTGCGGAGGTGCGTATTCCTCCCCGGGGGCTGATCAAGCGCAGGCCGGCCAAGAACAAGCGGTCAGGTCGCTAGCGCGGCCACAGCAGCGGCCAATTCACGATCCGGGCTCACGTGCCTCTTGTACAGGGGGCCGCAGGGTGTCTTGCCCAGCCAGGCGGCAAGTGTCAACAGGTCGACATTGGGTTCGTCATCGCGATAAATCTCGGTCATGCGCGCGAACTCGGTCATCACGCCGACGACGCTGCGATTCGCGGTCGTGCCCAGCTGCACGGCCTCCATATGCCGCCGTTCCTGGGCAACCACCGTCGCGGGTACGTGATGAGCGATCAGCGCCGCTGTGATCTGTTCGGCGATCCTGCTGGGCAACGTCGGCATTGGCGCGAGCGGCATCAGCACCGGCAGCAACGTCAACTCGTTGACCAGCAGCACCACCCGTGGCTGCCAGAACAGAACAGTCGCGTACCACGGACCCAGCAGCGTCGTGCCACGCTCCTGCTCGACCGCAGTCACCGGGCCGGCGAGGCGCAGCAGTTTCTTCGTCGAACGCACCACCAGCACGCGCCTATCTTGCCTCGACGGCGCGGCGACCGCGCACCGGCGTCGGATATTCCGCGCGACCGGTGGTGACAAGCGGCAGGTGATGCCCGCGCCGTCAAGGACCGGTCGGGCCCACCGCGCAGACGCCACGACGTGCGGTGGTCAAAGTTTCTTCATCAAGGCGGCCCGCCAGGCGTTGGGTCATCGGGTGGACCGTAGGCCGTCGTCAGACCGTCCCGTCTATCCGCTGGCGCGGAAGCCGTTCCGGCGTGTGCACGAATGGACAGACACGGCTGGACGACTCGGGCCCGGTCAGGAGGGCGGGGTCGCCGGGGCGAGCAGGAGGCCGGTGATCGCGTCGATCAGGCCCGTGCCCGCGTCGTTCCAGGTGGCGCGGGGGGTGGGCGTGCCC
>Ga0070663_100001060_pt1 | contig 15053 bp, 18 predicted proteins | sample KBSC63metaG_FD_65646 | JGI IMG/M metagenome (GOLD analysis project Ga0070663, IMG submission 65646) | Corn rhizosphere microbial communities from Kellogg Biological Station, Michigan, USA - KBS C6-3 metaG | ecosystem: Host-associated > Plants > Roots > Rhizosphere > Soil ...
GCAGCAGCGCGTAGACGCGGCCGCCGACCACGCTCACCAGGGCGCTGCGCCGGTAGGCCGCCGTGTGGACCGCGATCAGGTGCACGAGCTCGGCCCGCCGCAGCTGCCGGTTGTCCGAGCGCTCCAGCGCGAACGCCAGCACCTGCGAAGGCCGCGAAGGATCCGCGCCGATGTCGTCGGCGACGGACTCCGCGTCCAGCCGGCCCTCCAGCAGGCTGGCCAGGAGGTCTTCGCGCAGCCGCAGCTCCGGGCTCGGCAGCGTGCGGGCCCGGATCAGCTGCGGCGCCAGGGTGCGGCTCGCCCCGAGCAACGCCGTTTCGGCCCGTTCGGTGAGCGGCTGGGCGCCCTCCTGGACCCAGATCGTGCCGAGCGGCTGCTTGCCCGCGTGGATGCCCGCCGCGATGCGCCGCCGGATGCCCAGCTCGGGCCGCTCGTCGATCCGGACGATCCCTTCGCCGGCGCGAAGCCGCTGGTAGACGCCCCATTCGCGGAGCATCGCCAAGTAGCGCTCCGGTCCTTCGCGGCCGAGGATGGACAGCCTTCGCAGCTCGTCGACCTCGTCGCCCGCTCGCGAATAGGCGAGCACCCGGTTGGCCGTGTCCTCGATGCTGACCAGCCCGCCGGTGAGCGTCGCGATGGTCTGGGCCAGCGCGAACAGGTCGCCGAGCACCTCGCCGCTGGCCGCTTCGCCGCCCACCCGGGCCGCCTCGACGACGCCGCGGGCCAGCGACTCCACCTGCTCCCAGCGCGCCTCCGCGCCGACCGTGAGCAGCGCGACGCCCGCGTCCGCGGCGACGTCCGCGCTGGTCGCGCCCTTGACCGCGACCGCGGCCGCGCCGCCTCGCCCGGCCGCGCGGATGGCCGGCGCCGCCGCCCGGCCGCGGGCGCCGATCACCAGCACCAGGTCGCCCGGAGACGCTTCCAGGGGGTCTTCGGGGTCGAGGATCACGACGTCGGTGACGGGAACGCCGAGGCCGTGGGGTGCCACGACGACCTCGACCAGCGGCTCGCCGAGCGTCGCCAGGACGTGGCGCAGCGATGTCACGGCCGCGTCGGTCACCGCGGCGTTATCCGATCGGCCAAGATCATACGAGCGATTTTAGCCGATCGAACAAGCCGCAGGAACGTGTCCGGAGTTACCGTTCGGGGCACCTGGACAGAAAGCAGAGGAGCCGCCGTGGACGCCGTGACCCAGACCCCCGCCCCGAACAACGAGCCGGTGCTGACCTACGCGCCGGGCAGCGCCGAGCGCGCCGAGCTCGAGGGTGCGCTGAAGCGGCTGGGCCAGGCGGAGCCGGTCGACCTGACCGTCACCATCGGCGGCGAGCAGCGCCCCGGCGGCGGCGAGAAGATCGACGTCGTCCAGCCGCACAACCACGCGCACGTCCTGGGCACCATCCACAGCGCGACGCAGCAGGACGCGACCGACGCCATCGCGGCCGCCGCGAAGGCCGCGCCGGAGTGGCGTGCGCTGTCCTACGACGACCGCGCCGCGATCCTGCTGCGCGCCGCCGACCTGCTCACCGGCAAGTGGCGTGCCACGCTCAACGCCGCCACCATGCTCGGCCAGTCCAAGACCGCGACCCAGGCCGAGATCGACTCCGCCTGCGAGCTCGCCGACTTCTGGCGCTTCAACGTCGAGTTCGGCCGCCGGATCCTCGCCGAGCAGCCGATCAGCTCGCCGGGCGTGTGGAACCGGATGGAGCACCGGCCCCTCGAGGGCTTCGTCTACGCGATCACGCCGTTCAACTTCACCGCGATCGCCGGCAACCTGCCGACCGCGCCCGCGCTGATGGGCAACACCGTGCTGTGGAAGCCGTCGCCGACGCAGTCGTTCGCCGCGCACCTCACCATGCGGCTGCTCGAAGAGGCCGGGATGCCGCCGGGCGTGATCAACCTGCTGCCCGGCGACGGCAAGGCCGTCTCCGAGGTCGCCCTCACCCACCGCGACCTGGCCGGCATCCACTTCACCGGCTCGACCGCGACCTTCCAGCACCTGTGGGGCACCGTCGGGGCGAACATCGCGGGCTACCGCGGCTACCCGCGGCTGGTCGGCGAGACCGGCGGCAAGGACTTCATCGTCGCGCACCCGTCGGCCGACGTCGACGTCCTGCGTACCGCCATGGTCCGCGGCGCTTTCGAGTACCAGGGCCAGAAGTGCTCCGCCGCTTCGCGGGCGTACGTCCCGCGCAGCCTCTGGAACGAGCTGAAGGACGGCCTGGTCGCCGAGACCGAGGCGCTGTCCTACGGCGACGTCACCGACCTGTCGCACTTCGGCGGCGCGGTCATCGACCGGCGCGCGTTCACGAAGCACTCCGACCTGTTCGACCGCGTGCGGGGCGACGCCTCGGTCGAGGTGCTGACCGGTGGGACTGCCGACGACAGCGTCGGCTACTTCGTGAAGCCGACGATCCTCGTCTCGGACAACCCGAAGCACGAGATCTTCTCGACCGAGTACTTCGGCCCGATCCTGTCGGTGCACGTCTACGAGGACGGCAGCTTCGACGACGTCCTGAAGCTGATCGACTCCTCCGCGGCGTACGCGCTGACCGGCGCGGTGATCGCGAACGACCGCACCGCCGTCGCGAAGGCGTCCGAGGCGCTGAAGTTCTCGGCGGGCAACTTCTACGTCAACGACAAGCCGACCGGTGCCGTCGTCGGCCAGCAGCCGTTCGGCGGCGCGCGGGCCTCGGGCACCAACGACAAGGCAGGTTCGATCTTCAACCTGCTCCGCTGGACGAGCCCCCGCTCGATCAAGGAGACCTTCGTGCCGCCGACCAGCGTGCGTTACCCGCACCAGGGCTGAGAGGGAGACCGTCATGCTGCGTGCCCCGTTGCTCGCCGCCGCCCGTTCGAAGGGCATCCGGCGGCTCGTGGAGGCCGTGCCCGCCACGCGGTCCGTGGTGCGCCGGTTCGTGGCCGGGTCCGAGACCGCCGACGCCGTCCGCGTGGCCGGGGAACTGGCCACCGGCGGCCGGCGGATCACCCTCGACCACCTGGGCGAGGACACCACCGACGCCGCGCAGGCGGCGGCGACCGTGGCGGCCTACGAAGCCGTGCTGTCGGCGCTGGCCGCCGAAGGGCTCGCCGAGGGTGCCGACGTGTCGGTGAAGCTGTCGGCGGTCGGGCAGTTCCTGCCGTCGAACGGCGAGGACGTCGCGCTGGAGAACGCGCGGAAGATCTGCGCGGCGGCCGAGGCGGTCGGTGCCACCGTGACGCTCGACATGGAGGACCACACCACCACGGACTCGACGCTCGGCATCCTGCGCGAACTGCGCGCCGAGTACCCGTGGGTGGGTGCGGTGCTGCAGGCCTACCTGCGCCGCACCGAGCAGGACTGCCGGGAGCTGTCCGGGCCCGGGTCGCGCGTGCGGCTGTGCAAAGGTGCGTACGCCGAGCCGGAGTCGGTGGCGTTCGCGGAGAAGTCCGAAGTGGACAAGTCCTACGTCCGCTGCCTGCGCGTCCTGATGGCGGGTTCCGGGTACCCGATGGTCGCTTCGCACGACCCGCGGATGATCGAGATCGCCGCCGCGCTGGCCGAGGAGAACGGCCGCAAGGACGACGACCACGAGTTCCAGATGCTCTACGGCATCAGGCCGGAAGAGCAGCAGCGGATCGCCGCGGCGGGCGCGCGCATGCGCGTCTACGTGCCCTACGGCGACGAGTGGTACGGCTACTTCATGCGCCGCCTGGCCGAGCGGCCGGCGAACCTGGCGTTCTTCCTGCGCGGGCTCGCGACCCGCTCCTGAACACTCCTGAACATGACGAAGGCCGCCCCGCGGGGCGGCCTTCGTCATGTGGTGGTGGTCAGGCCTGTTCGGCCTCGGCTTCGGCGGCCTTGCGCTTGACCTCGGCCATGTCGACCTCGCGAGCCTGCTTGATGAGCTCTTCGAGGGCGGGCTCGGGGAGCGCGCCGGGCTGGGCGTAGATGAGCGTCTTGTCGCGGATGATGGCCAGCGTCGGGATCGAACGGACGTCGAAGGCGGCCGCGAGCTGCTGCTGCGCTTCGGTGTCGACGCTCGCGAAGACGATGTCGTCGTGCTTCTCGGAGGCCTTCTCGTAGACCGGCGCGAACTGGCGGCACGGCCCGCACCAGCCGGCCCAGAAGTCGATCAGGACGAAGCTGTTGTCCTCCAGCGTCTGGTCGAAGTTCTCGGCGGTCAGCTCAACGGTGCTCATGCCCTGGTCAACGACTCGAGCCCGGCGGGAATTCCCGGGGCCGGGGTAGCGTCTGGGTGAGCGCACCCGCGAAGAGGAGGAACAGATGGCCGACGGCGAAATCCTGGGCCGGATCGACGAGCTGATCGCGGAGGAGCACGAGCTCCGGTCGCGCTCGGTCGGCGTGGGGCTGAGCGGCGGCGACAAGGACCGGCTCACCGCGGTCGAGCAGCAGCTCGACCAGTGCTGGGACCTCTTGCGGCAGCGGCGGGCGAAGGCGGAGTTCCACGAGAACCCGGACGACGCCGCGGCCCGCCCGGTGTCCGAGGTGGAGTCCTACCGCCAGTAGGTCCCCGGACGTCGCGGAAAAAATCTTCGCCGGCGATGTCGAGAACCCCGAACCGGCTCCGTCCCCGGGGTGAGAGCGGCCAGAATGGGTCGCCTGACACCCAGGGAGCATCACCATGGCCAAGTACCTGCTGCTGAAGCACTACCGCGGCGCGCCGGCCCCGGCCAACTGCGACACGACCATCGACCAGTGGACGCCGGAGGAGATCACGGCGCACATCCAGTACATGCAGGACTTCGGGGACAAGCTCGTGGCCACCGGCGAGTTCGTCGAGCACCAGGCGCTCGCCCCGGAGGGCACGTTCGTCCGCTACGACGGCGAGGGGCGCCCGCCGGTCACCGACGGCCCCTTCCCCGAGACCAAGGACCTCATCGCCGGCTGGACGGTGATCGACGTCGACAGCTACGAACGCGCCCTCGAGCTGGCCGCGGAGTTGTCGGCCGCGCCCGGCCCGAAGGGGGAGCCGATCCACGAGTGGCTCGAGCTGCGCCCGTTCCTGGCCGCGCCGCCGACCATCACGGAATGACGGGGAACACCATGGTGCTGCCACGGCTGGAGCACGTCGGCATCGTCGTCGGGGACCTCGAGGCGGCGAAGGCGTTCTTCGTCGAGCTCGGGCTCGAGGTCGAAGGGGAGATGACGGTCGAGGGCCGCGCGGTCGACCGGATCGTCGGGCTGGACGGCGTCCGGTCCGACATGGCGATGCTGCGGACACCGGACGGCCACGGGAAGCTGGAGCTGATCCGGTACCGGACGCCGTCGGGAGCGGACGGCGACTCGCGGGCGCCGGCGAACGTGCCCGGTCTGCGGCACATCCTGTTCGAGGTGGCGGACATCGAAGACGTCCTGGAGCGGCTGCGGCCGCACGGCGCCGAGCTCGTCGGCGAGCTGGTGCGGTACGAGGACAGCTTCAAGCTCTGCTACGTCCGCGGGCCCGAGGGGATCATCGTCGAGCTGGCCGAGAGGATCGGCTGAGCGTGGACGAAGCCCTGCTCCGCAGCCTCACACCGGGTGTCCTGGCCGTCCTCGTCCGCCGCGGTGCCGAGTTCGCGGCGGCCGAGGACGCCGTCCAGGAGGCGCTGGTCGAGGCGTTGCGCGTCTGGCCGGCCGACCCGCCGCGCGATCCGAAGGGCTGGCTGGTCACGGTGGCGTGGCGCAAGTTCCTCGACGCGACCCGGGCGGAGGCGGCGCGGCGCAAACGCGAGGACGTCGTCGACGCCGAGGTGGCGCCCGGGCCCGCGGCGGCCGTGGACGACACGCTCCAGCTGTACTTCCTGTGCGCGCACCCGTCGCTGACGCCGTCGTCCGCGGTGGCGCTCACGCTGCGGGCCGTCGGCGGGCTGACCACGCGGCAGATCGCGCAGGCGTACCTGGTGCCCGAGGCGACCATGGCGCAGCGCATCAGCCGCGCCAAGCGGACCGTGTCGGGCGTGCGGTTCGACCAGCCCGGCGACGTCGCGACCGTGTTGCGCGTTCTCTACCTGGTCTTCAACGAGGGGTACTCCGGGGACGTCGACCTGGCGGCCGAGGCGATCCGGCTGACCCGGCAGCTCGTGGCGGCGATCGACCACCCCGAAGTGGCCGGGCTGCTCGCCCTCATGCTGCTGCACCACGCCCGGCGCGCGTCCCGGACGACCGGCGAGGGCGCCCTGGTCCCGCTGGCCGAGCAGGACCGCTCCCGGTGGGACACCGCGCTGATCGCCGAGGGGGTCGCCGTCCTGCAGCGGGCGCTGTCACGCGACCGGCTGGGCGAGTTCCAGGCCCAGGCCGCCATCGCGGCCCTGCACGCCGACGCCCAGGACGCCGCGGAAACCGACTGGGTGCAGATCGTCGAGTGGTACGACGAGCTCGTCCGCCTCACCGGCAGCCCCGTCGTGCGGCTCAACCGCGCGGTCGCCGTCGGCGAGGCGGACGGCCCGCGGGCCGGCCTGACGGCGCTCGCGGAGGTGGACTCCGCGGTCCCGCGCCACACCGCGGTCTCGGCGTACCTCCACGAGCGCGACGGCGACCTCGAGACGGCGGCGAAGCTGTACACCGAGGCGGCGGCCAAGGCGTCCAGCCTCGCCGAGGTGGACCACCTGACCCGCCAGGCCGCCCGCCTCAACACCCGTAACTCGCGTGATTGAGCGGGCATCACACGTGACTGGGCGGGCATCTCGCGTGACTGGAGGGGCATCACACGTGATGCCCCTCCAATCACGCGTGTGTCCCTTCTGATCACGCGAGATGCCCCTTCCGGCACGGGGTCAGGCGGGGCAGAGGGTGCCGTCGGCGGGGATCTTGCCGTCGACGAGGAAGGCGCGGGCCGCGTCGGTGACGCAGGGGGAGACGCCGAGGGCGCCGTGGCCCGCGCCCTGCCAGGTGATGGTCACCGCCGAGGGCATCTGGTCGGCCGCGCGGGTGCTGCCGACCTGGGGCGTCACCGGGTCCGTCGCGGTGGCCGCGACCAGGATCGGCGGGACACCGGGCACGCCCGGCGCCGGCAGCGGCTCGGTGCGGACCGGCCACGGGCCGCACCAGGCCAGCTGCTGGGCGACGACCGCGCCGAACTGGGGGTACTTGCCGCGCATCCCGGCCACGACCTGGTCGAGCTGGTCGGCCGAGAGCCGGCTCTGGCTGTCGTTGCAGCGGGTCGCGATCGTGACGTCGATCCGCGACGGCTGGGCGCGCGAATCCTGCAGCACCGGCGCGACGAACGCGGCGAGGGGGCCGACGTTCCCGGACCGGGCCGCGGTGATCGCGTCGGCCAGTTCCGGCCACCGCGAGCGCTGCGCGAGTCCCGTGTAGACGGCGAACATCGCGACGCCCGGGCCGAACGAGACGCCATCGCCCGCCGTCGGCGGGGTGCGCCGCAGCTGGCCGGTGAGCGCGGACAGCGCCGCCTTCGGATCGCCGAGGGCGCATCGCCGCGCCGCACACTCCGCGGCGAAAGCGTCCAAAGTGGACTGGGCGCCGGCGGCGACGGCGTCGAGCACCGCGGCCGTGTCGGCGCCCGGGTCGGGCACACCGTCGAGGACCATGCGCCCGACCTGGCCGGGGAAGCGCACCGCGTACTCGGAGAGGACCTTCGAGCCGTCGCCGTGGCCGAGGGCGTTCAGCCGCTCCATCCCCAGCTGCTTGCGCAGCTCGTCGAGGTCGCCCGCGCCGCGCCAGCTGTCCAGCGCGGTCTGGGTGTCGTCCAGCTCGATGGCGCACTGCTGGCCGGCCTTGCGGGCCGCGTCCAGCACGTCGCCGAGGCCGCCCTCGTCCGGGTCGGCGTCGATGAGGTCGTGCCGGATGTCGGCGGGGACGCACTGGGCGGCGCCGGACAGCCCGGTGCCGCGCCGGTCCAGCCCGATCAGCGAGAACTTCTCCAGGAACGCCGGCGGCAGCGTCGCGGCCAGCCGTGCGGCGTAGACGGTGCCCGGATCGCCGTCGACGTCGTTGACCACGACCAGCGGCACCGGCCCGCTGCCGACCTTCAGCGCCAGCAGCCGCACCAGCGATCGCCGGGGCTCGCCGGGCGCGTCGAGCGGCGCGGTGACGCGGGCGCAGGTGAAGTGCAGGCTGTCCGGCACGCCGGGGGTGCCGATGCGCTGGCGGGTGTCGTCGTCGCAGTCGGCCCACTTCAGTGACGGCGACTGCGGTTCGCCCAGCGGCGGCAGCGGGACCCCGGGCAGCCGGGTGGGGGTGCTGCCGGTCGTCTTCCCGTCGTTCTCGACCAGCGCCGGACGGACCGACGGCCCCGCGGCGCAGCCCGCGGCGGCGGCCAGGGCGAGCAGCGCGACCAGGAGACGGGTACGGCGGCGGCGCACGGGCGGGATCCTCACGTCTGGTCGATCAAAGGCACGCCGAGCTTCGCACGGCCGGTGTGGGGCGCGGGTTAGCGGGTCCGCACCACCTGGCCGCGGAAGACGGCGTCGAGGTCGTAGCGGGCCGGCTCGTCGAGCTGGCTGTAGTCGCACGACGCGGGTTCGCGGTCCGGGCGCCACCGCACGAACCGCGCGTTGTGCCGGAACCGCGACGGCATGCCGCCCTCGGTGTTCTCGTAGGCGACCTCGACGACGCGTTCGGGCCGCAGCGGCACCCATTCGTGCTCGGTGGCGCGCCAGCGGGTGATCCCGCCGGGGATGCGCTGGGCCTCGCCGGTGGCGCGGCCGCCCCAGGGGTGGTCCTCGCCGTCGGTGACCAGCGGCGCCAGCTCTTCGGCGAGCTCGCGGCGGCGGTCCTTGGGGAACGACCCGACGGTGCCGACGTGGTGCAGCACGCCGGCGTCGTCGAACAGACCGAGGAGAAAGCTCCCGACCAGGTCGCCGGGGCCGCCGTCGACGTGCCAGCGCAGGCCGGCGAGCACGCAGTCGGCGGTGCGCAGGTGCTTGTACTTGACCATCACGCGCTTGCCGGGGGTGTAGGGCTCGTCGAGGGGCTTGCCGATGACGCCGTCGAGGCCGGCACCTTCGAACAGCTCGAACCAGTGCCGCGCGGTGTCCGGGTCGGTGGTGGCGGGGGTGAGCGGGAACCGGTCGCCTGCCAGCTCGGTGAGCCGCTCCCGGCGCACCGACGTCGGCTCGTCGAGCAGGGAGTCGTCGTCGAGGGCGAGCACGTCGAAGGCGACGAACTCGGCGGGCTGCTCGCCGGCCAGCAGGGTGATCCGGCTTTCGGCGGGGTGGATCCGTTCGGTGAGGGCATCGAAGTTGAGCCGCCCGTCGCGCGCGACGACGAGCTCCCCGTCGAGCACGACCCGCGGCGGGAGGATGTCGAGCAGCCGCGCGACGGCCTCGGGGAAGTACCGGTTGAGCGGTTTTTCGGCGCGCGACTGCAGGTACAGCTCGTCGCCGTCGCGGAAGACGATGCAGCGGAAGCCGTCCCACTTCGGTTCGAAGAGCAGGCCACCGGAGTCCGGGATGGCCTTGGCGGGCTTGGCGAGCATCGGCTTCAGCGGCGGCTGCAGCGGTAGGGGCATGCCCCGCATTCTGCGGAAAAGCCCGGCTCAGCGCACGCGTTTCGCCGGGCTCGTGTCGAGTTCCAGGCGGACGGCGGTGGGCAGGGTCCCCAAGCCGAGTGAGTCCCGGGCCCTGGTCAGCACCCGCGTGTCCAGTTCGGCCCACACCCCCTTGAGGTCCGTGCCTTCGCGCAGCCACAGCGTGATGCGCAACGCCGGAGAAGTGCGTGAGCCGACCGCGCGGACGCGGGCCCGGCTGACGCCGTCGAGCTGCTCCGCGTCGGCCTGGACCGCGCCGGCGATCGCCGTGGCCGTCACGACCAGCTCCGCTCCCTCGGTGCGGTCGAGGTCCAGGTCCGGCCTCGGCTCCGGGCGCAGCGAGCGCAGGGCCCACCGCAGCCCGAGCACGAACAGCAGCACCCCGAGCACGATCGCCGCGATGCGGGCCGGGGTGGCGTGCCCGCCGAGCCAGTCCAGGGCGATCGGGTCCAGCAGCGGGCGGCGGCCGCGGAACTCGCCCAGCCCGCCGGAACCGACCGCCAGGGCCAGCGCCCCGCCCAGGAAGGCGAGCAGCCCGACGAGGAACGTCAGCGTCCGTTCGCCGGCGTACGACCGGGAAAGGGCCTTCGCGGCGGCTGGCCGGCTCATCGGCGGTCCTTCGGCGAGTCGACGACGACCGACACCTTCGGCCGCCGCACCAGCGGGATCTCGTCGAGCAGCGCCGAGACCGTGGCGAGCAGGCGCGGCCGCAGTTCGGCTTCCGTCTCGAGGGCGCTCTTCGCGCGGACGCGGATGCGGCGGGCGCTCGCCGTGACCGACGCACCCGCGACGTTGTCCTGCGCGCGCACGGTCAGCCCGACCAGCCGGGCCAGCGAGCGCGGTGACGTCGAGACACTCACCTCGTCCGCCGGGTCGGTCAGCCGCACGGCGCGGTTCCCCGCGGCGAGCGCGCACCCCACCAGGACCAGGCCCGCCGCGGCCAGCACGCCGGCTCCGACGCGCACCGCGTAGGCGTCCCAGCCCAGCGACGCGAGGTCCGCCTGCCAGCGCGGCCACGGCACGAGCAGCGGCGCCGAGCCCGGGCGCCACCAGTGCCAGCCGACCTCCAGCGCCAGCAGCGCCCCGGCCGCCGCGAAGGCCAGACCCAGCAGGGTGGCGAGGATGCGGACGAACGGGCGCACGGCTACCGCACCCTCGGCGGGACGTCCGGCAGCAGCGCGGACACCGTCACGGCCAAGCTCCGCACGCGGTAGCCGGTGATCCCCTCGACCTCCTCGGCCACCTTGGCCCGGACGTCGCCGACGACCGCGCGGACCGCCGCCGGGTAGCGCAGGGCCAGGTCGAGGGCGAGGTCGACGTCGTTGTCCTGGCCGCCGACTTTCGCTTTCGGCCCGGTCTTGCCGTCCCGCGCGGTGCCGGGTACCCGGCCGGCCGCGTGCTGGGCGACCTTGCGGACCACCGCGTGCCCGATCGTGAGGGTGCCGCGCTCGGCCGGTTCGGCGAGCTTCCGCGGCACGTCCAGGGCGGGGCTCACTTGTCGCGGCCCTTGCCGAACAGCTCGCCGAGGTCGAGTTCGCCGTCGAGGACCCGGCCGGCGACCAGCCCGATGATCCCGACGGCCAGGGTCACCAGGAACGCGGTGAACCCGCTCGTCGCGGCGAGGCCGAGGACCAGCCCGGCCAGGAGCCCGGTCTGCGTTGCGTTCACATGTCCTCCTTGGACTGGGGACGGACGGGGGAGGGGACCGGTCATTCCACGCGCGTGGATTCGGGTTCTTCCTCGCCCGGCAGGAAGATGTCGTTGACGGCGATGTTGACCTCGATCACCTCGAGGCCGGTGATCTGCTCGACCGCGGTGATCACGTTGCGCCGGATCGCGCGGGCGACGTCGGTGATGCGCGCGCCGTACTCGACGACGACGTCGAGGTCGATCGCGGTCTGCTTCTCGCCGACCTCCACCGACACGCCCGTGGTGGTGACCGTGCCGGAGCCGGGGATCCGTTCGCGCAGCGCGCCGATCGCGCGGGACACCCCGCCGCCGCCGAGGGTGTGCACGCCGGCGACTTCGCGGGTGGCCAGGCCGGCGATCTTCTGCACGACCAGCGACGAGATGGTGGTGCGGCCGGCGGCGCCTTCTTCGTTGAGCGGCGTGACCGTGCCGGGGCTTTCGGTCCGTTCCGGGTGCATGCGTGCGGGCTCCTCTCGGCTGTTCTCGCCCTTACGATGCCCGGACGCGCGAGACCCTCACGCAAGGTCGCCCGATCGGGTTAATCTCAGCCCGGGTGGACGTCCACGACGTGCACGTTCACCACCGAGGCGACCCCCAGCTGCCGGGCCAGCTCCGCGGTGACCTCCCGCCGGAGCGCTTCGGCCGCCGCGTCGGCGATGATGCCGAACCGGACGGACACCAGCACCTGCACGACGTCGTCCTCGACGGCGACCGCCGAGATCCGCACGCCGAACGGGGCCCGGTCCGTGGCGATCGTGCGGGTCAGCCGGTCGACGACGCCTTCGGTGACGCGCAGCCGGCCCGCCTCGCCGGGCACCTCCACCACCGTCCGGCGGCCGCGCGCGACGGCCCGCAGCACGCGTTCGACCAGGCCCGGTGGGGTCGGCACCCGGCGGCGGGCGGCGGCGCGCACGGCGTCCCAGCGGGGGTCCCGCTCGGGGTCCGGTATCTCGGCCATCACCGCTCCCTCAGCTCGGCGAGCAGCGCCACCCTGGCCCGGTGCAGCCGGGAACGCAAGGCAGCGACGTTCACGTCGAGCACTTCGGCGACCTCTTCGTAGCTCAGGCCCTCCAGCTCGCGCAGCACGAGCGGGACGCGCTGGGACAGCTCGAGCCTGCCGACCGCCCGCAGCACCGCGTCGACCTCTTCGGCCCGCACGACCCGGCCTTCGGGGCCGGGCACCGCCGCGGCGAGCAGTGCGCTGTCCACAGTGGACTGCGGGTCGGGGTCGTCGAGGGAGACCGTGGGACGGCGGCGGCGCAGCACGGCGAGCGCGCTGTTGGTGACCACGCGGTAGAGCCACGTCGACACCGCCGACTCCTGCCGGAACCCGGAGAGGGATCGCCACGCGGCCAGCCACGCCTCCTGCACGACGTCCTCGGCCTCGGCCGCGCTGCCGGTGATCCGCAGCGCGACCCGGTACATCCGGGGCGTGTGCTGCCGCACCAGCGCGCCGAACGCGGTGTGGTCGCCGCCCGCGGCCCGGGCGAGGAGCTCGGTCTCGTCGTTCACCCGGCGTCCCGGCGGTAGCGCAGGAGCGTGAAGCCGTCCTCGACGAGGATCGACGCGAGGGCGAGCCGGCGCGGCACGGCGGGCGCGGCCCCCGCGGCGATCCGGCCCGCGGTCCCGGCCACGAGCAGCGGCGCGACGGTCAGGCACAGCTGGTCGACGAGGTCCGCGGCGACGAGCCGGGCGAAGAGGCCGGGGCCGCCTTCGCAGTCGACGCGGCGCAGGCCGCGGGCCGCGAGCAGGTCGAGGGCCCGGGCCAGGTCGACGTCTTCGGCGCCCGCGCGCAGGACCTCGGCCCCGGCGGCTTCGAGCGCGCGCGTGTCGGCGGTGTCGGTGGTGACCACGATCGGGGGGACGGCGGTTTCGGTGAACAGCCGGGTTGCGGGGTCGAGGTCGGCGGTGCGGGTCACGACGGCGATCGGCGGGACGGTCGCGAACCCGAGCCGGCGACGGCGTTCGAGGCGTTTCGCGCCCGCGACGACCCCGCGGTAGTTCTCGGCGCGGGCCGTCCCGGCGCCGACGAGGACGACGTCGGCGAGGTCGCGGCCGAGCAGGAAGACCTTCCGGTCGGCGGCGTGCGAGAGCCCGGCCGAGGTGGTGTCGATCTCGACGGCACCGTCGGCGGACGCGACGAAGTTCACCTGCACCCAGGGCCGGTCGAGGTCTTCCGGGTAGGCGTAGATCTCTTCGAGGTCCGAACCGCTCAGTTCGCCCGTCCGATCGGGCCACACGCGCTGCACCCGATCATCCCAGCATGGACGTGAATCAGGTCTCTACCGGGGGATATGCCCGCTCATCGGTACCTGGGGCGCGGATAGGCTCTGCGACCATGCCCGCGCACCTGACCGGCCGCCGTCCCGAGCTGTCCGCCGACGAGCTGATCGGCGCGCTGGTGCCGCCGCCGCGCTTCGGCGCCGTCCGGTTCGGCACCTACGTCCCGAATCCCGACGAGCCGAGCCAGGCCGCCGCGGTCGAGGCGTGCTCGGCGTTCGCGGCCAAGGTCGGGCCGCGCCGGGAGAAGAAGCGGTTCAAGCTCTTCGGCGGAGCTGCGGAGCCGGCCGGGCCGATGGGGCTCTACCTCGACGGCGGGTTCGGCGTCGGCAAGACCCACCTGCTCGCCTCGACGTGGCACGCGGCGCCGTCGCCCAAGGCGTACGGCACCTTCGTCGAGCTGACCCACCTGGTCGGCGCGCTGGGGTTCGCCGAGGCCGTCCGGCGGCTGTCGGAGCACCGGATCCTGGCCATCGACGAGTTCGAACTGGACGACCCGGGCGACACCACGCTGGTCACGCGGCTGCTGCAGGAGCTGATGGACGCGGGTGTGTTCGTCGCGGCGACGTCGAACACCCTGCCGGAGAAGCTGGGCGAAGGCCGGTTCGCCGCCGAGGACTTCCTGCGCGAGATCCAGACGCTGTCGGCCCGCTTCGGCGTGGTCCGCGTCGATGGCCCGGACTACCGTCACCGCGGCCTGCCGGACGCGCCGCCGCCGGTCTCGCCGGACGAGCTGGAAGCGTCGGCCGCCGCGCACGAAGGGTCCACTGTGGACGACTTCGACGCGCTGTGCGCGCACCTGGCCGAGCTGCACCCGTCGCGCTACGGCCGGCTGCTCGACGACGTCACCCGCGTGCACCTGCGCGGCATCCACCCGGCGCCGGACCAGAACGTGGCGCTGCGCCTGGTCGCCTTCGCCGACCGGCTCTACGACCGGGCCATCCCGCTGGTCGTGTCGGGCGAGCCGCTGCCGTCGCTGTTCACCGGCGAAATGGTCGACGGCGGCTACCGCAAGAAGTACCTGCGCGCGGTCAGCCGGTTGACGGCGCTGGCGCGGGACGCCGTGCCGGCCAGCTGAACAGCACGACCGCGACGGCGAACAGCGTGCCGCCGGCCACGTCGGTGAGGTAGTGGTAGCCCATGCCGACGAGCCCGGCCGCCGCGGCGAGCAGCGCCACCGCGGACAGCACGACCACGACGACCCGGCGCGTGACGAGGACGAGCACCGTCAGCACCGCCACCAGGCTCACCGTGTGACCGCTCGGGTAGACCAGGACGCCGTTCTTCCAGCGGTCGTACAGCGGTTTGAGCAGCCAGCTCGTCAGCAGGATCGCCAGGACCGGCGCGCCCAGGGCGAACCCGGCCTCCAGCCGCCGTCCGGCGCGCAGGCAGAGGAAGACCCCGAGCAGGCCCAGCGCGAGCACCACGTACGGCTCGGTCGGGAGGACCAGCGCCCGCAGCACGCCCGGGCTCAGGTGCGCGACGGCACCGGCCGCGGCGGCGTCGAGGGCGCCGGGCGTCGTCCCGCCGGCGAACGGCAGGCCCAGCAGCAGCGCGAGCAGGCCGCAGACCGCGGCCGGCACTCGGATCGTCCTCACCCGCGCGAGGGTAGCCGGG
>Ga0070663_100001065_pt1 | contig 15017 bp, 5 predicted proteins | sample KBSC63metaG_FD_65646 | JGI IMG/M metagenome (GOLD analysis project Ga0070663, IMG submission 65646) | Corn rhizosphere microbial communities from Kellogg Biological Station, Michigan, USA - KBS C6-3 metaG | ecosystem: Host-associated > Plants > Roots > Rhizosphere > Soil ...
GGCGTGCTCGTCGAGCTGGGCGAAGCACCCTATCAGTTCAAGGACAGTCAGCCGAAGACGTTCTACGCCAAGTATGTCGAAGACAACGGCCGAGAAGGCGTCGTTTGGGGAAGGCACTTTCCTGCGGCGTTGCGCGCCGGTGAAGCTGACATCGGCGACCGCATCTGGTTCGTCCGCAAGCCGACGCCACCCGAGTTGCGCGACAACAGCGAAGGCCTTCTGCCTTGCGACCTCACTGAGTTCGCAGTCGAAGTCAGGGAAAAGGCGCAACTACTGCCCGAAGATGTGCCTGACGCATCTACGTCGGCGCCAGGCCAAGGTCCGACCTACCGGTTCCGCATTACCGATCCGGTCGCATCGCGGGAAAGCCCGAGTGCCGATGTAGTGCTGAGCGAAAACGTCGCCGGCCTGGCGTCGGCCCTGGAACTGCGCCGTGGGCGTTCTGTCCACGTTGAAGACTTTCGCCTGGGGAAGATTTGGCAGCTCGAGGTCGACTCGAGCGGCGCGGTTCGCAGCACTGCGGGATCGGCATTCAATATCGCCGATCTGTCCGATGCTGATGCGGCTCCCGCCATCAAGCAGGAGGAGCCCACCCCACCGCAACCTGGTTCATCCACCGCGCAGGAAATCGACAGACGACTCCTGCAACGGGTGACCACGGTTCGCCAGCAAGACGTTGACAAAGCTCGCCTGGCCGTCGGCTTGTCTACGCCGCACGGCACTCCACTGGAAGCAAGCCCCAGTTCCAGCGCGGCGACCCTTGTTGACGCTGGTAGTGCCACCGAACTCCCGCCCGCCCCTTCGGGTCAACGTTCTCAGGGACTGCCGACCGGAAACGCACCTGGTGGGAAACAAGCTTCGGCAACGGCTGAAACGTCCACGACCGCCCCCCTTCTCAAGGTAGTGCATCCACTGCCTCCAGCAGACACGAGCGCCAATGGCTTTACCGGCGATCCAGCAGACCGCCCCACGCCTTCTGAGACCATCAGCAAGCTGCTTGAGTGCATCACATACGAGATGCAAAAGAATGGCAGCGTGCTCTACCTGGTTCATGAGCGCCCAGCCTTCATCGACCACGGTCAGCAGATCCTGATGCACAAGGCGGCGAATGACGACGACGAAGCCGTGCTCGCGGCCGTGTTGCTCGCGAAGGAGAAGTGGGGCGGAAAGATCGAACTCACCGGCACTGAGGAGTTCAAGCGCCGGGCACTCGCCGTCATGCTGAAGCACAACGTTGACGTGCAGCTCAAGAACCCCCAGCAGGAAGCGCTCCGGCGCGAGCTGATGCAAACCACTCCACGGACCGATGTGGCGCAGGACGACTCGAAGCCGAAGCCCCTGCTGGGCAAGCCCGCGACCCAGCGCACTAACGACGAACGGCCCGCCGCTTCTCCGGCCAAGTCGACATCGCCCATCGCCACCGCCACGCCTGCCGCAACCGCACCTGCCACCCCAGAAACAGTGCCGACACCAGCGGCAGCGACCCCTCCCATGGCCGCCGAGCTGGCACCGATTCACGCAAGAGACTGGTGGGCAGTGCAGCGTGATGCCATCCACTACTGGTCCCGCAACATGACCGAGCGGGACGCCGACATGAAGCGACTGGGACCCGAGCCGGCGGAGACGCACATGTTCTGGTTCGACAAGGCAGGGAGACGCTGTGACCCTCCTGCCGACGCGGAAGCGTTCGTCACTCGGGTCGCAGCGGACAAGGCCAACAGCAAGGAGCTAAACATGGCAAGGAAGCAAGGTACGCCACAGGAGGCACCACAGGTCGTGCTGCGGGGAGTCAAGAAGGTGGGCGACAAGTTTGAGACGACCGCCTTGCTCTTCAAGGGCAAAGGGGACTTCCTGCAGGGTTTCATCACGGTTGGCGGGCAAAAGCGCCATGTAATCGTGCACATGAACGAGCGAAAGCCCGACAGCGAGACAGGCGAGTTGCGGCCGAACTTTCTGCGTATCTCCGAAGCGCAGGGCGACGCGAAGAATCCTCGGTGGAAGGAGATCGGATACGGCAATGCCGTCAACCATCGTGCCGATGGCAAGCCGGTCTACTTCGACGAGGTGCTATTCAACGTCGGCAACGATGTGGTGAAGGCGCGTGCGACCAGCTCGGTCGATTCAGAGCTCCATCGCAGCCTTGGCTTCGTAGAAGCTCGGAAGTCACGAGCTGCCGCGAACGACAGCTCCGGCCGCCCCGCGGAGGCCGCCCTCCCAAAAGCGGCGCCGGCGGCGGATGTGCAGGAGGCCGTGGCCGGCGCAGCAGCTCCCACAAAGTCGCGGCCTAGCTCGCGATCGAGGGCCGCGGCATGAAACGCCTGACCTTTCCGCGACACGGCCCCTTCAGGCCGCTCCCCTGGGCCGTCGCGCTCGCCTGCGCAATCACCGTGGCTGGCGCTGTCGCGGCGCCCTGCCGAAGCGAGAGCGCTGCCACTCGCGGTGGCCAGGCCGGCTACGAAGCCGACAGACGGGGCGCTGACCAGACCGAGCAGCAAGATAGATCGGCCTCGGACATCCTGGGGCGGTGCGTCGCTGGCATCACTGGCGTAGTCACCACACCGACGTTTCCCTCGCTCGCGTCGATCTTCGAGCAGATCAAGACCGAGATCTGCAGGATCGCGAGCCAACAGGTGCACCAATCGGTTGGCAGCGTGAGCATCGAGATCGAAAACGCGATGCGTGGAATCCCGACCCAAGGGCAGGTCGTTACGGTGCCAATCATCCCAGCGGCCAGCGCGACCGTGAGCAGCTCGGACAGCACACCCAGTGCAAGCTCAGACTTCTGGCGACGTATCTGGCGCTGACCGGCGCCCGGCATCAAATTGGTAAGACCGGCCCTCAGTGGGCCGGTTCTTTATTGGGCGTCGGACAAGGGTTGTTCTGGATGCGAAATCAACGAAGAGCCAAGCGAGAAAGGTCTCGCGCGCCACGCGTTGATCTTGACGCGTTACGTGTCAAGATCGCAATGCTTGTCTCGATCAATGAGGTTTTGCAAATCGAGAACCGGGAGCTTCGCGCTCAACTCAAGGAATCGAATGTCGTCCGCTCCGGAAGGCTTGGCTCAATCAAGGCTTCATAGTTCAGCGACAAAGGGCGGCAGTGGGCTGCAAGGCGCCGGCCGGCATCGGCGCCGCAGCGGTCGAGGACGACCCTTTGGCGACATCCGGTCTGCTGAATTCATCACCTCGAACCGGCCGGTCGGCCCCCTCCGATGGCCTTCATGGCCTTCAGGCCGGCCGTTTCGCGCTTTGCGACTGGCCGTCGGCCCGGCCGACACTCAGCACAATTCGCCGACACCGCTGCTAACAGCATGGTTGTCGCACCCCATCAAGCCACCTTCTTGCCGGCCTTAGGAAGTAGGCTCCGAATCGTGGATCGGAGTCGGAGAGCGGTACGCCGCCTGTCGCCACCCGTCGTCAAAGCGGTACTCCATCACCTTGTCTACAGGATCTTGAATCCGGTGCAGTTGCGGGTCTGAGCTGCTCAGGTTGTCGACCACATAAAGCCAGAACCGGTCACCTTCATCTCGCGCTTTCTGGAACTGTGGGACCGATAGGCCTACGTTCGACAGGTCCCAAGCCGCAGACAGGGACTTGACCTCGATGTACCGCTCGATGACACCCGACGCGTCATAGGACTCTATGTCGTAGCCAGCGTTGAAGTGATCCATCTTCACCGGCACGCGTCCCTGTCGTCGCTCGAACTCCATCACCAACTCAGTGCCGCGTCGGTCGACCTCCAGCTGGTGTTTGGTGTTCTCGCCCGGTACGCCCGCTTCCTCGCCCTCCCTTCCCGGACGGAGGAAGGACTTCCCAACGAACTTCGTCTTGTGCGCCGGCTTGACTCTGCCTAAGCCCGATCGGCCGGATCGTTCACGCCCGTCACTCGCGCTGCCTTCCTCGCTGCCTCCGTCCTCATTCGGTCCATCCTCCGTCGCAGCGCGCTCTGCGTCCGAGCGCGAACCGGCAGCGGCCTCCCCTGCCTCATCTTCGTCCGGCGCAGCGACTGGCCCAGTCACCCCAGGCACCTCATGTCCCGCAACAGCCCCCACGCCAGCGCCTGGCTCGTCGGAGGACTCGGGCCGTTCTCCCAGCACCACATCTGCAAAGCCCAACTCGCTCAGCGTGCGCTCAGCATCGTCGACGGACTCCGCGACCAACAATTCCTTGAGGGCCGCAGCTACCGCCCCGGCTCCGGCCTCGGGCAGCGAGAGAAACGCCAACTCACGCGCAACTGCCGTTTCCACGCCGCGTTGTCCGCGCACGACCAATAGTCGATCGGTGTCCGGCTCGATCACGGCCGCGACGCCTTCTGCCGGCGTTTCGCGCTCACCCAGCGCATAGCTGACCTTGAGTGAGCCCGCTTCCCAGACATCCGGCGGTTCTTCGGCACACGAGGCCTGCACGTCGCCCTCCAGGCTGGCAATGACGCGACGCACCAGCGGCCAACGGTCTTGGAGTCGCGCCCGCCATGTCTCGCTCGGTCGCGGGTCCTCGCACTCCACGATGCGCGTCAGAACCACTTCGCTCAATCCACGAACGCCGGCACTAGCCATTGCCACCCAGGCTCTCTCGGGACGTCGAATGGTGTGGTCGCGAACGGTCTCGTCGAACTTGCCGGCCAGCCCCGGCCGGTCTTCGAAGTAGACACCGCTTGGCTTGCGGAGGAAGTGCCGCGCGCTAGGCACTACCGTCGCTTGGCTCAGTTGTGTGATCCAGTCCTGACGCTCCGCGATCGCGCCCACGAGCATCGCCCAGCAGCTGCGATTGATCTCGACGTCGCGGTCCAACATCTGCCGGCGATCGGCATGGTCGGATGCTATCTCCAGCAGCACAGAGAAAGCATCCTCGGCCGAGGCCTCCGCCCTAACGCCCAAGCGATCCAGCAGACGCGAGAAGCGCAGCCAGTCTGTGCCAAGACGCGTCCTGAATCGCCCAAACGGATGCACGGACCGAATGGCCTGGCCGGGGCGCACATATCCATCTTCGACTGCCAGGCACGGCTGGTCTTTCAGGCGTGCGACCGATGGATCTTCGTGCTGCTGGTCAAGGTAGGTATAAACCTCGAGGTTCACCTTGCGACCCGCCGCGGCCTCGTGAAGTAGGTGCTGCACGACCTGATCAGGCCTCGGATTGATCTCGATGCCAAGAGCGGCCAGCAGGGATGGCTTGCCTGGCGCCGGCTCCTGTTGGGCTACGCTTTGCAGCGGCTGTGGTACGTCTATGAACTGCGCCTGCGACTGAAACAGGAACGCACGGAAGCTCGCATATACCTTCGTCGGCGGCTGGAGCGCACTTCCCTGTGAAGACGGCAGCCAAGCTCTTGTACGCAGTCCTGAAAGGGCCGTCCGCTGATCGACCAACTGCGGCCACAGACGGGCCAAACCCTCGAACAACCGCCGGGCTGCAACACGCCCCTCTGCGCCGCCAAGCGCAGTCACCTCATCGGCGCGCGCCAGCACATCGTCGGCACGAGGAACGTCCGCAGCACCCAACCATCGCAGGACGTCGACGACACCAGGTCGCGCCGCCCACCCCCGGTCGACGTAGTCACTCGGCGGATCACCCAGTACCGAAACCAGGTCGTCGGACCGCAGGTAGAGCTGCCTGGATGCGCGAAATCGACCGTCCTCGCAGGGCACCATTGGTAGCGCGCGCAGCGTGTTGCGGACGGCGTCGTCGTCACGGATCTCACCGATGTGCCGAGCCACCAGCCGTAGCAGCTCGCTCCGAATCTGTGGTGGCGGCGGTACGGCGGCACGAAATGCCGTCGGCACGTAGTCCATCAAGTAGGTTCGCAAGTCGAGAGACTTTGCTCCCAAATGGTTGACGAGAAGAGGGCCAAAGGTGGCCGCCACGGATGGGTCGACCAATCGAGCAAGGTTCAGTGGATCTTGGAAGTTGCCTGGTACGGCCAGCCCATCCAGTGTTCGAAGTTCGCCGCCAGAAGGCCAGAGCGAGATCTGACGCAGCCGCGAACGCAGGCCGGGCTGTTGAGAAAGCTCGACATGCCTGTCGTCGATCCAGGTCAGCAGCTTCGGCAGCCAGGCTGCATCAGCGAGGCTAGCCGCTGCAATACTTTCGCCTCCCGCCTCCTCGAGCACCTCAACCAATCCAGCCAGGTCGAAGTGGTCCACCAGCTTTAGCAGCTCTGGCGGATTGTCGTCGGCCACCCACTTGTCATCGGGGCCCAGCACACTCACGACCCTGCGTGTCACCTCACCCGCCCGCCGGAGCCACGAGGCTGGCGCGAGCGAACCCTCGAGCGTCAACCAGAAGCTGCAGTCCAGCAACCGATTGCGTGCGGTAGCGGCTTTGTCCTTGGGCACACGCTGGAGCAGAGTCTCCACTACGGAGGCGAGTGCTCGACGGTTCGCCGCACTTCGCAACCACTCCGGCGCGTTGGTCAGCGGCCTTCGCTCCGTCAGGGTGCTAGCCAGGGCCGCCTTGGTTAGCGCATCGAGTTCAAGGTCAACGACCCCCACCTCGAGCAACACGTTCCGGTGCGGACGCAGTTCCGGGTGGACGATGTTCAAGCCGAGCACCCCAAAGAACGGTAGGCACTCGGCTGCCTCTTTGGAGGCTGCGTTGTGGCGGGCGGCCGACGGCACGCAGAAGCACTCGCGCGACGTCCACACCATTTCACCGGCAGTGACTACTGGTTTCGCCAGCTGCCAGAACGACTGGAAGCAGCCGTCGATCGCACCCTCCGTCGCATCATCGTGCAATGCCCGGCAACGGGTTAGCAGTTGCCAAAACGCGGCGGGCTTCAGCACGTCACGCAATCGCGGCAGTGCGTCGGCAAATGCCCGCGCGGCGGCGCGGACGGCGGCCCGGTTCCAGTCACCCTGATAGTCACCATTGAAAAGGATCGTCTTGCGGTCGGTCGACGGATAAAAGTCGGCATTGACGAGCACCGGCAGCGCGATGGACTGCTCAGTAGGCAGCGCCGCGTAGAGAAGTCCGTGTTCTGGCAGCGAGTCGTCCAGCGGCACGCCCACCGTCACGGTGGCGTTGCGCTTGGCCTCGATTCGGGAGTGATGTTGCTGCCGCAGCGACGCGGCTTCTGCCTCGAAGTCGACCGTCAGGCGTTTCCAGACGCGTGCCGCCCCGTCGGCCACGACCAGAATCTCGTCTGTGGACGCGTCCCGATCGCACTCCACTGTGAGGATGGCATTGCCATCCACCTTGAGTTCGAGCGTGCTCAGACGCTTCAGGAACGGCGCGGCTTGCATCAGCGCGTTGCGCAGCGCCTGCGCCATTGAGGGACCGACGTTGCTCGGCAATACTGGCCGGCCAAGCGCTGTCCGCAGGGCAGACGGCGTACGTGCCCAGGGTAGTTCGAAGCGAGTTCCGGGGAACGCAGTCGTCAGTCTTTCGGCAAAGATGCGCCGGTCCTCCGACTCAGCCGGATCCAACCGCCAGTACCACAGGCCTGAGCGCAGGTCCGGTTGATCGGTGATCTGGTAGACCGAGATGAAGCCGATGCCGAAGGCGCCTGTGGTGTCTTCTTCCAACCGCTTGTGGCCGCTGGCCACACGCCGGAAGGCATGGAAGTCGCAGCACTTGCGGCCGTCCCCCACCGCGTCCCACGCGCAGCGAGGTTCGTGCACGGAGCCGCAGTCGGAGAACTGCGCGTCGTTACTGACGATCAGCGCCGCGTCCGCCACATCGAGCCCGATGCACGTCGCGCCGACAGCATCGTCGGCGTTCTGAATTAGCTCGTTCGCCAGCGTCGCCCATCCCTCGAGGTCGCGGAGCTTGGCGTTCAGGAAGCCGAGGTAGTCGACGCCTTGGGAGAGATACAACGCAGCGCCCCTATCTGCGAGTTCTATCAACGGAACTTTTCGTGCACGATGTAATGCGCCGCTGCCGCATCTCTGGGTGCAGTGGCCGCACTGCACAGCCGTGCGCATCCTCGCCCCCCGGGTACACCCGACCTCAGTTCCAACAGCACTTGCTTTAGCGTCATTCGTGTTGTCTCTCTTGTTCGATCAAGGCCGCACAGCTGCTGAGCAGAGGTTGCAGTAGTCACAACGGCCGCAGGCCTTCGCGTTCGGCTGCGGCGGCAGCACGTTGTCGCGAAGCGCCTGCGCCGCCCCCCGCACGTTGCGCTTTACGTCGGCGATGAAGTCGTCGTCGACCGAGCGGCGCTTCCGCTTCTGCTCATCCAACTCGTAGATCTCGACATAGTCCGCCGGGCGGCCGGTCAGTTCCTGGTAGCCCAACGCGTAGATGTGGAGCTGGGTTTCGGTGACGGCCTCGGCCTGCGCTCGGTCATTCGACTTGAGATCGACAATCGTCACCTCGCCCGTGTCGATGCGGCGCACGAGGTCGATGCGGCCGGCCACCGACACGCCATCACCGAGGGCGATCTCGATCGCCTTCTCCGAGAACTCGAGGTGCTTGAAGTCGGCGGCATTCCGCCGGATGTAGGCATCGATTACGCGCCGCGCGGCGTCGTCGAGCTTCTCGCGCAGGGCGGGGTAGGCGTAGGGGGCGCGTAGATGCCGCTGGACCAAGGCCGCGGCCTCCTCGGCGCCAACGGCCTCGCCGCGAATTGCCCGCGCATGCACTTCCGCCAGCGCGTCGTGCAACGACTTCCCGTAGCCTAGTGCTTCGTCCAGCGGCGCGTTAAACCCGTACAGGATTCGCAGCTTGAACTGGTACGGGCACTCGAAGAAGTACTTCACGTCGGAGAAAGACAGTGTGACGTTGGCGACCGAGGCCTTCGGCCGCGGCTCGAGCCGGGTGCGGCCTGTGTAGTCGGGCGAGCGCCGCTTGACGTACTTCGAGGCGAGCACGTCATTGAAGTAGTCGGACGGGCGCTGGGCGAGCTGGTTGCCGGGAGTTGGGGCCCAACTGAGGTGCAAGAACTTCTGCGATCGCGTCACGGCCACGTAGAACAAGCGCCGCTCGTCGGCGTCGCCACCTTTGTAGCGCGCTGCGTTGTCGAATGCCTGCTCCGGTATCAGGTGCCAGGGTGTGCGACCGCCTGCGCCCTTGGATGGGAACCGGTTCTTCACGAGCTGGGGAACAAACACCACCGGCCACTGCAACCCTTTTGCCTGATGCACGGTCATGATGCGCACGGCGTCCGGGCTCACGAATGCATTGTCTTGCCAGCCTTCCGGGTAGGCGTTCTCCGCATGGTGCTCCAGAAACCCGGCAAAGGACTGGTACTTCTCTACCGGGCTCGAGTGGAAATGGATGCTCTCAAAGTCAGAGATCGCTTGGCTGAACTTGCCCAGGTTGTAGAAGACCACCTCGCCCCGCCCTTTGGGCACAGCCTCTTCACGCAAGCCGCAGGCCTCGATGAAGGCCATGTACTGGCGCTGCAGGTTGTAGACCTTGAACTGGCCGATGTCAGCGCGCGCCATGTCCCATCTCGCCTTCGCGGCCGCAGCGGCGGCGCGGGTGAGTGCAGATGATGAGATGCCGAGCTCAGCCGTTTCCCAGGCGCCCTTCAGTGCAGCGTCGTTGATGCGGCCGGCCAGGAAGTAGAAGAGCCGGCGCGCCGCCTCGGCTTCGGGGGCGTGGAACAGGTTGTCCATGCCGGTGATGACGTAGGGCACGCCAGCAGAGTCGAGAGCCTGCATGACCGCTTCCCCATCGCGACGCACCGAACGCAGCAGGATCGCCATGTCCGACCACGAGATGCCGCGCTCTGCCGCGCCATCACGGATCGCTACGCCGCGCAGCGCTTGGCAAGTACGCGCGATGTGCCCGGCCTCCTCCGGGGGAGAGTCGAACGGCAGTGCCGTGATGTCGCCAGATTCGAAGGTCTGCGCGTCGGTGGCTTTCATCGCCTTGGGAAGGCGTTGCACTACGCGGGCGATGAAGTCACGCGCGACCGCCACGATACCCTCGCTGGAGCGGAAGTTCTCCTCCAAATGGACCTGGGTGACCGCGGGGTAGCGGGACTCGAAGCTCAGGATGTTGCGGACGTCGCTGCCACGCCACTGGTAAATGGTCTGATCGTCGTCGCCGACCACGCAGGTGGCGGCGCCCAGACCATGGAGCTCCGCGACCACGGCTTCCTGCACTGGATTGACATCCTGGTACTCATCCACGATGACGTGGCGAACGCGGGCAGCCAAGCGTAAGCGAAGATCGGCGTTCTCCTGCAGAACGGTGACGGCTGCCTTCAGGATGCCCGAGTAGTCGAGATAGCCGCGTTGGTGAAGCAGCTGTTGATAGCGCGGCAACTGCGCGGCGACCGAGTTAGCAGCGAGGAGCTTGGGATCGACCGGTCGATCCTCGCGCAGGATGTTGAGCGACGAGATGAAGTTGCGGGTGTCGACATAGCGCCGAAGCGCCTGGCCGGTGAGGGTCGCGCTCTGGGTCAGACCGGAAGCCTTGGAATGCCGGTCGACAAATAGCGTCTGCTGCACCTCGTTCAGCACCTCGTACTTCATGAACTGGGGAACCTCAGACTTGAGCAGTTCAAGGCAGAAGCCGTGAATTGTGCCGACGTACATCTCCGCGACCCCAGGAATGTCGCCAAGCTGCTCGCGGCACCGAAGCTGAATGCGCTCCTTCAGCTCGGCCGCGGCCTTCTCCGTGAAAGTGAAGGCAATGATGTTGACAGGCTTGCATCCGCCGCCGCCCTGTTCCACAGGGCGAAGCAGCGTCACCACCCGCTGTGCGACGACTTCGGTCTTGCCCGATCCAGCGCATGCAATCAATTGGAGGTGACCGCGAACGTGGGTTATGGCAGCTTGTTGGGCTGCAGTGAAAGCGGCCCCGCTCATCGATACGGGCCCACGTCGATCCCCAGGCAAGCGCAGACGAGCGCCGTTGTCGAAGGCTTGCGGAATACCATTCCCTGCTCCCCGTTCCTTTGTATGTGGAGTCTATGGCAAGGTTGCCTTGCGGACCTCAGGGAGAACGCTGCCGGGCCGAGCGGATCAGCATTTGCATTAGGGCACCACAGTTGCTCCATCGCCGGGGGGATTCGATCTGCGGGACAGCGGTGAAGCTTCGCGTGGGGGTCAGGCCTGCTGTTGAGCCGTCGGGAAGCTGCCGCCCGTCAATGTCGACTTCTGGCCAGCGGCGAAGGCCAACGGACAATTCGAGCGACAGGTCGCTGACACGTTGCCGACATCCGAACTGCTATGACGGCAAAGTGATGCAGACCGGTCGGCCAAGTTCGTCGATGTACGGTCGAAGTCGACCCATTGCAGCCGGCGGCGGTTTTCTCAGCGAGCGACCGGTTTACTTCGGAACTTGACGTTCGCTGTCACCGTCGAGAAAGTTAGCGATGGCCACATCGGTCGTTCGAACGTGGCCAGCATCGACTACCCCGAAGCGGCCGGTCGTAGTGCCTGCTCCGGGACTTTAATGACCGGTGTTGATCCGCACCTCGCGCTCTGGTGCGAAACGAAGAATTCAGCGATGCTGCGCGCATCGCGCATCGCGCGTCCCTCGGCCGCGGTTCGTGCCATCCGTCAAGGAGGAGGTCATGCGAGCATTCCTTTTCGCTTTCATTCTTACCGTCGGAGGCTGCGGCAGCCTGAGTCCCACCCCGCCGCTGACGCCTTATGACGTAGAGACTCCGCCGCCGTCAGGTGCGGATGAGTACTCATGTATCGGACCGCACGGCCCCTTGCCGCCCAGAAGCGGGGTAATAATTACTAGACCCTACGCAAAAGCGCAGATACCACCAAATGGACAAGCGGATCTTGTTGCGCGCATACCGTCTAGTAGCCAAGTAACGGCGCTGCACTGCTACCGAATGGAGTCATCTTTGATAAGTATCCGGTCTATCGCTGCCCCTTGAATGCCACCTGCTCCGGCGATGGTGTGTTTCGGGACGCCTATCGACGTAGCACCGACTCTCCACAGTGGGATGAAATAGTTGTCCATTTTGTGAGTAGCAGCCGATATTCACAGCACGTCAATGTTCACATTCAATTGAAATGAAGAGGGGTAGACATGATCGGCTCCAATATTCAACGATCGCGGCCGCTCGTCACTGGCCAAGGCAGTGGCTATATCGAACAGGTGCCAGGATTCGTCGTAGTTGATCCGACATGGATGGAGGTTGTTTCCAACGATCTTATGGCATATCCCCCTGCTGCCGCAATTCACTATATATACCCGGAAAATCAATGCGGCAAGGACAATAGGGTGAGGATTGCCGACACTACACTCTTCCCGTGGAACGCAATATGCTCCCTGTATATTGAAGGTCGCACTGTTAGCGGCAAGGCTTCTGGCTTCTTTGTATCTCCACAATGCATTATTACAGCAGGACATGTCGTCTATCCAGATCGCCACTGGCTGAATGCAATCACCATAGTTCCCGGGCAAGACGGAAACAACGCTCCTTTTGGTACCCAGCGTTTGAACCGCAATCAAAATTTGATGACCAGCGCACCGATCGAGTGGCTTAGGGACGCAAATTAGGGACGCAAATAGTAACTTCGACTATGGAGCGGTACTTCTTCCAGACACTTACCTATACGACAGAGTGCGATCACATTTTGAGTACGCTAAGGATACCGTTCCTCGCGAACTGAACAACTCTGGCTATCCATCCGACAAAACGCCTGGAACCCAGTGGTTCAACGCAGGAGCGGTTGAACGTCAGGATCAGTACAAATATTTCTACCTGATTGACACGAACGCAGGCCAAAGCGGGAGCCCGGTTTGGACTTTGAAAGACAGTATCCGCCGCGTCGTCGGAGTTCACGCCTATGGAGGCTGTCCTAATTCGGCGATCCGCTGTGCCGGTACCGTTGCGACAGTGTGGCAACAATGGATTGATGGCTCGGTCGGCCAGCCTTGGCCGGACCCATGATTGCGAGAGCGTCTAGATTCCTTGACTGGCTAAAACTCGAACTAAATGAGGCCCCCTTTCCCCCATGAACTGGAAAGGGGGCTTTGTACCGCGATGGACGAACCGAAGGGTTCACCGACTGACGAGAGTTGGCTTGAAGGCCGGCGTCCCATTGAAGGGAGTCGCAAGACACCCCCCCGGTTGGGGAGTGGTAATTGGTCGTAGCTGCGTCAGTTAAGTCACGTCCATACGAGCATCACGTGCTGTCGCGGCGTGAATGTACTACTCGTCGGTCTGAGGCGGAGCGTCGCTAGGCGTGAAGCCGCCACTCTGCCGCTTCATCAGCGTCTCGGGATATAGGTTAATTGGGGCGACACCGAATATGAAAGGCACGTCCCACGCCTGATCGGTCATCATGACGACTGATTGCCCGCTTCCCACACAAGAATCGCGCCCTCGGGTCGTGCCCTTCGCCCACGACCAGTTCGACAACGGCGCTCGTGTAGATGCGCTTGGCGTCGGCCGGATGATCAAGGCTGCGCGCACTTGAGGGATCCCCCGCACGCAAGGCTCAGCGGTGGTTCCCATGCCGCCATGGTGGACGAGGGTCGATGCACGAGCGAGAAGGCCACGCAGAGGCACAAAAGACTGCCAGAGCACTCCACTTGGCAGGGTGCTGGGCAATTGTTCTTGCACTGAATCAATCACGATCCTGAAATCTATTTCGGTACCACCAAGGCCGCGCGTAGATGCGGCGCCCCCGAAGGATGGTTATGGCCTTTCGGTAAAGGACCGTGAACGTCAATCCGAACTTGGCCAAGACGCCGAAAGCAACGATCGATGCGACCGCGAGATAGAAGGTCCACCATCTCATGTGGAACATCCACCCGAAGATTGGCAGGAACGCGGTACAGGGGATGCCCCAGAGCTTGGGCGTCGCAGAGGCCCACCGCCATATCGAAATACTCATGCAACCTCCGCCGCGCGTTGCGCGTATGCCTTGTGCCCGGCCAGCTCGATGAACTCTTGCTTGTCGATCTCGCCACGCCGAAGAAGCGTCCACGCCTTGTCGTCAAGCGTCGCCCCCTCCTCTTCCAGCCGCTGTCGCAGCGTCTTCGGCCAGCGTTCATAGGACTGGTCCTGCAAGCTGTTGCGAAGCTCTCGATCGAAGATGACGTATTCGCGGATAGCCTTCCGCCGCCCGTCGGTGGTCTTCAGCAACCGTTGTACGACGATCAGGCATAGTGACCCGACCAGACGGCTTGCTATGGCCGATTGCTGCGCCGGGGGGTAGACCTGGATGAGCCGATTGATGGTCTCGGCGACCGAATCAGTATGCGAGGTCACGTAGCACAAGTGCCCGGTCAGGCCAGCCTCGATGGCCGCGTCCACTGTTTCGAGATCTCGGGCCTCGCCGATGCCGATGATGCTGGGTTTGCGACGCATCGCGTTGCGCAACCCGCTGGGAAAGTCCTCGATGTCTCGTCCGATCTGCGACTGTGCTGGCTGCGGCCCTTTCCAGTGCGGACCTCCGAGCACGAACTCGACGGGGTCCTCGTAGGTGATCACCTTGCGATCAGGCATCTCGACGCCTGCGTAGGCATACACGCCGGCCTGCAGCGTCGTCTTCCCCGAACCGGTTGGCCCGCATACCACCACGAGACCCTTCGCCGGATAGAACGAACGGAACAGGTCGGGCTCGATGCCCATCTTCGTGATGTCAGGCAACTCAGTGGGTATGAGTCGCAGGGTGATCGAGTACGCAGCATCAAGCAGGGCCACGCGAGCCTGAACAAAGTTGCACCGACACCGCAGGCGCTTTCCGCGAGGTATGTCGAGTTCCTCACCGAACAACTCCAACGGACGGTCCGCACCTTTCCCCGAACGAATGGCTCCTTCCACGTCGGCTCCCCACACGCTGCTGATCAGCGCCGAAAGCTGGCCCTGCTTGACTGTCTGAAAGCTGGCCTGCCGTTGCCGCCCGTGCAGCTCAACCCAAATGTGATCGCCTCCCTGGACGAGTATGTCGGATACACCGCGCTTCGCCGCATACACAATGAACCGCTTGAAGGTATCGGGGTCGAGATCGCCACGAAACTCGAACGGCTCGAATGCGTTGTCCGTCATTTCGACGCGGCACCTGACGCCGCTGTGCCTGGCGCGACCACGCGCTCCGAAACCGGTGTCCTGGCGGGCACTTGGCTTTGGACCGTCGGGCGCCACTTGCGAGGGTC